>Ga0172381_10007628_pt1 | contig 10678 bp, 10 predicted proteins | sample Leawel6488metaG_FD_119754 | JGI IMG/M metagenome (GOLD analysis project Ga0172381, IMG submission 119754) | Leachate microbial communities from a municipal landfill in Southern Ontario, Canada - Leachate well 64-88 metaG | ecosystem: Engineered > Solid waste > Landfill > Unclassified | place... | reverse complement strand
ACGCCTTAAAGGGTTTATTGGAATACAAAGGGGGTTAGGACTCGATGAAATCACGATCAACTTTGATAATATCAGCGGACTTGTTGCCTTTGACGGCGCTAATGGACTTGGCAAATCTACCATACTTGAGAACTTGCATCCGTATAATACCCTCGCGTCACGTTCCGGCGCATTATTTAACCACGTCTGCCGACGCGACTCCGAGAAAGAATTATCCTTTACCTACAACGGCAGCAGAGACAGAACACTTTTAAAGATCGACTGCCAGAGCGGAAAATCAGAAGGGTTTATCTGGAAGAATGGAAACTCCGAAGTAAACGGCAAAGTGACAGCCTACGCGAAATACATCACGACCTTGCTCGGATCTGAAAGAATGTTCTTTGCCTCAGTCTTTTGCGCTCAGAACTCCGCTAAATTATCCGACATGACAGCCGGGGAATTAAAGTCTTTGCTCGCTGAATTTCTCAACCTCGATAAGCTGGCCGCTTATGAAGCGGACGCAAAGGAGAAAATAATAATAACCACCGGACAAATTGAACAGGTGGATAAGCAGCTTTTTGTGCTCAATAACAAACTGGCCGGATTTGAAGAAATCGGCGGCAAGTTGGCAATAGCTCGCGGCGACCTGATTGTCTATGAACGTGACAATGACACACTGAAAAAACGTCGTGTTGAGTATCAGGCCGATCTTGAATTGCTCCGGGACAAGAAGTCAAAGCAGGAAGTTTTAATCGCTCAGAAGGTAAATATTGAAGCGAAGATACAGGAACTTTTAAAGCAATTACGTAAAGAAACGGATACCAACGAAGCCGATCTTATTGCACTCCGTACTGCATATAGAGACTTTCAGGAAGAAATTAAAAAGAATGAAGAACTGCTGAAACAGACGGACGAAATCAATTCGGCAGCGGAGAAAGAAACGGAAATTCAGGGAAAGATCGATCTTCTCTCTGAACAAATAGAAGGCTTCGGAAATGCTTTGTCTGGTAATCAAAGATTGCTCGATGAAACGATGGCAGACCTCTCTTGTATTCAGGGCGGAATCAATGACTGCGAAAAGGATATCGTAAAGTGGAAAAATAACCATGAGGCAACGGCTTTACAGAACTCTCTTGAACAAGCGATAAAACAGTCTGAAATTCTGGAAAAGCGTGATCCGACCTGCCAAAGCTCAACTTGCTCTTTTATCGTTGCCGCGCTGAAAGCAAAAGAATCGCTTCCGCAACTAGGAATTGATTTAGGAATAAAGCACAATGAAATATCCGAAAGTCTTTCATGGCTCAATAATCTTCTGGCCTCTCTTAAAGATGAACGTATCACACTGGAAGAAAAAATAGCGGGTATAAAAAAAGAAGTAACCCGCATTAATGGACTGTCTAGTGAAGCGCGTAAAGATGTTGCTCGTCTCCGCCTCGATCTCTCAAAAGTCAAAGAACTCGCCGGTAAAAAGACCGCCCTGGCTGTGGCTCAGACTCAATACGATAACGTCACCCGCCAGATGGAAGAGAACGCCACTAAGGGTAAAGAGCTTAAAGTTAAGTGGGAAAACCGCAAGAGCGATCTGGACGGAAGCATAAACGACGCTAAAGCCTCTTTATCGGATATCGAAAAGCAGATTGATGAAAATATCGAAATTCAAATCATGGAAACGGAAAATACAATCAAAGCGGTCGATGATAAACTTTCCGCCATGGATAGACACATAAACGACACCCGCGCCCTGATTATGAAGTATGAAGCTGACGTCTCCGCTCGCGCTGAGGTTGAGTATGATATCGGCGCCGCAAACGTGGAGAAAAATAAACTTTTGCAGGACATTTCAGACTGGACTTATCTTAGAAACTCCTGCGGGAAAAACGGTTTACAGGCCATGGAGATCGATGGTGCCGCTCCTATCATCACTTCCTTTGCCAATGATTTATTAATGAATGCTTTCGGTCCCGTCTTTACGGTCAAATTCAGAACTATAAACGACGAAGGTAAAGAATGCCTGGATATCATCATTATCAACGGTGATGGCGAAGAAGTGCTTCTGGATAATCTTTCCGGTGGGCAGAAGGTTTGGAATCTTATCGCGCTCAGGCAGGGCATGACTCTTTTATCTGCGGAAAAATCCGGCAAAGAATTCGGTTCATTCTTTGCGGACGAAATGGATGGGCCTCTCGATCCTGAGAACGCTGTCAATTTTGTAAATATGTACCGGTCGTTTATGAAGCTTGGCGGCTTTGAAGATGGTTTCTTTATCTCTCATAAGCCGGAATGCCGATCTCTGGCTGATCATACGTTGATGTTTGAGGCGGGTAAAAACCCGTATTGGAATTAGAATTATGGACGTGCGGCGTGGTGTGAATACGTCGGGCTGAAGTGGAAGCGTAAGATACACTGGATGCCGAGTGGGGAATCCGGCCACGTCCACCAGATTCCACCGAGGCGAGAATAAAGTTGCCGCCATCCTCGGTTAACGACGGCAAGATGATTCGCGGAATTACGCAGATCATAAAGGCGGGGAGCGCAGGAAGTCGGAGGCTGCACCCCGCCCCTATTAAAAAAGGAGATCAAACGAATGCTCAAAAACTACACGTCAACCGTTCCAGTTAGCCGCAGCGTCCAACACATTGAAGATTGCCTTATTCGACACGGCGCAAAGAACATTATGAAAATGTACGATGCTGAAAAGAAACTCGAATCACTTTGTTTTATTATGCCGGTCGAGGGCAAGGATATTCCCTTCAAACTCCCGGCCTCAGTTGATCGTGTTGAAAAAGTTCTTAAAGCGGCCGTAAGACGCCCTACTGCTCAGACAAACGCCCGGATAAAAGAACAGGCAGAACGTACAGCGTGGAAACTTCAAAGCGATTGGGTCGATATTCAAATGTCACTAATTGAACTGAATCAGGTCGAGATTATGCAGGTGTTTCTCGCCTATGTTTATTTCCCGATCCAGAAGAAGACATACTTTGAGAGATTAAAAAGCACTAACTTTAAATTATTAACAGAATAAGGAGGAAATAAATGCAACTTAAAATCGGAGAAAAGACATTACGCAAGGGCGGTGAAATGCTGATCAATTTAATGTTCGAGCATATTCAAAAAATCAATCTAGGCTATCTCAATGCCGGAGAAAAGGACTTTAAGGTCGGACTATCCCTAACAATCAATCCCGGAAACGCAACAGGCAACCACAAGTTAAAGGGTGATATTTCTTTCGTGACCGAGAAGATAACGGATACCGCAAGCAATTCCTGCGATGAACTTCAAACCGATCTATTTGAGGAAAAATCACGACCTTGTTATCTGCGTCCCGGTGTCGAGGTATTTGAAAAGGTCTGCGATAAGTGCGAACGGCGCATTGATCTGATTTTTGTTTCCGGTGAAGGATTGCCGCAAATTATCGACAAAAACGACGACTTGCCTCATCTTAAAGAAGGACAAATGTTTCAACATTCTTCATGTCCGGCATGGGCTGACGAAGACTATAAAGAATGGTGCGATATGATGGTGGCCAGAGAAACGGAAACACAACCGAAGCTAAAGAAGATTGCAGGCGGGAAAAGATGATCAGACCTTTTTACGGAAATATTGAAAAGGGGAAACTCATTCTCGAAGCGCCGAACGCTTACCTTGTTTATCTGGCAAGTCTCGAAGGTAAAAGAATTGAACTTATCTTAAGGAAACGGAAAAGCCAACGGAGCCTTGCCCAAAACTCCTACTATTGGGGTGTTGTAATTGAAATTCTCTCTAATCATACAGGATATGAAAGCGAAGAAATGCACGAAGCATTAAAGGTTAAATTTTTATCTGAGGGGAAAGACGAGAAAACCGGACTTATTAAAGTTAAATCCACGGCCAAAATGTCCACGGATGAATTTGTAAAATACACCGATAAGGTTATTCGGTGGGCGTCTCAGGAGTTGGGAGTTTATATCCCTGATCCAATTTAAACCCCGTTGCAAGCCCCGGATTCCCGAAAGGATGAAGGGGTGAGCGCGGGAAAGGAAACAATGTTAAGAAAACACCAAAAAGAAATGATCGCCATAACGGACGGCATTATTGCTGGTTCAGGCGCAAAGAATATAATAGTCAAGGCTACTCCCGGCAGCGGGAAATCTTCTTTGCCGATTATCGCCGGTAAATTGATTACGGCCGGACTTGCCGATGCTCTTTGCTGGATATGCCCGAGAATGTCCTTACAGGATCAGGCGGAAAGAAACTTTATCGATCCGTTCTTCCGGAATATGTTAAGCCATAGGTTAATAATCCGGTCCTCAACAAACGAAAATAATCCCTCTCGCGGGAATAATGGCTTCGTAACCACGTATCAAGCAATCGGCGTTGACGACCGGCAAACCGTTCTTTCCGACTTCCGGAGAAAAAGATATATCCTTGTTCTCGACGAATACCACCACGCAGGGGATGAAGGCGCCTGGACAAAAACCCTTATGCCTCTCTACGATGCCGCTGTCTTTAAAGTTTTAATGACCGGCACACTGTCAAGGGGCGATAAAAAAAGAATCGCCTTCACGCCATATCAGCAGGTGGGCGACGTATTCACTCCCATGTTGGATAAATCATCTAACACAGCAGTTATCAATTACACGCGGAAAGACGCACTGGCCGATAAAGCTATCCTTCCCCTTGAATTTGTTTTTCTGGACGGTTCCGCGAAATGGGAAACCCGAACTGGAAAAGTCATAGACTCGAAGGTGTCTAACCAAACTAACGCGACTCACGCTCTTTATACCGCGCTCAATACAGAATACGCCACGGAATTACTTCTTGCCGCGGTTAATAGCTGGAGAACATGGCGAAACGCCAAACCATCAGCCCGGCTTCTTGTCGTAGCCGCCAATATTAAGGCCGCAAAAGGCTTTACAGAGACTTTAATAAGAATGGGACTCAATATCCGCATAGCAACGTCGGACGACTCAGCGGACGCGCAGGACGCGATTAAGGCTTACAAATTAGGAAAACTCGACGTCATGGTATCGGTGGGTATGTGTTATGAAGGTCTTGACGTTCCCGCAATATCACATATCGCCTGCTTAACGAATATCCGATCACTCCCATGGATTGAACAAATGGCCGCGCGAGCCGTAAGAATAGATTCGCAGGCCGGGCCATACGAAACGCAGAAGGCTTTTATCTTCGCTCCGAAAGATCCCATGTTCTTAGAGCTCAAAGCTCAGATTGACGCCGAACAAAATGCAGCGGCAAAAGAAACTGGTGTTCGCGTAACAAGAGACGGAAGCAATGGAGAACTCTTCCCTGGCATGACTACGCCGGGCGGGATTAAACCACTATCATCAAAGATTCTCGGCGTGGATATTCCCCAAGTAATTCCCTTCACACCCTCAGAAAAAGAAGACGATCTACGCGATAAGATAGACGATCATATAAAGGCTTTCTGTAGGCAGAACAGATACAGCCCTAAGAAAATTAATTCAGAAGTCTTAAGAGCAATGGGTAAAAAACGGCAGGATATGACGATCAAGGAGCTGGAAAGATGTCTTGCTCATGTCGAACAGAAATACCCTTTAACTTTTATCAGAGGAACAGGCCGGAGAGTACCGATAAAAGCCGTTCCGTTGCCGTGTACGTGGAGGTAGGAATGAAACAAGAAATAAAGCCTTGTCCGTTTTGCGGTGCAGCGGCCAGAACTCCCACAAAAATCAATGCTATTCAATTTCGGAGACCTATTTGGGAAATAGGTTGCTCGTTGTTTTGCGTGTCTATAAAGAGAGGTTCAAAATATCAAGTAATTATTGATTGGAATAAGAGGCCCACATGAAAAGCATATCGATCAAGCAACCCTGGGCGTGGGCGATCTTCCACGGGAAGGACGTCGAAAACAGAACGTGGAGAACTGATTTTCGCGGGGATTTGCTTATTCATGCCAGTAAAACTTACGACAAAAAAGGTTTTTTATGGCTACGTGATAATAAATATCTAGTCGATAGTGATGTAATGGGTTTTGTTATCGGCGCCATCATCGGCAAAGTAACCATGACCGATTGCGTTATTACTTACCCTTCCCCGTGGTTCTTCGGTCCTTACGGCCATGTGTACGCTGATCCGGTCGAGTTTAAGACGCCTATTCCATTTAGAGGAGCTCTGAAATTTTTTGACGTACCGGACGAGCTTATAAAGGAATAAATTTTCATGTTGACTCAAACCGCAAAAAGTATATCCTTTCCCAATAACTTCGGGGGAGGTGACGATTGTATGCAAGGAGGCATATATACAAGGGAGAAGTGCCCTATTTGCGGCGGCAAGATCAACAAAAGAGTAAGGGACGGAATAGTATGTCCTAACCATCCGGAAATCAGAGCTTCAAAATTTATCACTAAATTCAAAAAGACATTTATTAATTTCAAATCGTTCGACAAGGCGGAAAGGTTTTTAACATTCCTTCAGGTTGGCGTAAGTTCCTATGATCCCCGCGATTATCAAAAAGATATTCCCCTAGGATTTTCTAATCTCATGGAGAAGTATTGGAAAGATAAGACCGTTGAAAGCACAAACCGCCGGGGAGAGAAAGAGCGCAAAATAAAAAAGGGTACGAAGAAAAATTATACCGGCTATAAAAAATATTTCTGCAGTTACTTTAAAAACCGTAATATAAAAGAAATCGCTGAGGACGAAGGATTAATTGACGATGCTTTTAATAATCTTGTCAATGTAGGGAATAAAACGAAAGACAATTACCGGTCGTTCCTGAATGACTTTTTTACATGGGTTTGGTCCAAAAACAGAAAAGCATTTTTAAAAGCGCAGGTTTTACAGCCAGAACTTGAACCATTTAAGTACACATTGGGTTATCGAAAGAGAGTTTCCAAAGAAGTTCAGTATGAAATACTGGAAGAAATAAAACGAATTTCTTATCACATCAATCCTAAAATTTACCTTGGCGTAAAATGGCTATGCACTTATATTTCTGTGCGCCCCGGCGAAATGATCGCTTTAAAAGAAGGCGATATAAACTTAATGACGCATGATCTTAATTTCCCCTCTCCAAAAGAAAATGAATGGAAATCGGTGCCGTTGATTCCTGAAGATGTGGAAATTATCAGATCCATGCCGCGAGGATTGCCCCCTATGCCGTTTTTCAGGCACGTTAAAGGTATTAGTGGCGTGGCGGAGAATGAACCGTTTGGTGAGAAATACCTCTATAAATGGTGGGTGAAGGGATGTTTTAACCTCGGAATTAAGGGAGTTGATCTATATGGAGGAACAAAGCACAGCACTACCACGGCTCTAGCAAAAAAGACAACTTCCGGTAAAAAATATTCTCCAGAACAAATACGTAAATTTGGAACACAGCAGAAAACAAATAAGGCTTTTGACCGTTATTTCGACACGGACGATGAACAAGCAAGGGATTTATACATTGATGCAGTTCCTAAGAAAGTTGCAACTATTTTGCAACCAAATATTTCAGATGGTAAAAACGGTAAGTTATTGAATTTTAAAGATTAACATGGTGGAGGCGGCGGGAGTCGAACCCTAGGCCAATTTTAAACACCATATCTTTTTAATAACTTACCTCGGAAAAAATAAATTTGCAACGAAATTGCAACTCGGGAGGTATGTTATTGAAAAAATATATTGTCATTATTTTATTACTGGTCGCGGGGGTAATATTATGAGATTACTCCCCTGGGTAGTAATATTTACGGCATACTTTATTGCGGCGGTTGTTTTTATTCAATACTTCGGGCGCCTTTTTGAGCCGTTACTTTCGTTTCTTCAATGAATTAACTACACGCCCTTTTATCTTCGATCTGCATATTGCCACGTTTCCATGAAGCAATGCCAAGGATAGCGCCCGGGATTGCAAACAGAGTGGAAAATGCACCGATGATTAACGGTATATTACCAAGAGCCGTGGCATCCTTATTCGCAATCGCTTCGTACCCAAGCCAACAAACAGCAACGCAGACCATCAAGAAAGCCAGTCCCGACGCGAATCCCCAAAATGGACGCCATGAATACTGAGGCCACTTTTCAGATTTACCCTCGGTCTGCATGGTTTGATTAACGGCAAGAATTACTGATGTTTCGGAAGTGATAATCAATTTCTGCAATTCGGTAGCATTGGCAATTTCAAACTCTCTGAGTTTCTCTGCTGCGGCGGGATCTGTGGCCACTGCCTGAGCGATAGCGTCCTGAGTTGGGGCGACACCTAATGCAGTAGCAACTACCTTAATTCCTGCTCCGACTCCTGCGCCTATCACTGTTCCGGCCGGTCCGAACAAACTACCTATTGTCGGAGCCGCTAATTGAATACAATTTACCACATCTGACCATTTCATATATTCCTCCTTAAAACTCAAACAAATTACGCCGGACATGATCAACGCGATTCAGCCAACCGTCGAGAAACTTCTGCAGGCTGGCGTCATTTTGTGCGTAGGAAACATATTGAGTCTTACGCAGCCGGCACATCTTATCAGCCAGGTTAAATGCCGAATCTACACAATTAAGGGCAAGTAACGTCTGCTGACCTATACTTCCGTCCGCTTCCACGCCTAAAGTCTTCTGTAACAGTTTTGCGGCCGTTCTCTGACCAGAATTAACGGACACGTCGAAAATAACATAGGCAACCTGCGCGGGGATCTCCTCCATGGGGAAATAATCCCAAAAATATTTCTTATAGATAGGAGCAACCTTTTTCTTATCAAGCAGCCGGATATCGGCAATATCGATATCGCCGTCGCCGTCCAGATCGCCAAGATCATAATCGCCGGTTGCTTGCAGGAATTTCAGGGAAACACCGCAATTCGTCGCGCCGCCTTTGTCTCCGGGGATATTATTGAAGCCGCCTTCGACCGCTAACAGGAACGCCAACGATTTTTTAAAGTCAAGATCGGTTGCCATGGTTTAAACCAACTTTATAATTATTGTCCAAACCTTCTGTCCGACAACAAAAACCGCCGAGCCAACGAAAATAACTATCCCACCATAAAAAGCGAATTTACAAACGCTCCTGAAAAGGTTGTCCCTTAACTTATTAACCATTTCCCTAAACCATTGGAAATCGTCAATAATAGCCATCTTCTCTTTCAGGTCTTTTATGCAATCATGCGCTTCTGAGACTTTTGTTTTTAGGCCATTATCAATAGTGGTTTTGATGTAGGTAACATCTTTGGTCATTTCTGAATGTTGCTCCATGTAAGCGGATTGATTTTTAAGGACCAGTACGATTTTGTCTTCCAGTCCTTGATGTAATGGGCATATTGCCTTTCGTCGTTCAATAACCGTTCCTTTTTTAGTTGCCATTTGACGATCCTCCCTTTTTGATATATGACGCTTTTCGGGCGGGTGCGGTTTCCCTTTGCCGCGGGGGGTGTGTCAGCATCCCCAAACCCGTCTGCCCTTAATACCTAATGATATAGTTTACTGATAAATACGGGCTCATTATGCTTTGCGTCGCAGATAATGAACTCGTAGTTGCGCCATGATCATGTCCCTCTCCACCGCCGACATAGGAAGATGTTGTGACATAACTACCCGTAGTCATTTTTGCTCCCGTGCCATATTGCCCTCCCCACATCTCATCAGCGCCTTGTTGCGGCCAGAATGTAGTTGTGTGAGCATGGCTTGGTATTTCATCTGTTGTTAAAACATGGTCTGCTGTGGTGTGAGTGTGGGATAGATCAATGGTTTCCGTTCCCGCCGTATAACCTGCTGCCGTTGCCGCGGCTACTCTTCCTGCCGCGCCGCCGCCCATGTTATCGGGGCCGATTACTGATCGGCCGCGTAAATCAGGCACGTTAAAAGTAGTCGTGCCGTTTCCCGTTCCGAAGGTAGTGCCAATAATGGCAAATAAATCTGAGTAAGTCGTTCTGGAAACTGCTTGTCCGTAACACATAAGCCAACCGGAGGGAGCGGAAGATCCGCCATAAGGAACAATAACACCGGTTGCAATAAAGAATTTAGGGGGTACTGCTGAATTTACAGGAGAGAATATTCCTATACTGACCGCTGATAACCCTGAATCCAATGATCCAGAATCCCACGTTACCGTGACGGTCGTAATTGTCGGGGTTCCACTTGCCGTTGCCGTCGTTACCGTTCCGTAAATAGTACCGGCTGTAACGACCGCCTTTACTCTTATTCCAGTAGGATAAGAAGATGTTACGTTTCCCGTTGTGCTGAATTGAGTGGCTGATATGTAGGTGAAAGTTGCGTTTTGACTTATCCATTCTTCGCTATAAGTCGTAGGATAATAATCCAGGCTAACCCAATGAGTAGTGCCGTTTCCGATTTTAAGGCGTCCTGTATCGGTTTCATAGGCTGGTTCACCTTGGGACAGTACCGGATTGGCCGCTGTCCATGTTGCCGCCGTTCCGCGTCTGAGTTGAATAGTGTTATATACAGTTGCAGAAAACGATGTGCTTGCAAGTAGCAAGATCATCAAAATGATACCGATAAATACCTTTTTCATGGTTCCTCCTTTTTTACAAAAAAAGGCAGGCGAGATATTTCTATCTGCCTGCCGTCCTTGGCTATCCTAAACTTTTGATTAGCTTTTAAATATTACTTCATGGTTTTACCTCTTTTTCGGGTTCATTTTTTATAGCTTCCAATCTTTTATGACTTGTATTATATTATAAAGTTTCTCTTTTGCAAGCTTTTTTTAATCCCTCAAAATAGCCCTTTCATTCTTTGATGGTTT
>Ga0172381_10007626_pt1 | contig 10679 bp, 18 predicted proteins | sample Leawel6488metaG_FD_119754 | JGI IMG/M metagenome (GOLD analysis project Ga0172381, IMG submission 119754) | Leachate microbial communities from a municipal landfill in Southern Ontario, Canada - Leachate well 64-88 metaG | ecosystem: Engineered > Solid waste > Landfill > Unclassified | place... | reverse complement strand
ATTGATTCCCATCTCGCCCGATTTTCTTTTGTACCATTAGTTCTTACGTGGCAAGGGATGCATAATATAACGAATTGAAAAGATTTACCATTACAACAAGCCATTTTATCGTATTCTACATGATGGACACTAAGTTCTCTGCCACTGTTCTCTTTAGAGGTTTTTCCACAAACAACGCATTGGTAATTAAAATATGAACGTACTCTTATTTTAAATTCTTTGTTAAATTTCCGGCAATAAGGAAGAAAACCTATCCCTCCCATCCAGTTTGGGTGATTTTCTCCCGTTAATATTCTTCTTTTTATCCCTAGTTCGTCCAGATGATAATAGATTGTCGCACTACTACAAGCCATCTCTTTGGAGATTGTAACTGCCGATTTCTTATCAATGATATAGGATATAGCTATTTGTTTTAAATCTAAATTTTTAAAATCTGGATGGTTTTCGCCGCTAAGTCTCCCTTCGTTTGCTGCGGAAATTTTCTTTTTAGTTTCTTTACTATGATGTTTTCCGAAAAATGGATTTTTATTTCCTGTCATAGCGTATTTGTGCGCTTCCGACATAGACCTTATCATTATTCCGTTCCTTCTTAAACATCTTATAATTACTTCTGGAGTGCAATTAAGTTCTTTAGATATTTCATTTGCGGATTTCTTTTCTGTGATATATGCCTTTGTAACGTAATTTACGTCAAAGTCCTTGTGTAAATTTTCGTGTGTTAAAATTCCTTTATGAGATTCCGACATAGATCTCATCACTATTCCGTTTTTTTTCAAATATCGTTGGACTGTAGTTCCTCCGCATCCTATTTCTTTGGCAATTGTCCCTGCCGATTTCTTATCAACAACATAAGCCTTAATAAGATAATCAATATCGTTTTGATCTAACAAAGAAACTCACCAGAATAATATTTCGTAATAGATCTAATGGTATATAAATATTCTTATACACCATCCCCACCGTCATCCTTATATCCTCGCCCAACCTATATCAACCCTTATGCGCGAACTATTTCAAGACCGGCTAGACAAAATGTCTCAGGACGAACAAGTAAAAATTCTAGAGCTCCGTACCTTTCTCCTATCTTTTGGAGGAACTGATATGGTGATCCTCGAAGAAGGCGAGCCCGAGGCAGATAACATAATGACCAAGGGCAAACTTTACGGAGCAACCTATCGAAAAGTCCGAGGAGTTCCATGTCATTGCCACGAGAACGTAGTTGAGCAAAAAGCAAAGTATCCAGAAAAATACAGAATTGTCACTGGCTACGCATTATGTGACGATTCCCTATGGAGGCAACATTCTTGGTTGGTAGATAAAAAAGATAGAACTTACGAGACCACGGTACCAAGGTTCGCATATTTTGGATATCTTGTTGAGGATGAATAAATTAAAATTCAAATCTCGGCCTGTCCCCAAATTTCCAAAAATTACACATCTCAGTCCCCACCAAATAAAACGTCCTCATTCTTTTTCTTTTATTATCCCACCTCGTGCTCGTAGTCCACCTCTCTTTTGTTTTCCCCGATACTATAATAGCTCCGCTTAATATAGAGTTGCAAATAACATAATACTTAGGCTTAATCTCCATTCCATCGTAATGGTGCGCCACATCTATTATCACACTCCCATATGGGAAATCCTCCAAACAACCAAACGCCAAATCCGGTCTATGTTTTACCTCAATTATGTTCCCATTAACCATTAGATCTCCGGTATCGCCATACTCTCTAATTTCCGTTGTATCCGGTCTTATCCTAATCGGAGGCAACGTGACCGAGTATCCATTTAGCCGTAAATTCCGCGCCACAATCCAAGTACTCAAATCAGAATTCATTAAATCCTGAATAAAATTATGGTCTATGGTATTAAAATCATTAATAAGTATCACCTTTACAAAAAAAATAATTTAAAGAAAAGAGGGTCTGTTTTCTTCTGTTTCGTCGGGAACTTCACTTGTGCCATATAGTTTGTTATACAATTCTAGGTCTTCTGGAGTCTCCAAATCCTCAGTTATCTCTTCGGTTACAATTCTCTCGTCCTCTCTAATCTTTCTCCCCTCGTTAAATGGTCCTTTATTTGCTTCTTTGTAATAATATTTTAGAGTCTTGCCCAAACTTTTCTCCTCTAAAATTACGCCTTCCTCTATTAATATTCTTATACATTCGTTTTTCATTTTCTCATAAGAGAATAAATTTACGTCAACCCCGTCTGGATTCTCGAATTTAATAGGCTCACCCGGCCTAAATCCGATACACAAAATTGAGTTTCTTTCTCCCTCCGGAAGATATCTCCGTACCTCACCAGGTGGGAGAAGATTATTTAAGCAAACCATTCTTCCCAAAAAATCTGCACCGCTTCCACAGACTGTACATTCATATGCTTTGATTACCACTTTAATCCGCCTCTTTTGCCGCTTCTCTTTCCTCTGCTTCCAAATTTTCGCCCAATTCCCTAAGAGCGTGTTTTGCCTCTTCTCTGATCTGTTTTTCGTTTTCGTGAGGGTGGTAAGCGATGTGGTATAAATATCCGAGCGCTTCTTTTTGACTCATTTGAACCTCTGACATATATTATATTTCCTGAATATATCATCACCAATCAAGAACCCCACGCCCAATACCACCAACGCCAGCAGCAGGCAACCGGTGGCACGTGCTATCACAGAGTGGTCTAGGAGATATACCAAGACCTCTCCTGCCAGTGTGGCAAATGCGACTATCGCAATTATGCCGATTACCGCGAGCAGCGTCCCGGTTAGGATCTTTGCCAATTGACAGGTATAGCGTTTTAGTTGACTCATGTTGTCTCCCTCTTAAATCTACATTCTCCTTCCGTCATCAAACATTTCTCTACACTGTCATCGCAGACCCACCCTATAATACCATTTGTGGTCCTAACTATCAATTCTGGTTCAATCATAACTCCATCTGCGTACCAATAGTGAGGAAGACTAAGATCGATCTTTTTATTTTCTAATAGATTTTTATATGTAAGGAACAAGATTTGTCTAAACTCTTGACACCGTTTCATTTCTGGTGAGGTTTCCATAGATAACATGATTATGGTATATGCTAATGGTTTATACTCTTTTGGAATTTCCTCGAATAAAGAATTAATCTCTTTAGCCGTATGCCTCCCAGCATTTACAAAAAATGATTCTGGTAGGTCTCTAGTTAACCAATTGTCACTCATATCTCTCCCCTCTCTTTCATTTTATCGTGTACTTTACAAGCAGCTTCACAGTGGATTGGAACCGTGAACGTTCTACTCTCAATCGGTTCCGACGATAAAAACGGATGAAGCCTACAAATTTCTGGACGGGCCTCATAAATCTTACACTTCTTGTTTTTGGAATCATAAAACTTGCAAGGTCTATCGTGCTTAATAAATAGCGATGTCCCATTTGTTTTACAGTGTCTCTTTGCTGCCACCTTTAATGATTTTCCGAAGTGGTCTGCGATCCTTTTAAGGTCTTCCATTGTGACATCTATTGGAGCACACTGAGTACAACAATTACCACATTCTTCGCATTTGAATTCTTCTTGGGCTCTCAAACGGGCTGCGTAAGTTGGATTAACGTAGTACATGTGATTTATTTCCTTTATGGTTTATTTTTCTTTCGAATGCCAACGAGACCGTCTACAAATCTTCTCTTCTCATCTACATGTGACTCCAATTCCATCTGAATATCTTCGATACAACTTGTTACTACATTGGCGAATCCATACATAGTTTCAAATTCCCCTTTAACGAATCCACCGGGATAATATATTATAGTTTTCTTTCCTTTTCCTGCGGCATATCCAAGTTCTAAATGAGAAGATCTACCACAAGGCATTATCATTACTACGGCGTCGGCCCGATCAATCTTTTCTTTATCTTGTTCGAAGGCTTTTTGGGTTCTCCAATCTTTTAAAAATGTGTTTGCATTTAAATCTTGGAGAATTTCTTGTGGTAATTCTGTCCAAGAGAAAACAAATTTTCCACTGAATGGATCAGTAAAATTATCTACTTCATGACCGAGATTGGATAATTCTTTTGCTACGTGATCTACCGTTTTCTTATTTTTCCATGAAGAAGCTAAATAAATCTTCATTTGTACAACCCCAATTTTCCCGTAATTTTATCTATATTCTCATTAAGATCAGGTCCGATTCCTATACAAGTTAAAGTATTGGGTTCTAATTCTGTAAGGCCGAAATCATATACCGAATACCACGGAATATTTTGTTCTATACACTTTCCCTCTAGCGCAATTATTTCTTTCATGGAAGGGACTTTAAGAACAATTTTTCTGAAACCTTCATTAAACCAGTTTTCTAGCGTCGCGGGCGGAAGATAAATTCCAGATCTATTGTGTATTGCTCCCACGCTCGCATGAGCTACCTGAACCGCCAATTTCCCAGGCGACATTTTAAGATCTTCTCGAACAACAATTGCTTGTTTATAAAAGAATTTAGTAGTCATAGTTCTTTTCCTCATCAAATTTTTCAACTTTTAGAACTTTAATAGTTGGGCATACAACTTCTAAATAGCTATCATAATCCATATCTTCCTCTTCTATTACCCTTCTATTGGCTTCTTCTTCGTTCGGAGCGCTAACTTTCATTCGTCCTGCAAATGTGGTCTCAACGGTAAATTCCACCATGTAGTCTGGCATATTTATTCCATCTTAAGTATATTTTCTAAATGAGAAATAGCCATTTTAACGGCGGTTCCTGGGTCGTGTCCCATATTCATATATCTAGATTGTTCCGATTGGATATATGCATCTACCAACTCGCGAGCTTTAAAAGTGGTTATTTCTTGTTTAATTTCTTGTTTAATTTCTTCCAGCCTTTTGTACGGATTGATCATGTTTTGTTCCTTCATACAATCAGATTCCCGATTTCCTTTATCTTGGTTTCAGATTCTTTTATCGAATTCATTTCCTTAACCTCCGATTTAAATCTATCGTGCGTTTGTTCACAAATAGAACAATCCATTCGATTTACGATGTTGTTGAGACCGCAAATCCTCTCTGGGTGTCTATGACATGGTTGGTTGGAATTCATCTCTTTAGCCTCTCAATTTCATCGAGAATTTTATTAGTGATCTTTTCCTCTTCTCTTTCAAGTTCTTTAAGATTTTTCGTATAGACCATTAACATTTGAATTTTGGCGGGCAAGTTTTCTCTACACTCTGGACATAAATAAAACCACTCGGCTCTATAATCATCTGACGCCGGATAATCATTACGCGAATAACAATCTCCGCTATATCCTGGTTCTCCTACTTCAAATTCATATTCTTTAAATTCGTCACTAACGCAGATGTCGCAGGCGTGTTTTCCGCACCCTAGACAAGATTGCATTCTATCTCCCGATCCTCTAGCACAGAAATCGCAGTCCCAGACGATTCTTGGAACATCTATGGTGATGATTTCGTTCACGGCGGGCGTAATGGTTCTAACTTCCTTCTTCTTTTCAATAATAGTTTTCTGAGTCATAAGATCTGTTCCCTTTTATATTCTCTTTAATCTCGTCCCTTACTTGCATCAAAAGTTTCCCTAACATATTCTGGCTTCCTGGAAGCGCTCCGCCCCAGAACATATCCGTCGGAGAATTTTCAATCAAGATCGCGTCCCCGGTCCACAACAGCAAATACCGCAGAGTATTGTTGTAATGAAATTTCTTTCTCAATCCTTCCAACATAATTTCCGTTTTCTTAGTTTCCCATTTTTGGACCATTTCTTCGGGTCTCAAATTTCTCCCCGCGATCATAGCCGCATAAGCGGTCGGAGCCTGGCGTATCCATTGACGCATAGCGTAATCATTAGATTTTTGAGATTGGTAGTAATGTTCATTCGTCTGGTAAATATCAGGCTTGATTCCGTACCCGAAATTCATTGGCTCTCTCCAAAAATTAGATAAGAATCCATACGGTTCTTCTCTTAAATAGAATCTTATTTCTTCAACCATTTTATCTCACATCCAGTAATCTTCACAATCACCATTTGCGTTAGGGTATTTGGAATAGTACTGCCAAATTCCATTTCTTCTAATTTGAACTATCTGTTTCCCCGCGGGAGTTACGGTTACAAATTTCGTTCCATCTTTTATTTTATTTAGAGATAACCCGCGCAGACATGCGATCATTTGAAATAAAGTCCATATAGATAACGCGATAAATATTGTCTTAAGCCCAATTGGAAGATCATAGAAATTATTCATATCTCACTCTCCATTCCAGAATGTTCCCTTCGGGGTCACATTCCATTTTCCTCTAATTATAGATCCATACATAGGTAATAATCCTCCGCGGATCATCATAGCTCCGTAGGTTATTTGCCCCACATTATTTATACATTCTATCGAGGAGAAAGCGTTTCCGGCTTTAGAGGTCCCATAACTTATATTTGTTATCAAAAACTCTTTAGGTCCTAACGTCTCAAACCCACCTCCCAATCCTCTCAATCCTCTCAATATATTCTGTGGCATTTCGTCTTCTATATTACCTATCCAAAGTATTTGTAGTTTTCCCTCGCGAAGTTCTATGTGGCCTCTATTCATGTAATAGGGACTCAGGCAAAATACCAATGGATTTTTTTGTTCTCCCTTAACAATTTTATCTATGATCTCTTTATGCCTCCCTGCAACTACCGCAGATAAATTTAATGTAACCCTCGAGGTCCCATCTTCATAAGAAAGAACATACGAAGTTGTTCCATTACTACTAAACGCTTTGTGGTCGTAGACCCATCCCACAGATAATATTGCTTTATTTTCAACGGTCTCAGATTTGAGGTAACTTAATGGCCTCCTAAACGTTTCACTTTCAATTTTAGGCAATTCATCATACGATCTTGGCCAAGGAAGCGATTTTCTGAGCCTAAACATCTTTTCCTCCTCAGACCAGTCGTCGCTTGTATTCGGTTCTGAGGACCACGCCCAGAGGGTATTCCTGGTGAGTTCCTTGCCACTCAGCAATTGTTTGCGATTAGACTCTACGGAATCTAAATAACCGACCTCTACGAGCGTTTGGTAGACATTTTTTTTGATCTTCTTTATCATGTCAAAGTTATCTCCAGCCGCCAAGACCTTTTTGATCTCTTCGGGACCGATTCCTTTGACTTTGTTTAATCCTAAATAAATAATATTTTTATCCCCATTAAATGTAGTCAATTCTGATGGAGATTCTACGCTGGGAGGTTTGATTTCTACGCCAGAGTCCATAGCTTCCTTAACAAAGTTTAAAGACTGAGTTTCATCGGACTCTACGTTAATAAGGGAAGCATAAAATGCCAGAGGATAATACAATTTCAACCATGCTGTCCAATAACCTAACATGGAATATTCCAAACTGTGGGATTTATTGAAGCTGTAACGTCCAAACTCAAGGATTTTGTTAAATAATGTGTCAAATTGTTGTTTTGTGAAACCATTGGCTAACGCACCTTGACAAAATTGATCCTCTTTTTCTTTGAGAGCATCTCTGCCTTTACTCTTAGCGATAAGCTTCATAAAATGTTCAGACTCAACCATTGAAAAATTACCTATCTCATGAGCAACTTCCATAATTTGCTCCTGGTAGGCAATAATTCCGTAGGTGTCCTTAGTGATTGATTCTAATTTAGAGTGATCGTAGGTCCATTCTTTCCCTCCCTTTCTTTCTACATAGTCAAAGCTCATCCCAGAATTTAGAGGTCCGGGCCTACATAGAGCATTTACGGCCACCAGATCATCAAATTTATCAGGATTTAAATGTCTTAAATAGTCTGTCACTAACTGAGAACCAAATTGGAATATTCCCGCGGTTTTACTTGACTTTAATAGTTCGAATATTTTTGGATCAGCATAATCTTCCGGCAGAACATCCCATCCCAGTCCAGAAGATTTTAACGTTCCATCAATTATGTCCAGAACAGAGATTCCGAGAACGTCGAATTTAATTATGCCTAAACGCTCCAGCATATCTTTTTCAAAACTTGCGGCGAGGCAATTTTTTATATCTCCTTTATCATATATCTCTGTTGGAATTGTGCTTTCAAGATCCTTACAAATTACTACTCCTGCTGCATGGAGTCCTACATGTCTAATTTTACCTTTTAGTTTAACGGCAGCATCTATTACTTCAGGTTATTTCTTTGCAAATTCTGCGGCAGTTTCTGAGGTAAGAATTATATCCTCTATTTTAAGATTTTCAGCCGTCTTAGTAGACAGTTCTTTGTTAAATTTATTTACTTCAGATAGAGGAACGTCATAGATTCTTGAAACATCTTTAATTGCCGATTTATCGGACCACTCGTTAAATGTCATGATATAAGACACGTTTGTAGGTCCGTATTTGAGTCTTAAGCTTCCAATTATGCTACCCCTTTTCTCGGCGCTAAAATCGAGATCGACATCCGGTGTTCGAGTTGGAGTTAAAAATCTTTCCCACAATGTGTTGAATCTTAATGGATCGACTCGCGTGATCCCTAATAGATATGCAAGTAAAGAACCTCCTACTGAACCTCTCCCAGGACCTCTCGGTATATTATGAGAATCCGCGTAATCAACCATATACATAACTTTGTCAAAGTAATTAAAAAACTTTCTGGAGGTTAACAGATCTACCTCTTTTTTTATTCTTTCGTTTACAATCAGAGGATTGTAGTTATTCTTTTTGGTATAACCTTCAATATCTATTCTTTTTAATATTTTTTCTCTAGCTTCCTCTTCAATTCCGGGCAAAGTATCCCCTAGATTTGATGGTAATTCAAAAGCACACTTGTTTGCTACCTCTAGAGTATTCGCGAATAGTTCTTCCATAATAGGATATATTTTAGGATGACATGTTTTTAATAGAGATTCTATTTGGTTGCAAGTTAAATTACAGAATGTATCATCTGAAAATCCAATTTTATCTGTAATCTTCTTTCTCCATTCATTGGCTTTTACGAGATCGTGATAATGTTTGTCCTCTGGAGAGTTGTAATGAGAATCGGTAGTAATTATTGGTTTAATCTTATATTTTCTTGCCACATTAATTATATATTCATTAAATCTTATTTGCTCCTCCATTCTATTGGGCATTAATTCAACATAAAAATCTTCCCTAAATGCCGCTTGAAGTTTTTGTATTATAGGTTCAGGATTGTCTCCTCTTCTCCATCTTTGTGCTACTGTGCCACTAATACATGCGGTGCTACAGATTAAACCTTCCGAATGTTTACAAACTTCATCAAGAGGTATTTTTTGGAACACCTTATTAAATACTTTATGAACATGTTCTTTTGCAATTGTATGGAGTTTTAACAGATTTTTATATCCTGCTTCGTTTTTAACAAGAAGAACGAGGTGACTTTGTTTCTTCTCGGATTCTTCTATGTAAGCTTCTAAGCCGATAATTGGCTTAATTCCTTTTTTCTTTAGGGCGATTTGAAAATAAGGAAGACCAGAAAGAGAACCGTGGTCCGTTATGGCGCACGCTTTAAACCCCTTCTGGTACAAATCTTCTGCTAGTTCATCTTCTGTACGGAACACGTCACCTACGCTACCATGTTCGGTATGAACGTGTAGCGGAACGTATCTTTGTTCCGCCGAAAAACCAGTAGGAAGAGGGGTATTTGGTTGAGGACCATTTGGGATAGGAGATTTTAGAGGACTAGGCTGCGGGTCCCCGACAAGGGCTTCCCTTGCGTTACCCATTTGTCCATCGCCAAGAAAAAAGTTTACACGCTCGAAGATTTTAACATAATCTGCAACTGGCATTTTTCCTCGTAGAATATATGATGGATGAAATATAGCGATAAATCTTCTCCCGTCTTTTGTAAATGTTTTTCCAGATAAAGTTGTTTCTTCGACGGTTTTGGTGATTGTTTTGTCTGGGAAGAAATAATTTAATGATGTATTTCCAAGTAAAACTACTATTTTTGGATTTAGTAGATTTAATTGTTGTTCCAGCCAAGGAGAACAAGCCTCAATTTCTTCTTTTGTAGGTTTTCTATTTTCGGGTGGTCTGCACTTAACAACGTTGATCACCGCGAAATTCTTTATCCCCGTTTCAGAGATAGCTCGGTCTAAAAGCATTCCGCTTCGACCAACAAACGGCTTTCCTTCTATATCTTCTTGTTCTCCAGGGGCTTCGCCCAAAAATAAGATTTCTGGGGTCTGAGACCCGCGTCCGATGACAACATTTTTTCGATTTTCGCAAAGTGAGCATTTTTTACAATTTCGAATTTGAGAAGATAGTTCTTTAAGATCCATAAAATTTATCTCCATCCAGTTACAATATTTCTAATCATCATATTAATTCCAAGAATTGCATATCCCGCAAACATCAGAACGAGAGAAATTATCACCCTTCCCGATAATAAAGAATATAGTGACACTATCAAAAGAAATAGGCCCGAACTTTCGACTACTGTATAGGGCTTCACCTCTTCCTCAGCCCTAGTTTTTTAGCTTTATGATACACAGAAAAATTTGATTTTCCCAACTTATCTCCAATCTCTCTTGCAGTCATTGTAGAATAATTTTCAATCAAATATTCCCTGTCGCTAAAAGACCACATAGACTCTCGTTCCGATCTTTTCAGGCCGAGTTTACACGCTTTATTAGTAATGCTGTCTCTATCGCGCCCCAACACAAAAAACATTTCTTCCCAAGAAGTGGTTGCATAATTCTTTTTGAGATATTCAATGTCTTCTGTACTAT
>Ga0172381_10007625_pt1 | contig 10680 bp, 10 predicted proteins | sample Leawel6488metaG_FD_119754 | JGI IMG/M metagenome (GOLD analysis project Ga0172381, IMG submission 119754) | Leachate microbial communities from a municipal landfill in Southern Ontario, Canada - Leachate well 64-88 metaG | ecosystem: Engineered > Solid waste > Landfill > Unclassified | place... | reverse complement strand
TTACCCATTACACAACCATAGTAGGTTATGCTTGGAGCAGTAACAGCCTGGGCCGAAAATTCGTATCTTACTCTTACATATGGGAGCATGATCACCCTCCTGAAAATTATTTACAAATCAGTTTCAAGCAGTTATAATAATAACCGGGCCGTATTCTTCTTCCTGAAGAAAATTGCCTTACGATTTTATTATAGTGTATAGGGAAAGCAATAACAAGAAAAAAAAACAGGGGAGGGACTTGAAATGCAAGAAACATTAGACATCCTAAAACAAATACCAGTAGAGATCTTATTTATAGTAGTAATATCATACTATATAAATAAGTACTTTGTGCTGGCTAACAAGTACAAATTCCTAGTACCTTTAGCACTAGCTATGGGGTGTGCGGTAGTAATGCACCCTAAACTTGATACAGAGCTATGGCAACTATGGTTTAGATACGCAGGTCAGAGTATGGTTCTATGGGAAGTGTACAAGAAGTTCCTTAAAGACAAATTTTCAAAGAAGGAGTAGGTTATGACAGCAGGAGTTTTTTTTGCTAAGTATTGGAAGGAAATAGTAGTAGGTATTGTTATAGTAGTGATGCTGTCTGCTATGGGGATAATGTCCTGGCAGATAGAATCTAAGAACGATAAGATAGTAGCCCTTCAAACTTCTCTAACTACTTTAACCTCATCCCTGGAAGCTCTGAAACAAAGTCAGACCTCTATGGAGAATCTTATGAAGTCTCAGGCAGATATACTCCTAGCTATTCAAGGTAAGGAGACTACAGCCGAGAAAGTGTTTACTGAGAAGATCATAGATAACAGTCGGATCATTGAGAAGTGGATGGAAAAACCAGACGATGAAGGGTTGACCCAACAATTCTATGATGCCAGGAACGCTTCGTGGGGAGATATGTTTTCATCTTGGGAAGACCCGGAGGTCGAGAAATGAAAAAGTTAACAATAATGGCCCTCCTATTAGCTGTACTGTCCAGCTGTACTACTATAGAATATGTAAAGGTAAAGGTCCCATACTTACCAAGCTTTTCATGTCCTCCTATTATAAAACCTGAGATTAAAAAGTATGAACCAGGCATGAGTAGAAAAGAGGCTGAGCTTGTAGAAGAGTACAACCTCCAAGCTGCTATACGATATCGTAAAAGTTTAACAAACTACATTCTTTGCATTCGCAGAAATCTAAAGAGTATAAAAGCTGAGGCTGCACGTATGGAAAAAGCCCTGGAAGACAAGACAAAATAACTCGAAATATCTCATTTTTTTTGTAATAAGTAATTGTACAGTGTTCTACCGATAACGTCGGTTTAAATGGGTCTTAAACCAGTCGTGCTTGATCTCCTCCGGTCTCTGCGCGACTGCTTAATCACTGTCGTGGGCCTCCTTTATTGGAGGTCCTTTTTTCGAAAAAAAATATGCTACAGAACATACCGCTTCACAACTCCATATTCTTATAACATAAAACTTTACTTTGTTTACGTTACGTTATATACTATCCTCTGAACACTAGATAACGGGGGGTTAGTTATGCATGCTGGTGATATTATTTTAGCACTCAAGAACAAATTCAAGAACAAAATGGAGTATTCTTTTTTTACTGAGGTAAGAACTGCCACGGGGGCACAGCGTAGAATAGGTAGTATAGATGCTATGGTAATAGGTCTATGGAGCAGGGATTCTAACATATATGCGCTTGAAATAAAAGTTTCTAAGCAAGACTTTCTCAGCGATGTTAAACATTTTGAACAGAAACAAAAGTTTGCTATGGATAACAGCAATCTTTTTTTCTACGTAACTCCAGCCGGTTTACTATCCCCAGACGAGGTTCCTGAAGGAGCTGGACTTATGGAAGTTCAGAAGGGTGGCAGGGTAGTTACTAAGAAGATGGCCAAACGAAGGGATATTAAGGATATAAATATATCGCTACTTAGGTCTTTAAGCAGAAGACTTCTTGAAGATGAAAAGGCTATCGATTACAAACACTCCATTAAGTTCCTAGGTAAGGATACTACCCCGGAAGCTGTGGATGAGTACATCGACAAGGAAGTCAGCCGTAGGATTGAGGAACGCAGTGACTATGAAGTTACAAGGCAGGTAAATGAAAGGGTTAACTATGAGATGAGTAAGGTACCAGAGTACCAAAAGGTATTGGACCTAGCTGGCGTTTTTGATTTCTATATCCCAGGATCTATCTCTGAGGATAGGTTGAAAAATATAACCGGGAAACTTAAGAAGATGGCGGAGATAATGTCGTGCCTCGACTTATACCAGAGACGCTTTCAAGATGCCGCAGACTTAGTTGACGAAATAAATAAGATAACCAATGATGGAGAATAACATGAACATTACCAAGAATTTTAAGGCTATAGAGTTTAAGAGCAGTGAGGGCATCCTTACTTCTTTGAGCATAGTGCAGATGCTTCAGCAGTTAAGGGACGTACTTGACTCCCCTGTTACTGTTAAACACACTAAGGTGCTGCACCTTAGCCCTGTACCAGAAGTTTATATTCAGACTACCAATGAAAAAGGCAGCTCTGAATTACAGATGAAACTCAACCTGTCGGATGTTCCTGTATACGGACCTAACCCAGCTCTAACAGATGTTGCGGTAGCGTTGTTGTCAGACCCTGACCAGGATAAGTTCATTACTAAGTTATCTGAAGGAGAGCTTATAGCTTTAGCTGTGGCTTTGCAAAGTGGATACAAAGAAGGTCCTAACAACGACAATATGTTCGGAAGGCACTTCGAGTTTAACAACCTGCCTTGGTGCTCTCTTTTGTTCCATTGGGGAAGAGCGGTATCTAGGGCTGTAAAAGGTCAACCTAATTTAAGGTTCAAACCTTCCATGAGTAATAGTCTGTCTACCCTTACGGATGCCTACAAGATTATAAAAGATCCTAGAAGAGCTAAGCCAGGGGACTGTATAGTATGGAAGCGCCCTGGGTCAGCTACTTCGGGTCATACTGGTATTTGTCTGGCTAATGATAAGAAGCATCAGATGCTTACCATCTGTGAGGGCAACCTTGCTGATTCAGTACAAGTCACTAAAAGAAGTTACAGTACTTTAACTTATGGTAAGTTAGAATTCCAAGGCTTTGGAAGATACCATAATAGTCCAAAACTATCAGGCCTTGATTTATTTAAGAAACTTATAGATCTTCCAGATGATTCAAGCTCCTATACCTAAAAAAAAAGATCCCCGACACAGTGTTGAGGACCCTACTGGACTATTCCTGTCTGACGCCCATAATGGATGTACGGTCGCGGTGCAGGTTCTGGGGACGTAACTTAGGGTCTGGGGTAGCAGTACCAACTGCTGCGAGAGTGTGAACTTTTCCGGATGTGACAAAGTCGAAGATGACTTACACCGGACCAGTGCTGCGAACCGCGGAATATTGGGGCCTGCTTAACTCAGTACACTAAGGTCGCCTCAGTGTGGGCAACGCGATAGTTCATTTATATGGGGAGTTATAATTCTCACGCGGGAATTTTACTCTTCGTCTCTCTCTCTCTCTCTCTCTTTGAGACCCTTTACTCTAGCGGCGTTACCGCCTGAATCCAGTCTTTTAAATGCCAATTTCTTCGTGGATGCTAATGCGCCTATTAGCTGTGTGCTTAATTAAAAAATATAATACAACTTTTATCAGGCTTTACCTGATTACTCTTGGCTTGAATAAGCGGGGAGGACGTATCCTCCCCTAAAAGTGAGCTAGCACTTGCTACATCCAGCGATGGAGGTTTGCTCCTCATCGGTCGAGCACCCGAGCTTTACCTGGTTGCGCCGGAGGAAAATCTTTGATCTTCCGCCGGGATCACCAGGTAAACCGAGGATAAGTGCGAAGTACCAGGATGAGGAGTTTACCTCCTATGCTGGCATGGCACCAATCTAAAAATGATTGGCTTCTTTAAACACGGGCGTTACCCGTAATAACTCACTTGATAAGAGATCTTCTCTTTGGGTAGATGACTTTAAAGTCTTGTTGTGTTCTCCGACCAGGACGGGGCGGTGACTGAAGGCGGCTGGGGATCCGGATCACCCGTCCGTGCAGCATGGTCCGCATTTGTCACCGGAGTTTACGAGACCAAGATCCGGGTCTCAGCTGATGGGGCAGATGTAGTCAACCCATCGCAGAGACCAGGTCTGGCGCAGTAACCCGAGGTGACAAAGCGTTTGCTGCGCAGGGTAAGATCCGGATCGCAGCGTCTTCAGCAGCCCCGTCAGGAGAAACAACAAGATTTATAGTCATTCTAGCTTCAAATTAATTGCGCTAGGGTTTTTGATCCAGGCATCACCTGGTATAATCTCTCAACTACTTATAACAAAAAAAAAGCAGTACCATACAGTACTGCTTTAGAGATCTTTCTCATTCAAAACTGGGTGTCTGCACGGACCCGCGTCCTCGCCGCCCGCCAAGGAGGCTCATGAAAGAGCCTTTCGGCGGGGCGGAGTTGGACGCGGGTCCTGCATGACGGCCCAGTAGACGGATTGAAATAAGGGTTACTTTGGATAGTGCTGGCATTACCTGCAATAAATCTCTCAACTACTTATAACAAAAAAAAGAGCAGGCACCACTTGGTTACCTGCTAAAGAGATCTTTCTCACTCGGTATGGTATCCGGATCTATAAAAACTTAAATTAGTCTAGCGTACAGCTGCTGCGTGGAGCAACGTGGAAAGCAGCAGCATGTGCGTCTAGCTAATTTAATTTTTAAGATCCGGGATACCAGAAAGGGCTGATATAAAACGACCCTCTCATTTCTATACAAGCATTACCTGCAATAAATCTCTCAACTACTTATAACAAAAAAAAGCAGTACCATGTAGTACTGCTTAAGAGATCTTTCCTTAACCACGGGGTACCCTCGTATGTGCACGTAGTGTTCATCCGGGGGTACCAAGTTGCTTAACTTAAGCTACTCATTTCATAAAGCGCAGGCTTTACCTGCAATAAATCTCTCACTTACTTATGACAAAAAAAATAAAGCAGAACGTAGGTCCTGCTTTAAGAGATACTCTCTGCATCTTGACACGGAGCCTTATGAGGACCTTCCGGTGTGCTACTAGACACCCTTAGCACGCCGCCCTGAGCGAGCGTGATGTTAGGAATTTTCTTTTGTGTCTTAGCACAAGGATGTTGGTCCTTATAAAATTTAATACCCCTAAAACCCAACCATTCATGTTTGGGATACAGGGGTATCATTATTTTGGTTATTAAAATAAAAACTTGACAGTCTAATAGCTATCATATAAGATGGTATTAGTTTTTTAGGAGCAGTATTATGCTGAAAGCTTTTAAATACCGATTGTATCCTACAAAGGAGCAGGCTATAAAGATAACCGCTCAATTCGGGTGCTGTCGTTATATCTATAATTGGGGTCTTCAGCGTAAGATGGACAGCTATACCGTAAACGGTGAAAACCTGAGTTGTTTTAATCTTATAAATGAACTTACTGCTCTTAAAAACAAATTACCCTGGTTGAAAGGTGTTTACAGCCAGTCTCTTCAGATGGCGCTCAGACATCTTGACAATGCTTATACCCGGTTTTTCAGGGAGAAGAAGGGGTTCCCTAAATTTAAGTCAAGAAAGAACCCCGTACAATCGTGCTCTTATCCGCAGGGAGTAAAATTTAGAGGCAGTAAAGTATTTCTGCCTAAGATCGGTCCTGTGGATATAATTATGCACCGCCCGTTTACGGGGATAACCAAGACAGTTACCTTAAGCAGATCTGCCAGTAATAAATATTATGTATCAGTTCTTGTAGAAACCGGAGATGCTCTTCCGGAACAGCAACCCTTCTCCGCGGAGACGACTGTAGGAATAGATGTGGGTCTCAAACATTTCGCCGTATTTTCTACAGGAGAAAAGGTAGAACATCCGAAACACCTTCTGAAAGCTGAAAAGAAGCTGATACGATCACAGAAATCCCTTTCGAGATGCTGTAAAGGCAGTAATAATAAAGGTAAACGTAGAATAAAGCTGGCGATCCAGCACGAAAAAGTAGCAGCGAAACGACGTGACTTCCTGCATAAACTCTCTAAACAGCTCATAAGCGATAATCAAGCGGTAGCAATAGAGAAGTTAGATGTTGCAGGGATGCTTAAGAACCGGAGACTCGCTAAACAGATAAGCGCAAGCGGATGGGCTGAATTTTTTACATTTCTCGATTACAAAGCCTCCTGGTATGGAAAGTCCGTTATCGAGATAGGCCGTTTTGATCCCTCGTCAAAAACATGTCACTCCTGCGGATTTGTCAATAAAGATCTGAAATTAAAGGATCGTATATGGACATGCCCCAGATGCGGTGACAGGTTAGATAGAGACATTAACGCAGCCCTTAACATCAAAGCGTTTGCGCTGCTTCATAAAAATTTAATCGTACCGAGGGACACTCGGGAACTTACGCCTGAGGAGATCGCCGGTTACGGAGGTCGATGAACCAGGAAGCCCAATCATTTATGTTTGGGAGTTGTCACAAGTATTTGTACTTGTAAGAGTATAGGCCGCCTTCCGGTCTTTAAATAAACTGGGTAACCAGGATAAAGTCTAAACCTATCAACCTTGGGGTCTGGGCGTAAAAGTAAAATTCGGTTTGCTTTTATTGAGAGAAAGGAACTAGTGCACCGTAGCCATGCTAACTCCAAGACCGACTGGAGGAGGAGAACGTGGTTTACGACGATTCAGTGAAATGGATTGTTGAGAGGGTAATGCCTCAATAGACGCGCTGGTTGATGTTGGCATAAGTTACAGTAACGTGTAGCAAAGGCTGATATATGCGATATTGATGAACCGTCAAGGCAGGTAAAGCTACGGGAATTCTGAGCAGTGCACGATGTAAAGTGGACAGACTGGCGTAGGTACCTGTGGGTGTTCCAAAGACACTCTGGTATTCAACTACGGCAGCGTCAGTTAATTAAGGGTTGGTTTTGTAATTAAGAATACAAAAACAAATAAGCCAAAATGTCGTAGGCTTAGGACTGACAACTAACTTATCCATCTGTAACATGGTGGCGTGTTAAGCTCGCAAGGCGATGCATGAGAAAGGAAGTGTTGGAGTGTAGGAGGTGGTACTCCTAATCTCTGCCAAGAGAACACCTAACTCGGAAGATCTATAAGGTCCTTTGCAGTAATCTGGGCAAGTATGCCTGTTAGTAGTGCCTACTTACAGAAATGTGAGTGTATGTATGGAGGGAAACTTTCTAAAACGGTACTGTAGACATCTGAACATTCAGGGTGTTTCCAATTCCTTGGTTAGGAACTTGTTATCAAATAGGCACTTAGTGTCCTTTGTACAACAGGTTTCTAACCTTGGAGTTGTAATTCTTTTTTTTTTGTTATAAGTAGTTGTGGGACATAATGGTAACAAGATGGATAGATCGTGTCTAGGGTATACGCCCCCACTACTAGTTTTTACGGCGTATACACTCCTTGTACTTCGCTCTGCAAAGCTGCGAAGAGTAACGATCTAGTGCTTTGCTCCGGGCGGTTCACACTGCCCGGGTCATTTTAAAGGTTTGCCGCATTGGAAGCCGAAATAGGTCAAAATAACTGCAAAACTGTGTTATAAGAATTTGATAGGTACTTTATTAACCGCTCTAATCATGGAGGTAACATGAGTTATAAGAGAGCAACTACTGAGTCGTTCAGCGCCGTAAGGCGTGCGATCCTTGCTGATGGTGGCAGGATTGTGGACATAGTCCATAACATCAGTGGCAACATCACCATTGCCTACATACCCGAGTAAGACGCCGAATTTTAAGGTGCCCGGGTCGGTGTTGACAGCCTGTATATCCTACCATGCGAGGGGCTCTATACAAAATGTTGGCGGTTCTGCCTTAACGCTGAAGGCTCCTGACGGTGGTGGTCAACCTGTCTATTTTAATTTTGGAGGATAACATGGACGAGTACAAAGCATGGGAGAATGCCTGGAAGAAAGAGCAGCACCTTAGAAAAGAACTCGAAAGCTTAAAGGATAGTAAAGCTGATAGTAAAACTATAGGAATAGGATTTGATACGGATATAAATCCGGGGGAAATAAGGACTATACCCGGTACTGGTAGAACGCGTTATTTTTTAGTTCTTGAGGCAGAGGACGAAGGGCGATACCTGTGTGTTCCCTTTTCAACCGTCAAGGAAGCTCTTCCGGGGATTGAAGACGAGACTGACTTCGAGGACCCAGATCTTAAAGCTATCCAGTCATGGTACCCGCTTAGAATCCCTAAGATGAAGCTGGTTAAGAGTTTTAAATGCGATACCAAAGCTACTGCCTATCAGATAGCTGACATAAGAGCTAAAATAGCTGAAAAGTCTGGTCTAAATGCTAGGGAATTCGCTAACAGCTTTAAAAGCTCTGCTGCTACTAGGTACGCTACTAAGGAAGTATACGAGCTGAAGAAGTTTAAGTTTTAATAATTTTGAAATAGGAGGTGTACCATGAGATGGTATATTTTTATGATAGCTGTTGTAATGTTCATCAGCTGCGGAAATGAAAGTTCAAGAATTGTTATGAACGTTGGAGATGAGGACGTTGAGACAGTGGACACAGATGCTGGGGATACGGGTGATACGGGTGATACGGGTGATACGGGTGATACGGGTGATACTGGCAATACTGGTGATACTGGCAATACGGGTGATACTGGCAATACTGGTGATACGGGAGACACTGAACCAGTATGCGGGAACGGTATAGTAGAAGGAGACGAGCTATGTGACGGAGACTTTCTCTGTACAGACTACGATTCTGATTTATACAGCGCAGGTACGGTTAAATGTGACAGTGATTGTGATTACATAGATGATATAGGATGCTGTGAAAAATATCACCACAGTATATGTTTGGGAGATCTCCCTAATGCTGAATACTGGTGGTACGATTCATGCGGCAATAAACAGGAGTTAATAGAAAAATGCGCCACTGGAGTAGCCTGCAGATCAGATGGCCAAGGCTGCATAGACCCCTTCGAATACGAAGTAGGAGGAAGAATGTGGAGCGGAAAAATGCAAACTCCAAGTTACCAGGAAGCAGAAGATAAATGCTATAGTTGGGGAGGAAGTCTGCCTGGTAAGTATGAGCTTCAGCTTATGGTAGCTGATGCTTGTCCTGCTGTTTGGGTTGACGGGTACTGCGAGAGCCAGCCGGGTACGTATTGTGCTTTAGGTGATACCAGTGGTTTACTAGGACTTAAAGGTGTTGCTATAAATTGTATGAGGGGTCAAATAACATCAATGCCTCCTGGCGTCATAACAGAGGACCATCCAGTATTTTACAGATGTGTGAAATAAAGAGGTTAAAATGAAATACAACGCAGGAGAGGTTTGGATTCTGGTAGATTTTCATGGCAAGTCTTCTATAGTCTTTTTAATAACCGAGGTATCCCACCAGGAGATAGTGGCATACCCTGTTTATGGAAATTACTCAAAACTGTCGTTTCACCCTACTGTAAATGTCGTACTAACAGGTAAAAGTATAGACTACGCAGGTGCTTTGCATATTAACCCCCACTCTGTTAGAACTACCGCGGAAGCTCTGGATCACCCAGCTAATAAAACAAAGAAAGTAGGTAAATTGGATGGTAAGGAACTAAAACGGGTAAGGAAGGAACTGGCGGTGGATGTATCTGGCATAGAAAGAATAATATGCGATGGAAAAGCTCCCATGGATAAACAGGTTGTGAGCAACCTTGCAACGGAATACCACATGCTGAACAACACCCTACTCAGAAGACTTGATAAGGTAGAGGACAAGACGGTAGTTAAAGGTAGGACTGTTAAAGTCAGAAGGATAAAATAAACCAAAGCGGGCAACTTATTTAAGCTCTGCCCGCTATAAACTATAAGTCGCCGAATTGTAAGGTGCAAACATGGAGAGAAAAATGAGAGAATTCGAAAAACTGATTACTAGCCCCGATACTTACAAGCTACGTATAATAGTCCACGACGGCGTTGCACATGCCGATGAAAGACTAGGGTGCGCTATGGCGTATGCCTATGCAAAGACCCTGTCCCCTAACATAGTATTGGAGATCTTGAGAACAAGAGACGTTCCTACTGAGAAGGAAGAGGGAGTAGCTCAAATGAACATTGATGTCGGTCTTGAGTTCGACAACGAATTCAAATTTGACCACCACCAGACTGCAAAAAATGTGTACGAAAAGTGCGCAGCTACGCTTATAGCTAACCGTTTCTTTCCTGAACTATGGAGGCACCCCGAGTTTGCCAAGTACCTGGAAAGGATACGAATCCAAGACACTAAAGGACTAAATGAGGCGGCAGAAGTTTACGGTAACGAAGAAGTTGGACCTTTCATGTTCGATGAATTTGAGCAGAATAGGAGGTTTGAAGTAGATCCTACTGGAGAGACTATCAGGAACGTTGATTTTATTAACAGGTATGTATACCAAGCGAGAGAGTATCACCGTGCTATAGTATGGGCCGAGGATAAATTTAATATTCTTGATACGGATGCTGGTAATGTGCTCATGTGGAAACCTGGATACAAAGCTGAGCTTGCGGATCTTGATTTCGGTCTGAAGAGACTAGTCAATAGTACGTTGATAGACAGACACGAGGCGGTGGCTGTTGTATCATTTAATAACTACGCCAAGTACGAAGGAAATGTCTTCAGATTCTTCCGTACTAATATCGGGGCTGACAAGATTAATTTCAATCTTTGGAAGCCT
>Ga0172381_10007624_pt1 | contig 10680 bp, 8 predicted proteins | sample Leawel6488metaG_FD_119754 | JGI IMG/M metagenome (GOLD analysis project Ga0172381, IMG submission 119754) | Leachate microbial communities from a municipal landfill in Southern Ontario, Canada - Leachate well 64-88 metaG | ecosystem: Engineered > Solid waste > Landfill > Unclassified | place... | reverse complement strand
TTTGTGTCCTTGTTTCCACCCCCTTAGTACATGGAAACATGGAAACAAAAGTTTAATAGGTTAAGAGTTGCACTAAGACAAGTTTGCTTAGTGCAAAACTCTTCCCCCTTTATTTATTAAAAATAATTTGAAACCCTTTTTTTTGATTTCTTAATAGATTTTAACATTTGTTTCATGCCTAAATTTACTATATATCTGATAATGAGTTTTGTTTCACTGTTTCACCCCCCTTAGAGCAGTGAAACGGTGCAACAAAAGTTAAATAGTTTAAGAGTTGCACTAAGACAAGTTTGCTTAGTGCAGAACTCTTCAACTTTATTTATTTAAAACTCCGTTGTGCGGGATTCTTTGCAAGCAAAGCGACAAAGTCGATAATTGTGATCCGTTATTTCATTTACATCAATAATCAATCGGATAATAATAAATAAAGTGAGGCATAACATATATCGCACAACAAAAGCTGATATAACCTCATAGTTATCAATTAAAAATATCCATATAATCTCTAAACATATATATTCTTTTTCTTTTCCCACCAGTAACTTCTTTGAGAACTCCCACTCTTAGTAGCTCGGTGATTAATTTATAAGAAGAAACTAAACTCAAATTAGTTATTTCAGATATAGTATTTGCATCTGTTATTGGTCTTATATAAAGTTCGTTAATGACTTTTAAAGCATTCGCTGAACGACTACCCAAGCTTTGAATTTTAGTTTCAATATCTTTTTGAAGAATAAGGATTTTTTCAAATGTCTTAACTCCATTTTCGGCAGTTTCGATTACACCACTTAGAAAGAACTTTAACCAATCATTTATATTATTCTCTTCTCTGGCTTTCATCATTAAAGAATAATAAGAGTTTCGACGTTTCTCCAAATAATCAGAAAGATATAAAACTGGTCTTTTTAAAATGCCTTTATCTACTAAATAAAGAGTTATTAATAATCTTCCTATCCTCCCATTCCCATCTAAAAATGGATGTATAGTTTCAAATTGATAGTGAATAATTGCAATCTTTAATAAATCTGGTATATAAATATTATCGTTATGCACGAACTTCTCTAAATCGTCCATTAAATCATTAATATGAGAATGAATTGGTGGGACAAAAATAGCATCATTAATATTCCTTCCTCCAATCCAATTTTGACTTTTTCTATATTCACCAGGCTGCTTATGTTTACCTCTTACCCCTTCTAATAATACTTTATGTGTATTTCTTATTAATCTTGAAGAAAATGGTAATTCTCCTAACATTTCAATAGCATTATTCATAGCATTAATATAATTATGCACCTCATTCCAATCCTCTCTTTTATCTAATGGAACATCCTCTTTTGATAATAATGCATCCTCAATATTTGTTTGAGTACCTTCAATTTTAGATGATTGAGTAGCCTCCTTCATAATATGCATACTTATAAACAAATCAATATTAGGTATATGCTCTGAATACATATCCAATCGCCCTAACATCCTATCAGCCTTGCTTAAAAGAGTAATCATCTCCATATCATCCATAATCCATTCCTTATTAATAAAATTTGGAATAAAACACTTATAAGTGCCTTGATTAACATAAGTTCCAGCCTTAAAATTCTTCATATCTCGTAATAATTAGAAAAAACTATAATACCCTCAATCTTATTTAAGGAATATCCTGCAAAGTTAATATAAAATCTTTCTTATTTAAGTTTTTCGGCAAAAAGTTAAATTAGCATCTTTCTTATTTAAGTTTTTCGCCAAAAAGTTAAATTACCGTATTTCTTATTTAACCTTTTCCTTATAAACTTAAAAGCAATTCACAACAGAAAAGTAGTGATTAATGATTAGTGGTTAACAACGTGTGGGATTCGGAAATCCCGCACAACGGTATACCGCTTGTTATTCCTTTATATCCTTAATCTCATTTATTTCAACCAACTTATTGATTATGGCATAGATTGTTAGTCCTGAGGTGGAATGGATTTGTAGTTTTGTGGAGATGTTTCTTCTATGGGTTATGACGGTGTGGATTGATAAGCATAGTTCGTTGGCTATTTGTTTGTTTGTCATCCCCTTAACCACTAATTTTATTATATCTTTTTCTCTTACACTTAATTCTTTCTTGTTTGTGTCTATGGTGGTGGTGGTTAGTTTTATTAGTTTTTCTTTTATCTCTTCTGGGCTATCCATTATGTTGATGACTTGATTGAATTGCGTGAGTAGTTGTGTGTCTAATATTGTGGTCTGTAGTGCTATGTATTGTATGTTGGGTAGCCTTGTTTCTTTTTTTAGGGTGTTTAAGTTTAAGCTCCCTATGTAGGATGGGTTGATTATTATTATATTGGGCTTTGACTTAATTATTAGTGGGATTAGATTGGTGAGATTTATTATTTCTAATATGTCGATATTGAGGGTGGTGAGTTTCTTTAGGATTGAAACTAATCCCTTTCTAATTATGTCGGAAGGTTCACAAACTGCTACATGTATTCTTGAACTCATATAATTTTACTTATTATTATGTTCATAATTTTCAATCAATGGTACAAGCAATTTATCTTCTATATCGTTGTGGTAGGACAGGTCTTTGGAACATGAAAATATATCGAAAAGTACTGTTATGAGTTCGTTGTTTGTTTCAACAGGACAGTACTTGATTATAATATTTTTTAACTCACTTAATTTTGATTCTACATTGTCGTGTTGTTTTCGGAAAATATCTATACTATAATCTTTTGGTTTTCCCCCTCCAATTAGTGAATTGATATAGGGGAATACATGTTTTTCTTCATACTGCATATGCTTGGTTACTTCTAAAACATATTCATCATAAAACTTCATAATCACAATTGCCACATTGGTTTGATTGATGCCTATTGAGTTAAGGAGCATCTCTCTTATTTTTGGCAGTTTGAATGAAAGGAAATATTTATGGGAATTGTGGAGATATGCAAGTATTGTTTTTATGGACAAAGTTGAATCGACTACAATTTGGCTATCTTCATTGATTATCATATTCACTATAACCAAAAATGTTTTTGTGTCAATTTTATTTTCTTTACAAACCTCCCCTATTGTCTTATCTCCAAACCCTAAGCTAATTCCAAACCTGCTGATTGGGAGAAGTATTGAGTAATTGTCATTTATCAAATCACTCATTGAATCCAATTCGGTGTATTCTGATATTTTATACATATGCCTATTAAATATATAATGCAAAGATAAGATTAATTTTGAATTTAAAATTATATTGTATCTTTGCAAGTTGCTATTCTGAATAAAGATATACTAATAACTATGGACTATAATTTTAGAGAAGTTGAGCCTAAATGGCAAGGGTTTTGGAAAGAGAATAAGACCTTTCATGTAGAGATTGATAAGTCAAGACCTAAATACTATGTATTAGATATGTTTCCTTATCCTTCGGGAGCAGGGCTACATGTTGGTCACCCTCTTGGATATATTGCCTCAGATATTTTTTCTCGATACAAGAGACTTAAGGGCTTCAATGTTCTTCACCCTATGGGCTTCGATGCCTATGGACTTCCTGCCGAACAATACGCTATTCAAACTGGGCAACATCCTGCAATTACTACTGAAATAAATATTAAACGCTACCGTGAGCAATTAGACAAGATAGGTCTAAGCTTCGATTGGGATAGAGAGATTAGAACCTGCGATTCTAAATATTATAAATGGACTCAATGGGGCTTTATACAACTCTTCAATTCATATTACGACAATAAACTTCAAAAGGCTCAGCCTATTGAAAACCTAATTAAGCATTTCGATAGCAATGGTTCAGAAGGTATAGATGCAGCACAAAGCGAAAAACTAGAATTTTCTAAGGAAGATTGGAATAATTACACCGAAAAAGAAAAGAGCGATACACTTATGAACTACCGCCTTGCCTTTATCTCTAATTCTATGGTTAACTGGTGTGCAAAGCTGGGTACTGTTCTTGCAAATGACGAGGTAGTAAATGGAGTATCTGTTCGTGGAGGTTATCCTGTTGAGAGAAAGTCTATGCGTCAATGGAGTCTTAGAATAACTGCCTACGCCGAAAGATTGCTTGAGGGACTTAATAAGGTTGATTGGTCTGATTCAATAAAGGAAATACAAAGAAACTGGATTGGTAAGAGCCAAGGAGCTGCCGTTTTCTTTGAGACAGAACAAGGAGATAAGCTAGAAGTATTTACAACAAGACCAGATACACTTTGGGGAGTAAGCTTTATGGTTCTTTGCCCTGAGCATGAATTAATATCTAAGCTTACAACCGATGATAAGAAACAAGAGATAGAAAACTATATTGCATGGACAAAGAATAGAAGCGAGAGAGAGCGTCAAAGCGAGGTAAAGTCTATTTCAGGAGTCTTCACGGGCTCTTATGCAATTAACCCAATGAATGGAGAAAGAGTGCCTATTTGGATTTCTGAATACGTTCTTGCAGGTTATGGAACAGGAGCTATTATGGCTGTTCCTGCTCATGATTCTAGGGACTTCGCCTTTGCACGTCATTTCAATATTACAATAAAGCAGGTTGTTGTGCCACTTGGAGAAGAGGAAGAAAACCCAGAGGATTGGACTGAGTCAAAGGATTCAAAGAATGGTCACTGCATAAACTCAGGCTTTATAACAGGTCTTGAGGTTAAGGAGGCTATGAAGAAAGTTATTGCTTATGTCAAGGAAAAGGGCATTGGATACGGAACAATTAATTATAGACTAAGAGATGCAATATTCTCTCGTCAAAGATATTGGGGAGAACCATTCCCTATATATTATAAGGAGGGTATTCCTTATAATATAGATGAGGATAAGCTACCTCTTGAACTACCAGATATTGATGTATATCTTCCAACAGAGAGTGGAGAGCCACCGATAGCAAGAGCTAAGAACTGGAATGTAACAATCAATGGAGAAACATTCCCTCTTGATTGCAATACAATGCCTGGCTTTGCTGGTTCTAATGCCTATTCTCTAAGATATATGGACCCACATAATAATGAAGAATACTTCTCTAAGGAAGCAAATGAGTATTGGCAAAATGTAGACCTTTATATTGGAGGAAGCGAACACGCAACGGGTCACTTATTATATTCTCGTTTTTGGACTAAATTCCTTTTCGACCTTGGGCTTTGCTGCAAGGACGAGCCTTATCAAAAGCTTATAAACCAAGGAATGATTCAAGGTCGTTCAAGCTTTGTATACAGAATTAAGGGAACAAATAAATTCGTTTCTCATAACCTAAAGGCAGACTACGACACTGACCCAATACATGTTGATATAAATATTGTGGATAATGATGTCTTGAATATTGATGCCTTTAAGAATTGGAGAGAGGAGTTTGCAAGTAGCGAGTTTATTCTTGAAGAAGGAAAGTATATTTGCGGTTACGAGGTTGAGAAGATGTCTAAGAGTCTTTATAATGTTCAAAATCCAGATGACCTTGTTGAGAAATATGGTGCAGATACTCTTCGTCTTTACGAAATGTTCCTTGGACCACTTGAACAGTCTAAGCCTTGGGACACTAAGGGTATTGAAGGAGTTTTTCGATTTATGAGAAAGCTTTGGAAGCTATACCATGACAAGGATAATAACCTTTTAATATCTGAAGAAAAACCTACCAAGGAAGAATATAAGGCTCTTTATAAGGCAGTAAAAAAAGTTCAAGAAGATATTGAACGCTTTAGTTTCAACACCTCTGTATCTACATTTATGATTTGCGTTAATGAACTAACCGATCTTAAGTGTAATAAGAGAGAGATACTAGAACCTCTTGCTATTCTTATTGCACCTTTTGCTCCTCATATTGCTGAAGAACTTTGGTCACTTCTTGGTCATAAGGACACAATTACCTTTGCATCATTCCCTGAGGTTGATGAGAGTGTTCTTGTGGAAAACTCATATAACTACCCTATCTCTATTAATGGAAAGACTCGTCTAACTATGGAGTTTGATTTAGGTATGAACTCAAAGGAAATTGAAAAGATTGTTCTTGAAAACTCAGAGGTTATTCGATATATGGAGTCAAAACCTGCAAAGAAGGTAATCTTTGTACCTAAAAAAATCATCAATATTGTCTGCTAAGGCAAACAACAAAATAATTAGGGGAATAATCTATGCACTTATCTCATCGATAACCTTTGGATTACTCCCCTTCTTTTCTATACCTGTAAAGGCGCAGGGGATGAGTTCAGAAACCCTTATGTTCTATAGGTTTCTTTTCTCAATTATTATCTATGGGCTTTATCTATTCTTTAATAAGGCTAACTTTAGGATAAGTAAGAAGAACATCAGAGATATTATACTTATTGGTGGAGCTGGTTATGGATTAACTGGTCTTACCCTTGTTTCTTCCTATGATTATATTCCATCAGGTATTGGTACAACGATAGGTTTTCAATTCCCTGTAATGATTTCTATATTTATGTGGTTATTCTATAAGGAAAGACTTCAACGGTCAATCTATATTTCGCTTGCCCTATCACTCCTTGGGGTATTCCTACTCTCCTACTCCCCAGAGCATGGAATGGTTAGTGGTTATGGGATATTTCTTTTGACAATAACCAACCTAATGTATAGTATGTATATTATTGGAGTAAATAAGTCATCGATGAAGGAGATTGATTCAAGCGTTCTCACCTTCTATGTTATTACAATATCTATGATACTCTGCCTTGGGCTAAGCCTTATTAGAGGAACACTTATTCCTATTCCTTCGCTAGAAGCCGCAGGTAGCATATTATTTATGTCTCTACTGTCAACAATTATTGCAAACCTAACACTAATCCTAGCCATTAAGTCAATAGGCTCAACAATTACTGCCCTACTTTCTCCACTTGAACCTGTTACTGCAATAATTATTGGAATAATTGTATTTAATGAAAACATTAATATCCAGATTTTTACCGGAGTGATAATAATTATATTAGCCGTTATACTAATTGTGCTTAACCAGAAAAAGAAGGCATAGAGTGTTTATGTGTTGAATATTGAACGAAAATAAATTAACTTTGCAAACTATAAATTTTAATAATTAAGAAAATATGGCACTACAAGAAGATATGCGAAAAGAAGGTAACTGGTTGTTTAAATACCGAAGCTACCTCCCATTATTCATTTTAGTTATTGGTTTAGCCTTATATATTTTTAAGGAATTAAATCCAAATTTTATCTTAGGACAGGAAACTTTATATGAGTATATATATAATTTTGTATGCTTGGGTGTGGGACTTTTGGGCTTGTTTATCAGGTTTCATGTTGTGGGATATGCTGCCGAAAACACTTCAGGCAAAAACACTGCGGAGCAAAAAGCCGACACTGTAAATAGCACAGGTTTCTATTCAATTGTTCGTCATCCTCTATATCTTGGCAACTTTCTTATGTGGTTGGGTGCTGCTTTGTTGATTGCAAATATATGGTTTGTTCTTATTTTCTGCCTTGTTTATTGGGTTTACTACGAAAGAATAATGTATGCAGAAGAGGCATATCTAAGAGATAAGTTTGGCGATAAGTACTTAGATTGGGCAAATACTGTTCCTGCATTCTTCCCAAATTTCAAAACTTACAATAAGCCTTCTTTGAACTTCAACTGGGAAAAAGCAATAAAAAGTGAGAAGAACTCCTTTGCGGCTCTAACCTTAATATTCTGTTTGTTTGATATAATTGGTCAAGTTATTTCCCAAAGATACAACTTCAACTATGTTTTTATTGGACTTTCAGTGTTTAGTCTTCTAAGTTATATTATAATAAAAAGCCTCAAATCATCAAAGTAAATTTTCGATTGAGGCTTTTTCTTTTCCTTACATTATCTTCTTAACTATCTTCTTTGTGTTTTCTGTAAAGGGAGGATAACGAAGTGGTACGTCCAGCCAAGTCTTTCTATCTAATACAGATTTCTGATGAGAAAAGGTGTCGAAGCTCTTCTTAGAGTGATATGAACCTATACCACTGTTGCCAACTCCTCCAAATGGAAGTCCATGAGGAACTATATGCATAATGGTATCATTAATACAAACTCCTCCTGATGATATGTTGGAAATAACTTTTTGTTGTGTTTTCCTGCTCTGTGAAAACACATAAAGTGCAAGAGGTTTTGGTTTCCTTCTTAGCTCTTGAACTAATTTATCTATGTTTTCAAAGCTTATGATTGGAAGTATTGGTCCAAATATCTCTTGACTTAGGAGGTCAGAATTGGGCGATATATCCTCTATTAATGTTGGAGAGATATATTTCAATTCTTCATTATTATCGCCACCAAACAAAATTTTACCATCTTCCAACATTCGTTTTAACCTTTGGAAATGTACTTGATTGATTATTCGTCCATAGTCCTTGCTGTTTATAATGTCTTGAGTGAAGAACTGGTGTATTGATTCTATTAGCTTTTCAACAAACTTTTCCTTTATGTCCTTGTGTACAAATAGATAATCGGGAGCTATACATGTTTGTCCTGCATTGAGGAATTTCCCAAAACAAACTCTCTTTGCAGAAATCTCAATGTTTGCATCCTTATCTATTATACAGGGACTTTTACCTCCAAGTTCAAGGGTTATGGGTGTTAGGTGTTGGGAGGCTTTCTCCATCACATGCTTGCCTAAGTTGGAGCTACCAGTGAAAAAGATATAATCAAAATCCTTTTCCAACAATTCCTGACTGACTTCTTTCTCTCCCAAAGCCGTAAAAACATAGTTGTTAGGAAATACATTTGATATTATCTTTTCTATGATTTTAGATGTATGAGGACTATGTTCGGAGGGTTTAAGTATGGCACAATTGCCTGCCGAAATGGCACCTATAAGTGGTGAGATTAGGAGTTGAAAGGGATAATTCCAAGGTGAGATGATTAGACATAATCCATATGGCTCTGAAATTATTCTTGCACTTGAAGGAAAACAGGCTATTGAGGAAGCTACTCTTTTGGGTTTAGACCACGATTTTAGACTTTTTATACATCGGTTTATTTCCGATAGAACAAAGCCAATCTCCGTTATATAGCTCTCTGTTGGGGATTTATGCAAGTCAATGTATAAGGCTTCTTCAATCTCTTTCTGAGTTTCAATTATCTGGTTTCTTAGTTTCTTTAACATAAGAATCCTAAATGAAATATCCCTTGTGGAGTTTGTATAGAAGTATTCTCTTTGAGAATTAAAAATTTGTTGTAGATTTTGTTCTATCATAATGCTTGATTTAAAATTAACATTCTCTTGGTTTTCTTTTTACAAACCCAACCTTTTACCATATATCCTAACTCGGTTGAAAGTATTCCTATTCCTGCTCCAAACAAAACATCACTAAGCCAATGCCTATTGTTTAAAACTCTTGTCATTCCTGTAATTCCCGCAATAGAATAGCCTGCAACAGATATCCAAGGGGACAATTCGCCATATTCTCGATGAAGTAAATGAGCACAAGCAAATGCCGTGGCAGTGTGTCCAGAAGGGAAAGAGTTATGTTCACTCCCATCAGGTCTTTCTCTTGCAATTATTATTTTGGTGGGATAAACAATAATTTCCTTTATAATGAGTGATGCCGAACTAAGAATTAGAATTTCAGTCCATGTGCTTTGACTATTATAACCAAAGGATTTCATCCCATACATAAGCCCAAGTGGTGCAAGCAAAAGGTAGTTATCATAGGTTTGGTGAAAGCTTAGAAATTTGTCGTTTCGAAACCTTCTTACATCTTTATCAAAGTTAATAGCACATAACCCAGTCAAAAACAATGCCGAAGAAGCTTTGGCTGAATTTAAAAACTCCCTTTCGGAAAATATAGTTTTCTTCTCAAAAACTAATGTATCAGTTTGAGAACAAAGCGGTAAGAAAGAATAAATAAATACTACAAACAGAAATATCCCTCTCATCATCTATTTGCCTAAGAGCTTAAACATATTGTTTTTGTATGCTTCAACTCCTGGTTGATCAAATGGATTAACGCCTAAAACATATCCACTTAAAGCACATGCAAACTCAAAGAAATAAAGTAGTTCTCCTATGTTTTCCTCATTCAATTTGTCTATGGATATTCGTATTTGCGGTACATTTCCGTCTATATGAGCCATCGAAGTCCCTATTTCGGCCTTATGATTTATTTCATTTAGGGAGAAGTCTAACAAATAGTTTAATCCGTCATTATTAGTTGTATCGTATGGTATATTGACCTTTTTGTTGGAGTTTTCTATGTGAATAACTGTTTCAAACATAAGTCTTGCTCCCTCTTGAACGTACTGTCCCATAGAATGAAGGTCTGTTGTATTTGAAACACTTGCAGGGAATAGTCCTTTTCCTTCTTTTCCCTCACTTTCTCCATAAAGCTGTTTCCACCACTCACTAAGGTAGTTAAGGTTGGGTTGATAGTTAACCATAAGCTCCACAAATCGTCCTTTTCTATATTGTAAATTTCTATATGCAACATATTGCCAAGCCATATTATGCTCAATATCGTGGCTATTTAGAAGTTGATGTCGTAGCTTTTTAGCTCCATAAATAAGCTTTTCAATATCAAAACCCCCAACAGCAATCGGCAACAAACCCACAGGTGTCAAAACCGAAAACCTACCTCCAATATCATCAGGAACAATATATGTCTTATAACCCTTTTCGGTTGCAAGAGTTTTTAAAGCCCCTTTTTCCTTATCAGTTATTGCAATTATCCTCTCTCTTGCCTCTTGTTTACCATATTTTTTCTCCAAATGAGCCC
>Ga0172381_10007623_pt1 | contig 10680 bp, 11 predicted proteins | sample Leawel6488metaG_FD_119754 | JGI IMG/M metagenome (GOLD analysis project Ga0172381, IMG submission 119754) | Leachate microbial communities from a municipal landfill in Southern Ontario, Canada - Leachate well 64-88 metaG | ecosystem: Engineered > Solid waste > Landfill > Unclassified | place... | reverse complement strand
TCAGTTTCTAAAAGGATATTGTCAATATCAATTGCTTCCACAATTTCAGCTATTTTTGAATTTTTAAAAGTAACAACTCCTCCAATTCCTATCATAAACCCTAATTCAATAATCTTTTTCGCTTGGTTTAAGTCTCCAGAAAAACAATGAAAAACGCCCTTGAATAAATGATTATTGCCCTTTATTTTATTTTGTAGTCCAATTAAAGATTTGAATACCTCATCAAATCCCTTACGAATGTGTATAACTAATGGGAGATTTCTTTCAAAAGCCCATTGAACTTGCCTTTCAAACGCAATAATTTGCTCGTTAATATAAGTTCTATCCCAATACAAATCAATTCCTATTTCTCCGATAGCACAAATATTTACTTTGTCTAAAAGCAATTCAATCCTGTTAAGTTTGTCTTCAAATGAATTATCTATTGAAGTTGGATGAAGTCCAAGCATTGGAGAGAACATATTGTCTGTTTTGCAAAGTTCAATCATAGGCTCAATAGATAAAAGATCAATATTGGGCAAAAGGATTTTATTAACATTGGAGTCTTTTGCTCTAATGATTGCATCTGAAATATCTTCAGAGAACTCTTCTGAGTATAGATGAGAATGGGTGTCTACAAAATACATAAATTTATTTTATACAAAAAAAGCCCTACCGAAAGGAAGGGCTTAAAGCATATCAATTAAATATATTACAAACTTGCAATCCTTTTCATACACTTAGATTTAAGGTTTGAAGCCTTATTCTTGTGTATAATTGAGCGTTTCGCTAATTTATCAATAGATGATAATAGCTTAGGAAGTTTTCCTTCAGCAGCTGTTTTATCTTCTAAAGCACGGAAGTCTCTTAACTCATTACGCATTGTTTTTGCATAATATCTGTTAGCTATTCTCTTCTTTTCGTTTGAACGAATTCTCTTTATCGAACTCTTGTGATTTGCCATAATTTTTTAAATATTTAGTACCCCGTAGGGGATTCGAACCCCTGATTTCAAGAATGAAAATCTTGCGTCCTAGGCCAGCTAGACGAACGGGGCGTCTATTGTTATTTCGCGGTGCAAAAGTACAACCTTTTTCTTTATCTCCAAATTTTATTACAAAAAAAAGATATTTAATTAATTAACCTATTCTTTATCTTGTTTAAAATCAAAGCCTAAACGTTTTCCGGTAATTTGTTTTTTTATTGATTGATTTGACTTTATTTCTCCAACTGTTGAAAATTTTACCTCATCGAATGGAGGGGTCAATAAATCAAAATTATTAACATATTCCATAGATGATTTTATAATATTAAGGATAGAATCCTTATTTATTAATGCTTTGTGGAAGCTCGTGTAAAGTAGTCCTATCTCACGTTTGCCTTCAATAAAATAATGATTATCTTTATTAATAAATATCCTCCCTATTAAGTATCCAATATCCAAATCTCTATTATAGTCGAATGAGTCTGTTAGAAAATTGTATATGTTAATCATTCCACAATAAGAACGACTTTTATCTTCTTTTATGTATGGAATTTTCATTACCTCATGCAAACGAGGAAATTCAAAAATATTTGAGTGCTGTAGAAATACTAAAGTGTCAGATCCAAAACTTAATTTAAATTCAAAATCACCTCGATTCTCAAATTTACAATTTATTATAGGATAATTCTTATTAAGTTCTGAATTAATTTCTTTTGCTGTTTCCTTAAAAATTCCGAATGCTTTGTGGGTATTATCAGCCACTAAATTATTTAATTCGGTTTTTTTCTGAATTAAAGCGCCAATTTCATTACATTCCATAATCGTCTAATATTAATTAAAGATTTTTCATTATAAAAAAGCCCTGATGAATAAATCGCCAGGGCTTAATTTGAATTAATCCGAGAACTATTCAGGATGTATAGCTTCAACTGGACATGCGTCAGCGCAAGTTCCACAGTCTGTACATGTTGTTGGATCAATCTTGTAAATGTCGCCTTCAGATATAGCTCCTACTGGACATTCATCTATGCATGTGCCACAAGCAGCACAATCTTCAGAAATTTTATAAGCCATGACTTTAATAATTTTGGTTTGTATTAGGGTGCAAATATATAATTTATTTCTTAAATTTGCCACAAATTTCAACTAAAACAAAACAAAATATGAACAATAAAAATCTAACAGCCTTATTCTCAAAAGCAATCATTATAATTTTTGCTCTTCTTATCAATTCTTCATGTTCAAGTGGAACAAAAGAAGTTATTTCTTATTACGAAAATGGTAATCCTAAATTAGTTTATTACATAAAAAAGGATAACGGTGTTAAAAATAAAGTGGCAGAAAAACTTTATTATGAAAACGGCAAGCTTAAATATGAAGGAAAATTTGAACAAAATGAAAGAACCGGAAAATGGTTCTATTATTTTGAAAATGGGAACATATTTGCCCAATGTGACTACACCAATTCAAAGAGCGGTAATAATTGGGAAGTAAATAAAATTGACAAAACTAAAATTGTAACAAATAAAGATAAAGTCAAAGAAGTAACTTACTACCCAGATGGTGCTTTAGCAGCCATAAAGATAATATATGATAAATATGAAAAAGAGTATAGCTTTTTCCAATCTTTCCAACTGTTGGAAGAAAGAACATATAAAGGGAATATATTAAATGGGCAGTCGCTATCTTTTTATGAAAATGGAAAAATAAACTCAACAAACTACTTTAAGGATGGAATGCAGGATAGTATTTATGTTTTGTACTACGAAAATGGCTCAACTCAAATTAAGGGTAACTTCAAGATGGATAACAAAATTGGGAAATGGGAATTTTTTAAAAAAGACGGAACAAGTGATGGAGAAGAAATATATGGAGAAGATGGCTCAATACTTAAGTCAAGAAATACTGGGATTAAGTTATATGACAAAGAAGGAAATGAAATAAAAATCTAAAATTATGAAATATGTATAAACTATTACCCTTTTTCTTCATGCTTATTGTATCAACAACAAGCATATTTTCTCAAGCCTTTGAAAAAATTCCACTTGAAAAGAAAACAAGAGAAGTTTCATTCGTTCTTAAAAAAGAACAATTCAAAGCATCTTTTGGAGTAACAAATGAATCGAGAAGACCAAAAATAATCTTCAATGGAAAAACTAACTTCACTTATCATTCAATATACCAAGATTCCCAATTAGAATTTGAAATATTCTCTAATCCCAAATTAGATTTTTCATATTTAGTTATTAATAATTATCTTGAAATAACAATGGGGGCAGATATATATTTAATAGATAAGAATTATCAATTTGTTTATTTAGGTCATCTCCCAATTGGAGCCTACAACAGGATTGGAAATGAAAAAATGAATTATAACAGCATACTACCATATCTTTCTATTTTCTACACAAAAGAGAAGACCTATTTCTCATTTGAAGTACCATTTTTGGTTGTCAATCCAGGAGAAATAACCGAACAAATAATAGAAAGTAGTAAATTACATTACACCCTAATTGATAAAACACTCAAACAAAACCTCGTAGAATAATTAAAATGAAATTTGAAGATATTGAAATAATGTCGCCCGTAGGCTCTTATGAATCATTGATGGGAGCAATACAAGGCGGAGCAGACTCTGTTTACTTTGGAGTAGGAGAACTAAATATGCGTTCAAGAAGTGCAAGTAACTTTACCATAGAAGACCTCCATAAAATTGTGTCAATTGCAAAAGAAAACAATTTAAAAACTTATCTAACTCTAAACACAATAATATATAATGAAGAGTTAGAGTATATGAGAGAGGTAATTGATGCAGCAAAAGAAAGTGGAGTAAGTGCAATAATTGCTTCAGATTTAGCTGTAATATCTTATGCCAAAAGCTTAGGAGTAGAAATACATCTTTCCACACAATGCAACATAACAAATACCGAGGCGGTAAAATTCTTCTCTCAGTATGCCGATGTAATAGTAACTGCAAGAGAATTATCTTTAGAGAAAGTAAAACAAATAACTCAATACATAGAACAAAATAATATAAAAGGTCCCTCAGGGAAATTAGTTCAAATTGAATGTTTCGTTCATGGAGCCTTATGTATGGCTGTTTCAGGCAAATGTTATATCTCTTTAGATAATGCCAACAAAAGTGCCAACAGAGGAGCTTGCCTCCAATATTGTCGTCGCCCATACAAAGTCACAGATATGGATGGTGGGGCAGAACTGGTTGTTGACAACAAATATATAATGTCACCTAAGGATTTAAAAACTCTAGATTTTTTAGATAAAATTCTTGACTCAGGAGTAAGAGTATTGAAAATTGAGGGGAGAGGTCGTTCGGCAGAATATGTTAAAACAGTAACAAGAGTTTATAAAAAAGCAGTGAAAGCCTATTTTGAAGGAGAATTCACACAACAAAACAAGGACAAATGGAATGAAGAACTAAAAACAGTTTATAATAGAGGTTTTTGGAATGGCTACTATTTAGGTCAAACAATAGGAGAGTGGACAGAGAAATATGGTTCGAGGGCAACAAAAGTAAAGGAGTTTATTGGCACAGTTACCAACTATTTCAAAAATATTAATGTTGTGGAAGTAAGACTTGAAACAGGAGAAATAACATTGGGAGACGATATAATAATTCTTGGACCCACAACAGGAGTATATGAAGACAAGATAAAAGAAATAAGAGTTGACTTAAGCCCTGTTGAAAAAGCTGTTAAGGGAGAAATGTTTTCAATTCCAACAACAGAAATAATCAGAAGAGGAGATAAATTATATAAAATAAAAGATGCTCAAATTTAACTATCATAGTCATTCCACTTTCTGCGATGGGAAGAACACCCTTGAAGAAATGGCTCTTTCAGCAATTGAAAGGGGTATGCAATATTTTGGATTTTCGGCCCATAGTCCAGTTCCTTTTAAAAATGATTTTGGACTGCCAACCTCAGAAATAGACAACTATCTCAAAGAAACAAAACGGCTAAAAAAAAAATATGAGGACAAAATAAAACTCTTCACCTCGATGGAGTTTGATTATATTCCTAAAATATCAGAAGACATAAGAGAAAGGGCAGAAAAATATAATTTAGATTATATTATTTCTTCAATTCATTTAGTAAGCTCCGAAAACGGATTATGGTTTATTGACGGCTCCAAACAGGAAAGTTACGACAAAGGATTAATAGAATGTTTTGGTGGAGATATAAAAAAAGCAGTAAAAGCTTTCTATTCTCAAACAAATGAAATGATAAGCAAAATTAATCCCAACATTTTAGGACATTTCGACAAAGTAAAGATGCACAACAAAGACCGATATTTTAAAGAAGATGAACCTTGGTATAGAGATTTGGTTATGGAAAGCATAGATTTGATGAAACAAAACAATACAATTTGTGAAATAAACACAAGAGGACTATATAAAGGACGTTCAAATGATTATTTTCCTCAAACCCCTTGGATAAAAGCACTTGCTCAAAAACAAGTAAGAGTAACAATTTCAACAGATTGTCATAAAGCAGATGAGGTGGATAAACTCTTTGTTGAATGTAGTAATCACCTAAAAGATTGTGGACATAAAGATATATGGTATTTTGATGAAAGTTGGAAACCAATTGCTCTTTAATGGAAACAATTGATAATAACATAGAAGTATTAATAACACAAGACGGTTCATCAAGTCTTAGAAGAAAAGATTTGCAGGAAGGTTATCACTCCACTTATGGAGCAATTGCAGAAAGCGTACATATATTTATTGATGCAGGATTAAGGAATGTTGAAAAGCACTCTTTAATAAATATATTAGAAATAGGCTTTGGGACAGGGCTTAATGCACTTCTGACTTGTGAATTTGCCATAAAAGAAAAACAATCAATCTACTATCAAACAATAGAAAAATATCCTCTTTCACAACAAATAATTTCACAACTAAATTATGGGAAACTCCTATCATTAGAAGAAGAATTCTTAAAGATTCATTCAGTTTCTTGGAATGAAAATGCAGAAATAAATAACCTATTTTCCATACATAAGATTGATAAACCAGCAGAAAATTTAAACTATAAAGCAAACTTCTTTGATATAATTTACTTTGATGCCTTTGCTCCACAGTTTGAAGAAAACCTATGGCAACAAGAAATGTTTGCTAAACTATATTCCTCACTTAAAGAAGGCGGTCTATTAGTAACCTATTGCTGTAAGGGAGATGTGAAAAGAGCACTTAAAGCATCAGGCTTTAAAATAGAAAAACTCCCAGGTCCAAAAGGCAAAAGAGAAATACTAAGAGCAAAAAAGATATAATTTCAAATGTTTTAACTTCCAAAAATAAAGGAATTGGCGTCAAGTAACATCAAAACACATTACCTCTTCGGATTAAATATGCAAATCCTGATTCTTAGAAGAAAAGCTAACTCAAAATTTTTCCTTAATAAAAAAACTTTTTTCCTTAATAAAAAAGAATTTTTCCTTAATATAAATTATTTTTTCCTTAATCTATTTTGAAAGATATTAAGGTTAAATTCAACTAAAAATTTTATTCAAGATAACCTCTGTTATTTTATGATTTTGCATTCTTATTATAAAGCAATTCCAAATGATAATGTAATTCCGTGGTATGGGCTGGAGCCGTTTTGGAAGCCGCAGGTGTAGTTTAGGGATAGGATTTTAAATATATTTGCTGCTCCAAAGCTTATTTCCATATATGGATTTTTGAAGTCGTTGGAAAGTAAATGTACACTAAACTGTTCTGATAGTTTTGTTTTTTTCAATATAGGTAGTTTGTTAAATAGCCAGCGATTGAAGTTATGTGTGTAATGAGCTTCCAGATAATTGCCGTTTGTACTGAACTTATAATATGGCAAAACTCTAAAGGATTCATTCCCAAATATACCTATATGAAATCTATTTCCTTCATAATGCTTGTAATCGGCAAGTGTCATTTCTTCTGTTCTTAAAAATTTTCCACTCTTTGCAATTAAATTTCCTTTTCCAAATTTTCCAAGATTTAAGTTATAATCCATTTTTATTTCAACTAAATCATAGTCTGCCCAGTTTTCTTTTGAAAGCGGAATGGCTTTCTTATAAGTCAAATAGAATGTAGGAAATAAAGATTTTATTCTGATTTTATTTGGTACTGAAGCATATTTCATAGCTGGATTCCAAGATAATTCTCCTTCAATAAGTAAAGAATTATTAGAAGTAAATGCTTTTCTGTCGTCATTAGGAAGTAAAGGGTTATTACTTGTGTAAGTCCCTATATCAGTCCATTTTTGTGAACTGTTATTAACTAAGGCATCTCTTCTTGCTATTTCTGAACCAAGTTTTAGGTTTAGCCCAGTATACAATTCTCTGTAATGAGATATATAAAAATATGTTTTAGAATATAATTTTATTTCATTTTGACCAAAAAGCTCACTGTAAAATGTATTAAAGAAAGGACTTATATGGTAGCCAGATAAATTATTAGCTTCATTTATCCCTGCTTTTAAATATAATGAGGCGAGTTTCTCTTTATTGTATTGCCAATTTAAAGAAGTCCCAAAACGTAAAGTTTTATCGGAAAAGCCATATTCGGGTGTTGCTGTAAATAATATGGAATTAGAATCATTTATTTCTTTTCTATACCCATAACCGAAATTGATATTCCATCCTTGAACAGTGTTAAAAGAGAAGCTCTTGAAAGCAGATATATTATGAGATGTCTTCTTTAGAGTATTCCTATAAGTATATCCAGTAAGGATATTTGAAAATGAGAATTTATTCATTATTTTATCTCTGGCAATAATTGTGTCAGGATTAGAATTAACCATATAAACACTATCTTTATACTTATAAAAATCTCTTTCAATGTCAGTTGAAGGCAAAGGACTATTTGTTTTCCAATACAAACTATCCTTTTGATTAGCATCTTTATTTATTGATATTAACTCTTTTGAGAACAAATCTTTTTCAAAATCAGGCTTAAAATTAAAATCCTGACTTATTGAATTGAAATCAAGAGTGGCAAAAATACTTATTCCCATAATCTCAATATTGCAATAAGCTCTTTGTATATTAGATGTTGGTTTCCAAATATTGTTTTCGATATTGGTGAAGCTTTGCTTAATATTTATCGAATCAATAAACATAAGATTATTCTCCTTAGTGATATTAAGGTTTAAACTATGAACTCTCCAAAGAGAATCAATAATATAAACATAGCCATAAAAGCAGTTGGAAGCAAGATTTTTTGGGATTACTTTTATCTTATTTATCTTATAACCATTATCTTCAAATGTATCGATTAAGAAATATCTATAATCTGAAAAAGCATATGAACCAACTGGAGAAACAAAAAGCTTGTCAGTAAAGGAGAGCCTTATAAGGTTTTCATAGAAATCCAATGCAAAGTTTTGGCTGAAATTAAAACTAAATTGCTTTGGATCACCACTAACTCTTGAAGAAACCATAACTTCTTTTTTCTTATTTTTATCCTTATATAGTTTTGTTTCAGCTTCTGATGTATAGAAATACCCATCATTTTTCTCATAATCAGCCTTAATAGTTGAATCCATTTCATGCCTTTGAGCCAAGGAAGGTTTAAAACCCAGAATCCTATTTCCTAATGAATGACCTGTGAATTTATAAATAGATTTGGTGAAATTTCTATTTGAATATGTTTGATATTCACTTAAATGCTTTTCTCTTTCCTGAATAACCTTCTTCATTATATCAACAGCAGGATCTTCTCCATATATGATTTCAACAGATTGTAATTCAACATTTTCTTCCTTAAGAGTATGATTCTTCTTTATAGTTTCACCTTCTTTTACATATACAGTATCTTTAATTGTTTTATAACCAACCATTCGATATTCAATAATATGCTTTCCCGCAGGCAAATTAAAAGCATAATAACCTTTTAAATTAGTAGCACCACCAATATTACTGTTAACCTTATGTACATTTACATAAGGCATTGGTTTTTTGTTCTGGTCAATAATTTTTCCTTCAATTGATTGACTAAGAGTAGGAAAGCTTATAAGGATTGATATTGAAAAGACTAATAAGGTATAAAATTTTAAATTCATTATTTAGGTTTTTGACCATAAGACAACTGAAGACCAATAAAAGTTACAAACATACATAAAAAATACTCTTCGAAATAGGATTAAAATTAAACGCCGATAAAATAAATTTTTACGCCGACAAAATAAAAAGATACGCCGACAAATTAATGATGTTCAACCTCAGCGTGTTCTTCGTTCGCCATCCCGATGTATATTGCTGAAAGTAGGGTGAAGACATATGCTTGGATAAATGCTACCAAAATTTCTAAAAGGCTCATAAATATTGCAAAGAAAACTGGTACTATTGACACTCCATAGCCTAAGGCAACGTTTTGTGAGCCAAAGATAAAGATTATGGAGAGGAATCCAAGTATTATTATGTGCCCTGCTGTTATGTTTGCAAATAAACGTATTGTTAGGGCGAATGGTTTTGTGAATAGACTTAATATTTCAACCACAGGCATAATTGGGAGTGGGAATTTTAGCCACCATGGAACTCCTGGCATATTGAATATATGTTTGAAATAAGCTTTATTGGCACTAAAATTGGTTATTATAAAGGTGAAAACGGCTAAAACTAATGTTACTGCAATGTTTCCTGTTAGGTTTGCTCCTCCTGGAAAGAATGGAATTAGTCCCATTATGTTTGAAAGGAAGATAAAACAAAAGGCTGTTAGTAGATAGGGCATAAATTTTTGATAGCGTTTTAGTCCTATTGATGGAATAGCTATATCGTCTCTTATAAACAAGATTATAAATTCTACAATTGTTTGGGCTCCTTTTGGAGATTTGCCTACACGTTTCTTTGCAATCGACTTAGCTCTAAATACAACTACTATTATGATTAGTGATACAATCAACAGCATTAGGACATTTTTAGTTATTGATAAATCGAAGGGCATTTTTCCTGTCCATTTTCCATTAGAGTCCACACAAATTATCTTTCCCTTAGCTTTTTCTCCATCTCTTTCAACATCTCCCAATCTGTATCCTTTGTAGGAAGCGTGTCCGTGCTCAAACTTACTCGACATAAATATATCCACTTTCCCTTCATTAATTAAAATAACAGGCAGAGGAATTGCAACATCTTTATCTTTATATGTTAGAATATGCCATGAATGAGCATCCCCAATATGCTCCATTATCATTTTCCCTGGGTCGAAAGGCTCCGACTTGTTTTCACTGCTTGACGCAAAGGAGCTAAAACTAAAGCTAAGAATTAAAGTGATAAATATTATTATTCTTTTCATAAATCATTTTTCTATCTATAACGAAAGGGCAAATTTAGAAAATTATTTTCATTATTTCGAATAAAGACAAGAAATTTCTAAAAAAGCAAAGAGAATAACCCTCTCCTTGCTTTTTATATTCTTAAGTCTTGTTTTTATTCCTTAATCAATTTCTTTCTAATATATCCCATATCAGTACTAACTCCAATTATATAAACTCCCTTTGAAAGAGAATTAATATCAAGAGTTTTTTCCTTTGCTTTTACATTAGTTTGATAAACCTTTTGTCCAAGAGAATTAAATACTTCAATAGAATTAATAATATTCTCTGAACTTATATTTAATTCTTTGCTCGTTGGATCAATATTAATTCTTAAAGAAGCAATTGGTCGTTTATTCAATCCTCAGGAAGTTAATGCTCAAGGAATGCTTTGGCTTGCAATATTGG
>Ga0172381_10007622_pt1 | contig 10681 bp, 6 predicted proteins | sample Leawel6488metaG_FD_119754 | JGI IMG/M metagenome (GOLD analysis project Ga0172381, IMG submission 119754) | Leachate microbial communities from a municipal landfill in Southern Ontario, Canada - Leachate well 64-88 metaG | ecosystem: Engineered > Solid waste > Landfill > Unclassified | place... | reverse complement strand
GAAACTAGGTACTTTCCCCAGGTTGTGTGTCACAGCCTGGGCTACGTTAGCGGAAATAATGGTACCGCTGACTACCTGCGCTTTAAGATCGCTTAAGTAGCTCTTAATTCCGCTAGTGCCACCGAACCCGGGAATATATCCCGATGGCGAGTCTCCTCTTGTTGGGACTACCATAGTAGTGAATTTAGCGGATTAACCCTTAAGGTTGGTGTGGATCGCGTGCGACTTGGCAGCGCTGCGGACCTCGGCAGTGTACTCACCGACGATCTGCCACTTCTCCTTATCCCCGGTCTTAGCCATCTTCTCAAGGAAGAAAGCGCGGGTCTGGAGCGGATGGACAGAGATCTTACTGGAGTCGATTACCAAAGCGCAATCTACCGGCATCCATCGGTCCAGGACTACCCGCAGAGTTACTCCCAGGTCGGACATGTACTCTTCTACGTTCATTCCGGCGCGCCGAGAGTCCATTGTGGTCCGGCGATATTCCTTGTCGAAGGCACTGATCTTACGCTTCTGGGTTGCTCCGACGATCACCATGTCCGGAGTTCCGCCGTCATCGTAGATCTGCTGCACCATCGCGTCGAGGACACTCGGGGTAAGCGTTTCGGCAGTGGTGTTGGTGTTGCCACTAGTCGCGTTCTTGATGAAGTCGATGAGCCCGCCCATGGTTCCATAGGCAGCGTCGGTGTGATCGGTGGCAGCGCGGATGCCCATGATGAGGGTCCGGTCGAGTTCGCGGGTAAGCTCGCGCATACGGTTGTCGATCTGCTTGAGGTCTTCCCGTGAAATGGCGTTGCGCTTGATCGCGATTGCGGTACCGGTGAGTTCTACCCCCTTGGAGAAGATCTCGGTGTAGTTGTACTCTCGCGCCCTGATCGTGGACTCATCCTTCGGAGCGTCCATACCTTCCGGCCGCGCGTTAGCGATGATGTCGTAAACCGCGCTGGCAGCGTGAGTTTCTCCTGCGGTTGCGCCATAGCCTCTGACTACGGTTGCGGAAACGGTGCTGACGGCAGTCACCTGCATAACTTCGTATTTGCCTGACAGCTGGTCCTTGATGAGCGTTCCAGCAGTGATGCGTCCGGTATATCCGGCAGACATCAAGAGCGTGGTGGCAGAGATATTGAGCGCGGCTGCGGCAGCCTTGAAGGTTACCGGGTTGAGCTCGTCCGAGTCCCACTGGTGCTTGGTCTGCTCTACTGGTTCGCCGATGCCGATTATCCCAAGAAGGGTGGCATCGTCGAGCAGGATCTCATCCAGCTGCGGGGACAGGTCGAGAATATAAGTTCCACTCTGGTCGTAAGACGTAGTGGAGCTAGGTGTTTGAAGTCCCATATTCTTTTTTCTGTGTTACGGATTATTTCTTAACATTCTTAAACAGATTTTCTAGCACGTGCATCGATGCGGCTTGCCCCCTTTTTTCTCCAATTCCCTCACGGGGATTGAAACCGGAAGAGGACGGTCCGGGGTTGTTTGCGGGCGGCGTCTGATTATTGCCGCGGTTGGCGTCCGCGCCATCGGCGGCAGCTGGAGCTGGTTTCGGAGCAATCGATTTCAGTTCGTCTTCCAGATAATCCTCGATGTCGAACGCCACGTCCTCCAACGTCTTGGAGTTGGGATTGGCAAATCCGAAGGGGTTTCGCGCGATCGCTCGCTTGATATTCTCCGGAATGTCTTTGTACTCATCGCGGCCCAGGATTTCCGACACCTTGTCTTTTGCTTCGTAACTCAATATCCGGCTTTGCAGATCATTGATAGTTCGGTCGCGCTCGGCTATCTGCTGTTGCGTTTCCTCGTCAAGATCTTCGCCGGCTGGAGGATTATTACGTGGCCGTTGCCGGTTACGTTCTTCCCTCTTTTGGGTCTGGGTGGCGCCCCAGCGTCCGGCATCTCTTTTCAAGCGGTTAAACTCTTCCAGATCTACCGTTACTTTCGTTCCCTGACCATTTCCGTCTCCAGTCGGGTTTGCCGAGGGAGCGGGATTAGACTCCGTGTTTTGCGGAGCACCTGCGCCTTGTCCCCCTTGGGGAGAGGCGGTAGGATTTTCGTTTGGGTTTTCCATATATCTATTATACCATTTTTTTCATCAGTCAACAAAGATGTCTATCAGTTTCGCGTTTACCGGAGACTCGATCTTCACTTTGAGCCGGCTATCTGGGGTGAGAAGGTCCACCCTTTTGCCCCACCGCTGGGTAGTCATCTTCACATGCTCGCGGTAATGCTCTTGGCCCAAAGAGTCGGTCATCACCAGATCGAATTCCGATCCGACGGGAGCGCTGGCGCTGATCTGCCCGATCTGCCGGTCATTCACATAGATATCGTCGGTGTTTTGCAGCGGATCCTTCTCAAGATCGATGCGGGCGTGGTTCGGAGAAAATCCCATAATTAGTCGTTAGACGGATAAAAGAGGCGGTAATATTTGAGTTTGAGCTGCGGATCGAGATCTTCATATACCCGCTGCTTAAGTTCGGTGTTGTAGGAGTCCAGCCGGGAAGATAGGTTGCTCATGTCCAGTTGGTTATCGATCACTGTCTGCTCAAAGGTGCGGGTATCCCCCTGGATCAAAGCGTTTATGGCCGTTCCATAGGCGTTTTGCTTCTTGGCGAGCCCCTCCTTGGCCCTGGAGATAGACTTGGCGTCCTCGGTCATCTCGATGGGCCTGAAACCGCAGGTATAAGAGAGAAGATCCCAGTAGCTCACCCAATTCTTAAGCTTCCCGATGGAAGAGGCGATGCGGAAGGGGCGATCCGGATAAGGGGACTGGACGATACCGGCTTCGTGTTCGTTGATCGATCGCCAGAAGGCGGAAAGTTTTTGTGCTTGTACGCCGGTAGCCAGTCCCCCATAGAGCTTGAGTGCATTGGTAAAGTCCTCGTAGTTGTCGTTGATATCGTCCTGATAGCCACGCGCGGCCCCGTTCATCATCCCGATCACGTCCGTCACCATCTTTCCTGCCGGACCCAGCTGGCTCTCCACCAGATTGATAGGGTTCATGAGCCAGTTGGTTATATCGATGCCGTAAGTCTTCTCTACGGAGCGTTTGAGAGATACCTGGATGCCGATGAAGCGCGCGATCTTATCCCATTCCCTGCGCATCACCATATCTTTAAAACCCTGCGCCAGCTCAAAAGTCCAGGAAGTCCACTGGAGCCCCATCTTGCCGCCCAGGCCGTATTGGATGCGGGTACTCTCGCCTTTGCGGTAAGGGAATTGGGTCCGATCGATGATCTCGCGGGTCATCAGATCTCGCCCCTCGATAATATCCGTCTCCTTGTTGCTGTGCAGGAGATTTCGCACCATGTTGCGGGTGGTGGTAGAGAAGGACTTGAGGTCGATATTCTTCTCGAATTCTTCCCAGGAGATCTGGCCCGCGGAGAGCTTACCCCACTGGTCGTTGAAACGGATTTCCGAAGTCTGGACCGCGATCGCCCGGCCGATATTATCCGGAGTGTTGGCCGGCGTCATCAGTTTGTTCCCAAGGCCGGTATAGGCGTCCAGAGACTTGCCTATCGCGCCCTTGCCGTATGATCCGGTCTCGCTGGAACCGTAGTAACGCTTCTGGTTGACTAGCCAGCCATTTCGGCGCGCATAGTCCATGCCCCCTTTGGGATCTTTGAGAAAGCTGCGAGCGCCCAAAGTCGCGTACTGCCCGCCCATGTCCACCCAGTTCATGAGGATCTGGATAGACTGCCGGAGCGGCACGTCTACCCGGGCCATAGCGCCGACATAGGAATTGTCCATGAGAAGCCGGATGGTCTTCTGGGTGATGTCTTCCGGGATAAGACCCTTGAGATGCCAAGACAAACTCTGCCCTACCTTGATCAGATCGGTTTCAAGCGGGCTCTTCATGCCCATGAATTCTTTTACAAAATCTTCCGTCCCCGCCTTGACGTTGCGCGGCAGCTTTTCCAAGAGATCAACTGCGCCGTCATAACCGTCCTTCATGAATTTAATGCGGTAGAAGGCGTTGGCGTAGACTTCTCCCAGGACCATGGCATCGTCTTCAAGCGGCAGGAGTGAGCCTTCGCGCTCGAACTGATAAAAGGACTTCATCTCCGCATGCAGATCGTCCCCCTTAGAATAAAGCTGGGCGCCTTTCCCCTTGGCGATTTCCGGGGAATAGAAATGCAGCCATTTCTCCGAGGTGGTACCGGCGGCCTTGTCGGCGGCGAAAGTGTCATACATCTTCGTGTACCAGTCCGCTATCCGGACCAGTTCCCCTTTGGTCTCGCTGTCGAGTTCTTCATTCTTCAAAATAGCGTCTTTGTCTCCCTTGCGATATGCCGTAACCATCCGGCGCTCTCCCTCGTACTGGGGGGCGGCGTATTTGCCCCAGACTTCAGTGCGCGTCTTTTCCAGAAAGCGGGTCATGGCGGCATCCGCTAGTTGCTTTCCGCGCGTGAGCGGCCACCATACCTGGCTGTATACCGGGATGCTCTTCCCTTTGAGGCGCGCTTCATTCTCGATCGCAGACATCCAACGCCGGGCCTGGGTCACTTGGGAGCGGTTTATATTGCCCAGGTCGAAATCCCCAGGATTAGAGTTCTTCGTTCCCTCGAAAGCGCGCAGAGTCTCGGAAAGCTCATAAGCCTGGGCCTGGGTAAGTTCGTTGAGGTTGCCGCTCCCGCTTAAGCTTTGGGAGATCATGCCCACGGCCTCTTCCGGTATTTTCTTAGATGCGGCCATATCCAAAACCTGCGTCACCTGCTCTGCGGTCACGGGTTTATTCTCTAATCCTTTGAGCGGAGCGCGCATGGCGCTCTGGATCCGCTCTTCGGCTACTTGGTTGGCTGCTCCTGATCCAGAGAACCCTGCTTCGGCGGTCGCGGGTACCCTAGTATCTGGTACGCTTCCCCTTCCTGCGGCTGCGCCATCCTCAATCCCCCGCGCTTCGTATTCGCTGATAACGCGTTTGTACTCCCGGACGGCATCTTCCCGGCTGACGTCTGATCCGACGAATTCTCCGGTGCCACGCTTTCCTTCGATATCGAGTCCATATTTTTCTGCTATTTGATTAACTACTCCCTCCATTTGGGATCCTTGGTCGTATATTACTATCATAACACCTTCTGGAGTGTCCGCAAGTGTCCTGAAGTCCACCCCTTCCTGGTTCATAATCTCCGATGCCTGTCTTTTGGTGATCCCCGGGAAAGTAGTCATGTACATGATATCCGGACCGTTGGCGTCTGCCAGGAAATTAAGGACGGTTTTCTGTTTCATCAGCTGCCCTTTTACGGCCGCCGAATAGCGCAGATCGTCCAAGCTCTTGGCGTTTTGGATCTTATTGAAGATGGAATTCTCCACGCCGTATTCGCGCGTATCACCGATGGAATTGATCTGCTCCGTCTGGAGCCCTAATTTACCGTCAACGTCCTGGGAAATGCTCTTGGCCGCAGCCTGCTCGCTTGAGGTGAGCGCTTTTTCCGCATCCTCGAAAGTCATGTCCTCGCGGATGTTAGGCGTAAACATCTGGTAGGCTTGCTGCACCTCTTCGCTTAAGCTTGCGCTCGCCGATGGAGTATTATTCTTCGATACGCCACGCAGAACCTGGATTTCTGTTTCACCGTCGGAAATCCTTTGCGCGATACGGTTGTATCCGTCCAAGACCTCCCCTTTGGAAGTAATGATCGGAGCCATCTGGAACGGATCTCCTTCATATTCTCTAATTTCTCCGGAATTAAGATAATCATCCAGGTCAGGATCAAGTTTGCGCAATTCATCAATGCTTATAGTTTCCATATTATAGTCTTCAGCCTTGATCTGATCCAGCGACCAATCAGAAAGACCTCCTTGGTCGCTCCCCATCTTCGCTGCCTCTTGGGATGCCTGGTCTCCAGAAACTGATGGCACTCCAGCGGCTTTAGGAGCGCCCCCTTTATTTTTTTCCCAGTAATCAGAGAGATCCTTCGGCCGGAGGTCCAGCCCTTCTGAAGTCTTCATATAAGCGATGCCGTTTTCCTTGGCCGCTTTCTGAAGCGACACGTCGCTGTTTACAGCTGCGGTAAACTCCTCGGCGGTATTGGCTCTGACCGCGGCCTCCTGGAGTGGGTTAAGAACGGCGTTTGCAGCAGTGGGTTTAAGTGAGTTCATAAATTCTTCCGCTGTTTCGGTCGGGAGCACGCTCGGCGCCTCCGCTTCTTTGGCCACTTTGGAGACGGCGGAAGCCTTGGAAGGCTGTACCACGATCGAGCGGATCTCATTTTCTATACCGAACGGTCCGGAAGCTGCGGCAGTCTCTTCAGCCGCTCCGGCAGTAGCCTTCCCCTTGTTTTTTCCGTTATTTACGGCGTTTTTTATTTTGGTGGCGATCGAGTCCTGGGTCTCTACCAGGGAGTATTTGACCGCGCCCCGCTGGCCCGCGACCGGGGTTTCCTTGACGAAGACCTGACCTCTGAAGCCGGCCTTGCCCGTAGCAGTCTTGGGCAGCGGATAGTACTTAGTGCCAGGGTTTTCCACCACTTCATATACGGTATTTTTTACCACCTTGCGGCTCTTGATCGAGTCTCCCACGCTGACCTTGGTGGTAGTTTTAGTCTGCAGCGGCTTATAGACGATATCTTTTCCGACGGCTATTTCTTTGAGCGATTGACTAGTTACCGCCTTTACCGTCCCTTTCACCAGACTTCCGGTGGCGTACACTTCAAAAACATCCCCCGCGCCGCGGAAGAGGTAGTTGATCGCGGCGGCCGTCTTAGGCGCGCCGGTATCGATATCTTTCTTATATTCTACGGTGAGCGGCTTTACGTTCTCGCCGAAGACGTTTACGCCAGTACCCTTGATAACATCGCCGTTGTTGATATGGGTGAGAAAGCGGTTATCGAGTTCGTCCAGGGCGGTATATCCGATGCGCGTAGTCCCTTTAACAAACCCGGTAAACATATTGTAGGGGAGTTTGGGCAGGGACTTCTCTGCGTTCCATACCTTCTCTGGAAGCGTAGGGATGGCGTTCCAGCCCCAGCCGGCCAGGGTCTTGGCTTTGCCCATCAGGCTTTGTTCGTCCAGAGTATTGTAATTTTTCTCCCCCAGCCACTGGGAGAGCATAACCTTGCTGATGTTCTTGTAATAGTTTACGTTGGCCGCGACGCTATTATTGGCAGCTACCGCAACAGGCGCGGCTTGCGGCGCGTTGTCCTGCGGCATGGAAAATCCTCCGCTCTGAAGGTTAGCGGGTCCGCTCGAGAGATTTTTCTTGGGGGCATTCTGGTATGCGCTTGCGGGAAGTGCCATAGGTTTATGCTATAAATTTATTCTTGAGGTAATCAAGCCCGCCCTGGACGGTGCGCTTGGCAGTATCCACCCAATTAGAGGAAGCTTGCGGCGTAACGGTCTGTGAGGTCTTGCGGGTGAAGGGGGCGGGCGCACCGGGAGTTGCCGCCGGGGTTGGTGTTTCCATCGTGCTCTTCCTCTGTCCGGAAGAGGACAGGCCGGACATCCAGTCTGGGCCGGTACCCGGCTCAAAGATATTCTTGCCGCCGATCGTGAGCGCTCCGCCGGTTGCTGCGGCCGGTTGCTGCGGATGCAGGGCCGCGCCGAAATCTACCGTCTCGTTGCAGCGCTTGCCGATATAGTTCTGCTCATATTCCGGGGGGATGTTGATTACGGTTCCGACATCAAAATCCTTGTCGCTCATCATATTGATATATTTCACGAAAGATCCGTCCTCTTTGCGCTCATAAAGCGTGCCGTTCGTACCGCGGGCATAACCGCCGCGAGGCACATAGGTCTGGACTGCGATCGTGTTAGGATCGATAAGATCGTACCCCTGCGCCGCCTGGGTCTGGCCAGTTGCGTCGACGTTGGTGCGGGCGGAGAGTTTGGTCGGCTTAAGGAGGAAAGAGGAAGGGTTATTGGGATCCATCTGGAGAGTGTCCGCCGCAGTAAATTTCTTCCTGCCAAGGCGGAAGTTGTTTTTACCGTCCTGCTTATACGTCTTGCCGTATACTGTAAACCCGCCCAAGATCGCATCCGTTTCCGCAAAGCCTGCCCGATCATCGATGGGAGCGTAATCGATATCCACGATATCCCCTTGGGCGTTGGTTTCCACATAGGCCGCCATTCCGGAGGCCGGGTTGGGGTTATTAGGATCGAATTGCTGCTGCGCGGCTTCGGCCGCCAGGACCTCGTTATACTCCCGGAAGATCTCCTGGTAGTCGTTCATGTATTCGGAGTAGTCCCTCCCCTCCTGCTCGCGTTTCTGCATCTCGGCAGAGAGGATATTGAGCTTGTCGGCATAAGAGGCTTTTTTCATCTGGATAAAGTCCGTAGGGCTGTCTCCGTAGGCCATCACGTTCCGAGTCTGCTCGATCTTCAGATCGTTTTGCAGTTTGTCTAGGTCGGAAACATTGTTGGCCGAGATGACACCTTTATTTTTCTCATAACCAGAGATTTTCACGTTGTAGTCGGAAACCTGCGCCGGCTTGAGTATCCCGCTGGTTTGGATCTGTTTGGCTTTCTGGATAAGCAGATCGTAATCGCCGGCGGAAAGGAAGCCATCTTTCCCCAGTTCGTTTTCGAGGATACTAAGCTCATCCGCGGCTACCGAGGCGGCCGTAGCTTGTCCGGTCCCTTCCCCGGTAGCTTTCCGGAGGCTTGGATTTAAAAATGCGACATTGAGAATAGGCATATTTTTTCGTTAGAGTTTCCAAGTCTTTTCATTGTCTGCATCGACGTTCGATCCAAATAGGTTCTGATCCACCTTGTCCACGAGTTTGACGGCATTGTACCCCTGGCCGCCGGTATATTTCTTGAGTTTGACCTCATCCCAGTTGCCGGAAAGCCCGCGGAGCTTGCCGCCCGTGTATTTATATACGGTATTGCTGTTGGCCTCGCGGTAGAGTCCGCCTTCAGCGTATTTCGGAGGGAGATAATCTACCGCTCTGATTTCAGCACCCTTTCCGAGACCGTTGAGATTGTCCACCACCTTTACCGCGCCGTACCCCTGGCCGCCGGTAAGTTTCTTGAGGGCGTCTTCGTTCCAGTCTCCGTTTAAGGGGCGGAGCTTGCCTCCTTCCATCCGGTATACGGTTATATCGCTAGGCTTCCGGTAAAGTCCGCCTTCCTTGAATTGCGGGAATTGGCTGGCGGTGTTTTTCGGAATGGTGAGTCCGTCATTGTCGCTGTACGCCTGCTCTCCGGCTTTGTCTCCGGCGTTCTTGATGAGAGTAGAGGCGTTACTGGTAGCCAGCTCTTCGCTGGAGAATGAGGCTCCGGCCCCGGACTTGATGGCCTGGGTCATGGCCGCCTCGTTGCTGATCCCGGGATTGGCGCTCATGATCGCGCTCATAGTAGAAAGTATCTGCTGCACCTGGTCCTTCTTGTCGGAAGCGGCAGAGGATACGATCTTCTGGTAGTTGGTAGTCTGGTCTACCCCATATTTGTCCTGGATAGTAGAGAGCTGCGAGAGCGCATTCTCGGTATCGTTCTTGGTCGCGTAAGTGTTGAGAATGGAAGTGGCGCGCATGTCGGCTGCGCTCTGGAGGGAGCTCTGCTGGGTCTGGGAAAGCTGGTCCTGGTAGTCGGCCAGCTCCGGCCGGGTCTTGAGTTTTTCGTACCAGTCTTTCACTTCCCCCAGGGAGTCGTTGGTAAGGGCGCCGCGCGACTGCTTGTACTGGACCGCCTTATCGATCTCGCTCTGGTAGGCGGAGAAAAAGCCGTTCTCCCCCTTGTCGTTGAGGTATTTGCTGCGCGTAAGCGACCAGTACTGCTCCATGGAGTCGTACTTTACCCCCCCGATAGTGATGGGGGTGGTCTTATCGGCGTTTTCGATCTGTTTGTTGTATGCGTCCATAATGGAGAGTGCGCTGCCGCCGGTTGCTCCCATCACGGCGATGGAAAGGGTGGCGTCATTTACCTTGGTCTCATTCATGGATTTTTCCAGCGACTGGTATTGCAGGTCCAAGACAGCCGCATAATCGTCATTCCCGGCGATAAGGGCTTTAGCCTTCATGGCCTTTACCCGGTCCATCTGCGAAGAGAGGATGCTCTGGGTCTTATTATTATTGGCAAACTCGGTGGCGCTTGCCAGGGCGCTCTTGGATGCTTCGTACTGGCGATCCTTGAGGGTGATCAGTTCGGAGTTGATCTTGGTGATGATATTCTGGTCGGTGGTCCTGCTCTTCTTATTCTCCAGCCAGCTGATCGTGGAATTGATGGAGGCAGTCCCGTCGTTTAGAGACATCACCTGCTCCGTATAGGAGTCGGTAAATTTCTTGGCCTCGATCTGATCGCGTATCGAGGCGATCTCTTCGCGGATGCGCTTCCTTTCGTCCTTGTCCTTGGTCCTCGTCATCTGCTCGGTGCGATAGGATAGCTGCTGATCCAAAGTGAGATTGTCTTCTTTGACGGAGTTTTGGAAGCGTGACTCATCTTCCAGATCCCGGCGGGACTGGAGTTTATATACAAGCGAAAGCTGGGCGTTGATGAAGCCGTTGAGATTATTCACTACCACTGTCTTTTCGCTTGAGCGGACGTATGCCATATTTTTTCGTTACTCGATTATCGGTGCGGCCGGGACAGGAGCTCCGCCGGAAGCGCGCTGGTTGGTAGCGGCCACAGCCCCCGCGGGAGATGCCGCTGTAGCAGCCTGGTTGGCCGCAGGCGGTAGCTGGTTGCCGTCGCTGCCCTCGCTAGGAGCTACACTCGCTTCGGACGGAGCTGCGGCCAGCTGCAACATACCTGGCTG
>Ga0172381_10007621_pt1 | contig 10681 bp, 20 predicted proteins | sample Leawel6488metaG_FD_119754 | JGI IMG/M metagenome (GOLD analysis project Ga0172381, IMG submission 119754) | Leachate microbial communities from a municipal landfill in Southern Ontario, Canada - Leachate well 64-88 metaG | ecosystem: Engineered > Solid waste > Landfill > Unclassified | place... | reverse complement strand
GTATTTCTTTTCCATTTTTATTCTCCTATATAAATTAAGCAAGAAATAATTCACTACCTTCACTTCTTGCCATTGGGTGCTTATTTGCTTCTGTTGTCTCTTCTATCTCTTTCATTTTGTCTTCTATTTCTTTCGAACTTCTTTTCTTAGTTTTATTTCCAAGCCACTTTTCTCTTTTTTCTTCAAGTTCTTCTTCTACTTTTGATGTATCTTTATCAGGCCTGCTATCCAATCCATCTTTTAACCTTTTGCTCCTTTCAATTGGTGGCTGGTATGTACCTTTTATTATTCTTTCCAGACCTATGAACTCTCTGGGTAATTCACTAAACATAAATTCTTCTTGTGTCTTTATTAAATCACCCATTCTCATTGCAATGGCTTTTTGTATTGCTACACCTCTACCTTTCTTTTCGCTTTCTATTGAGTTCAATATCCTTGCCAATCCAGTTTCATCATGGGCTGCTATATCATCTATACTGCCAAGGATATTCATTTCTTTTTCTTTTCGGTTTAATTATATCCGATTTTCTTAATCTAATTATTAACTTCATTATGCTGTCATTCTCTTATCTGGGTAATGTCTTTCCATCGTGCTTACGAATCTACTATAAACTGCCCTTGCCATTTGTTTGTCCGGCATGTTCAGATTTACTAACTTTTTAACATAATTATATGCGTCATCATGTGAAGCACCTGCCACTTTTTTCTTTCTGAAAACTTTAAACATTAAATCTTCATGGGCTGAATACTCTCTATCTACTGTTTTGTTTTCCCCTGTCTTACCTGTTACTCCTATTTCAGCCCCCTTTCTTTCAGGCTTTTCATCAGCCGAGCCTTTCTTGCTTCCAACGGGCTCTTTGTATATGTATTTGTTACCCTCCTTTCTTATATATTTAGCTTTTAGAAGACTTTCCCTTAAATCTTTTCTCATTGCTTTCTCAAGACTTTCAGTCCAGTTGATTCTTTCACATAATGCTTTTTCCAACTTATTCATATCCAATCTCCTTTTTTCATTTTTTGCTTCCTATTTTCTGACAACTAACTTCTTATATTCTTTAACGCCTTTTTTGTAAAGCTCTTTTTCTTCCGGGGCTATTTCTAATAAAAGTCCTTGTAATTCCCCAACATGCACTACTTCTTCATCCGAAATAGACTTAAGTGTTTTCTTTGCCTTATCATTACTTATTGATTCAGCCAATTGCATGTATAGTTGTATAGCTTCATACTCCGCGGCTATTGCAAATCTTATTGCTCTTATTGTCTCTTCTTTTGTGAGCTTTCTATCTGCTTTCATACCTGAGAATGGGTTTTCAAATTTTGGCATATTATTTCTCCTTTATATCATTACTCTTTCTTTTAAATCTTCCGATCTTCCATCTATTTCTCTCATGTGTCTTTCCATACAATCAGGGCACATTCTACCAACCACACTCTGTGCATCATAATTTTCAAATCTCTCTGGAATATCATTCACCCATTTATCATCCTCCCTATATTTTTTGCATACTCTACATTGATATAATACTTCTCTTCCACTTTCAAGTTCTTTCTTCTTAATGTGTGGAGTTGTATCCAGATTATCTTCCAATTCCATTGCATTCTTTTTTGTTACATCTTTTGCTTTTTGAAATGGTGATTCCTTATATATTGATCTATCTTCCCAAATGGCTTTTTCCAGTGATTGTAATAATGATTCGGCTGCGGATATTTCATCAACTTTTCTACCCAATCTTTCCAGCGCTATTGTTAGTGCCTTTTTCATTGCTTTACCTGGTGCCCCTTTTTCCTTTTCTATTGAATTTAATATCCCGAGCAAACCTGTTTCATCATGCCCTTCTATTTCTCTTGGGTTACCTAGTATATCCATTTCCCTTTCCTTTCTATCTAGGATATCCCTTTTACTCATATCAAAGGGAGAATTACTTTCCAAAACATAAGTTGCTACATCCTTATTTTGACCCTTTCTAAATATTCTTTTATTCCTTTGGTCAAATGATGCAAAGGTGGGTGGAATATCATAATGAAATGTTACTGTACCCCCAAACTGAAGATTATGCCCAGCTTCTAGAGACTTGGTTCCTATTATGAATCTTACTTTTGATTCTGGGTTATTAAATTCAGCTTTTGCCGAGTCAGCTTCTTTTTTCGCTGTGTCGCCATTTATGGCTACAACACTACCTTTTCCATATTTGGCTTCCAGGGTTGTTTTAATCGTATCCATTGCTTTTCTACCCTGTAAATGTATGACCGCTTTTTCTCCTTTATGATCATTTTCCATTATATCAAGTATTTTCTGAGCTTTGGAATTATTTTGTGGGTCCCCATTATGGAGTATTTGATAATTTCTCGCGTCTCTTCTACTTGCTGCCCCTATTTTTTCTCCTTCATTTGCCCTTTCCTGGGCATATTTGGCTTCCGATTCTTTATATGCTTTTCTTTGTGCTTTTGTTAAATCTACTTTTATCCTCTTTATGTTATTTTTCACCGGCAATTGAGTCCTCTGTGAATATACCCATTGACCTATTTCTCTCCTAAACGCGTCATTTGCACCTTCCTGCACTGCTGTTGTACCTTGATTTAATCCTTCATATCTTCTTTCAAAATCTTTCATACTACCGAGTGTATGATTTGGGTCCACAAAATCTATTTTCTTCCACAATTCCCTTTTTGAATTTTTTATGTTTGTTCCTGTCATTGCTATCTTATAAGGGATTATTTTACCCAATGATTGTAATCCTTTCATTCTACCCGAGGATTCATCGCTTGCATAATTTGGATTTGTTAACTCATGAGCTTCATCTACTACCATCATATCAAAGCCAGCTTTTTCCAATAGTTCTTTATCTGTTCTTAATTGGTCATGACCTATGATTATTATTCCATCTTTTTTATAATTTTGCTCTCTTTGTTTTGGTCCCTTATCATTTAAAGTCACAAGTTTTTGTCTATCCGGTGTTAAAAACTTCTCCCTTTCCTGAAAGAATTGGCTTCTTAATTTTGCAGGTGTTACTACTAAACATTTTTTAGCCCCTTTATTATTCATTGCTTCCAGACAGGCTGCATATCCTAGTGGAGTTTTACCTATACCTGCTTCAAAATCTAATACTGCTTTACCCGTTTCTTTAAAGAATCTCAAACCAGCTTCCTGGGAAGCATCTAGCTTTATTTTACTTTGCATACCCTCTGGTTTATATCCATCATTCATTTTATGGGCTTTTATCTTTTCTTTTATATTTTCTTTCTCCCTCGCCTTGACATTTGTATTAAAGAATTTACCTAGACTATCTTTTGGTATTTCCATTACTATTCTTTTATCTTTAGTTTTCAAAGAATAATCATCCCTACCAAGTCCCATTATTCTCGCTTTCTTTCTAGCTTCAAATAAATCATGACCCATATCTACCTGGACGGAATCTACCGGTCCTTCTTCCAATGCATTTATTAAGTGAGCTGTTGCTCTTAAACTACCTACTGCTGAACCTAAATTCTTTTGGCCAGCTACGAGTTGTCTCAATGCATACCCATTAGCCGAAGCTTTAGAAAGTATTGCTTCTACGTCATCACTATCTTCGGCTAATTTTCTTATCTCATCCGCATTTGCAAATCTTTCCTCGGATTCTTTTAATGCTTTATCAACTACCTTCATATTATTTTCTTTTGCAAATCTGTGAAGGGCTTCTTTCACTTCCTCTGTTCTACCATCAGCATGTATTTTAGCTGCCACTATCCTGGAACAAGATTCTATTCCCATCGTTTGAATAACATCTTGATTAAATATTCCTTTTACCTTGAATATATCACCACCTACTCCATTTAGTGTTGCTAAACCACCTTCATCTATATGCTTTTGGGCTGCTAATCCTTGTGCATTCAACTTCTCATACAATTGCACGTTCTTTTGTGTTTCAACGTGTTGCTTTACTTCTTTAACTATATCATCATCAATGCTACTTGAATCTTCCGCAAATGTTGTACCTATTTTAATCTCTGGTTCTTCTCCAATTCTACCCCTGGTAATATCTTTTAACTTTTGACGAAATTCTCTCCTTGCTTTTAATATTTCTTTTGCCTTTTCCACGTTCAAAAGGTCCTGCATATTTTGTTTCTTATCTGGTGGTATTTCATCTCCAAAATAATCTGTTGCTAGTGCGTTTAATGCCCTTGATTCTAATTGCTTTATCTTTTTTTCTTCCATTCTTACCCTGGCGGCTTCTTCTTCTTTTTTATATTCTTCGGGTTTTTCTTCCATCAACTTGGCTATTTTTTCTTCACCTACTTTATTCTTTTTGGCCATTCTTTTCTTCGCAACTTCACTTATCTCTTCCAGGTCTTTGGTTGTTAATATCGTTTTGTATTCCTCGCCCATTATCGTTTTCACTTTTTCTTCATAGGAGGCTCTTTCTCCTTTCTTGGCTTCTATCTCTTCCTTCTTCAGCTTGGTTTGTTCTTTTCTTTCTTCTGGGGTTATGTCCTTTAGCTTGGCTTCTTTCTTCTCCTTGAGTTGCTTTCTATACTCATCTTCTGGTAACAATTTATCGATCTTGAAGTGGTTTAATTTACCGCCTGCACCTCCTACTACCACATAACCTCCTTCTTCTACCCCTTGCACCAATACGTGTTGTCCCCTTACTGTCACCCATCTCAATCCCTTTCCTTTGAGGTCTTCTTTTTTATAATGCTCTTTGTCTGACTTCCTCATCTCCATATCCGGGCCGGATATCTTACCCTTCTTGCTCTTTACCTTGCTCTTGAAGTCATCTATCTTGAACTCTTCCATACTACCAAAGAATTTTTCTGGGTTGTCATAATGATCACAATATGCTTTCTTCGCTTCTTTATCATTATTAAATCCCAACATCACTTTATCTTCATCGTATTTCCCTGTTAGTGGATTATTCTGATGTATTACATATACCCTTTTACTTTCTTCATCTTCTCCTATGAAGCAATCTACGCAATCTCCGTCAGCCCCTTCCGTTAGTCTTATGTACCCATATGGTATTTTCATCTTTGTTTTCCATTCGTTACCATCTGGGTCTTTTCCTCTTCTTATACTGCCAGGTTTATTTTCTATACTTATATCCATGCCCTGGAATTTTCTTTTACCTTGTAATTTGTAGTTTGCCTTTTCCATATTCTCAAAATGATTTTTTAACAGGTAATAATTCTCTATGGAAAATTCTCGCACATCCAAGTCCTCAACACCAGGGCACAAAAAAGAGAGCTCAACGGCTTTTTTCATAAGACCTAAATCTACCGTTGAGCTTTTATTCATACCGCTATATATACTGTTTACTAACTTCCAGAAGCTTTCATCTTCTTCCGTATAATTTGGATACTGCCTATGTACTATCTTTTTGGCTTTATCCCACTTCTTTTCGTCTTGCTTATCTTTTACTAATCCTTTTGGCATTTTGTTACCTCTTTATTTTAATTACTCATTTCTTACTATACCCGCATTTGCCCACATTATACATTCTTCCAGCTTAGTTAACGCTATAGATTTTTCTCTTGATTGTGGGACTTTTTCGTCTATCATTGTTGCTAATACTTTTCCTTCCTTTCTTATCATCTTTAATTGGTCTATTTTATATCTATCTGGTTCATGATAAGTAAAATTATTTTCTATCTGTGGATTGTGCATTTGCTATCTCTCTTATTTTTTTAGAATATCCTCTTTTATATAAAGAGGATATCCATTAAGTCTTCCGGCCAAAAAGAATATATCATATTCCAACTCTATGGGCGACGAGTCTATTTCCTCTACTACCATAGGTGTATATTGCGGTCTCACAAACTTTAGAAAAGGACCTTCGATATTTCCCACCGCCATCATTTTTATTCTTCTACCGTTGTCAACTAATACTTCCATCGCCTTTTTATTCCTTATTGGCTATATTTGTTTTTTTTGATGCTAGCGATTTTGTTTCCTTCCTTATAGCATCTTCAAATATTTTTGTGTTGTATCCTTTCAACAACAGGTTGTGTCTTTTTATCTGTTTCTTATACTGATCATAAAGTTCCTTATCTACAAAGAAACTTAATGATGATTTTTTGTTGTTTGTTGCTTCCTTCATTTTTTATTCTCCTTCTTATTTATTTAATCCCCATAATGGAGGTAATTCACTATGCTACATTTTCCATCTCAATTCAGAATTACATTCTGGGCATTTCTTTTCTGACATTTCTACATATTCATATCCACATATTGGGCAAGTAAAAAATCTTATCATATTTCTTAAATTTAGGGGCAAGAAATTCACATTTTGCATCATCACTTTATAGCCAACTTTCATATTTTTTCTATTCATTGATCCCGCTCTCTCAACTTTTTAAACAAACTATGATATGCTCCCTGAACTATTAAAGGATATTTTTTAATTTGAAAAGCTGAAATATTATTATTTGTTACCCTTAATAATTTTTTATGGGGATGATTTACTCCAGACCTTTCTTTCATCAGTCTTCTACCAAGTTTGTCATATTGTTCATCGGTCATTATTGGGTTGTCCGCTATATAGTATCCATAACTTGCAATTAGATACCAGGATAAGCATCTATCTATGCCCCATTCCGTCATCAATTTCTTAAAAGTTTCACTTTTTATTCTTTTCATTGTCTTCTTCCAACAATTATATTACTTTATATTCTTATTGTAAACTATTTTTTTAATTCTTCTTTAAACCCCATCTTATCCCTCCTGTTCTCCTGATAACAAAATAACTGTTTCATAATCAGGATAATATGCTTTAGCGGTTTGTTTATCATTCCATGTTTTAATAAATTTATAGAGTTCCTCTATTTCTACTATGTCATCAAAATCCTCATACATTTGTTCTACTGCGTCCTCCAAAGCAGAATCAATATCAAGTTTAAATTGATACTCGGAACATCCCCAGACCCATTTCGGAATATCATTGTCATTGTTTGATTCATAAAATTCAAGCAAGTCTTCATAATCCTTAAAATATTTGTCATATCTGTCATCATATAAATATTCTAATTTATAATCAGAGTATTTAATTTTTTTTGGGTTCATATCATTCCCCTTCTATTATAAATTTTTTTTCTTTTCTGGATATTCTTATTCTTCCGATTTTCTTTATATACTTGAAACTACTTAAATTACATTCTATAAATTCTTCCCTCTTTTTTCCTCTCAACTTAGCTACTCTTACCCATATAATTATATCCCTCAATAAAGGATGAATTTTTGTTCTTATACAAATATTTAGAATCACAAATTCACTTTTTCCATCCGCGTTTATCATTTCTACTATATCACCTGGTCTTATAAAAGAATCTACTTTTATCTTTTTCATTTGTTTTATACCTTTGTTTTACTATGTTTTTATTGTTTATACCATTGCACGTTTGTGCACGTTGCTTAGTGATTTATTGTCTTAGATTCTTTTCTTTCTTTCAAAATATCTACAATAATATGTTTTTTCTGTTGGGCTAATTAGAAGTGGAGATAGTCTGCAACATTCCCCATTCTTGTAATATCTACAATTACTACATTCCTCTTTTCTGCGGGCTTCAATTACCATTACAACTATTAAAGCTATACAGAATAAAAATAAGATAATTAAAATTCCTGATATTCTCATCATTTCTTTTCTCCTATAATCCACATGCAGTACTTTTTATTTCATCGAGTATTTCATCTATTTTTTCCTGTACTCTTTCTTCCGCCATTGTAGCGACAATACTCTCTATTGGGTCATTTTCACTGCTTACTCTCTCTTTTACTTCTGTTTTTATTTCATCTTCATCTACTTCTAAATCTATACTTTCTAATTCTGAAATCCAAATATTAAGAGCTTCAATTCTTTCCGGAAGAATGCTACTTTCTTGTAATTGCTCTGGCATATTTTCTAGATTCTGTTCTGTTTCTTCTTTTAGTTCCATTATCCTGTCTATGTATTCCTGGACAATTGTTTCTAAATCTTCCGCATTTTCTGCCTCTATCTCTTGTAAATCATCTTCTATATCCCACAAAGTTGAATTGAAACTGCTTTGAGTTAATCTTGACCTACGTGGCTTTTCCTTGCTTATATGTTTGCCCCCATTTCTAAAGGTCCACCAATAATATGAATCCCCTTTTGCTATCCTATAATCAGGATAATCTTTTCTTGCTCTTTTTACAAAGTTTAGTCTTGGCATTTTAACTCCTCCGCTGGTTTTATATAAATATTATTCCTTTCTAAATCTAAAATAACATTGTCTATTGACACATAGTTAACACCTCCGTATGAATCTTTAACTTGTATGATCAATTCCTTTTCTTGATTCATAAGATTTAAAGACTTTATAACTTCCTTTATCCTCATTTTTATTCTCCTAGTTCTTCTCTTATTTTTGAATCATTTTTCAAATGCAACCTATTATATCCCCCGTATCCTTCCACTTGATTAAAAGAACTCTGGATACTGGAATAGCCATTAGCTACCAACTCTGCAAACCCTTTAAATTTAGTACCAATAATATTCATTATGTTCTCTAAATCCTGCTCCCGTAGTTTTATATAATTAAAGAGTTCCTTATTTTTGTCGAATTTATTTTCCAACTCTTTTATTTTGTTTTCCCTTTCTTCTATTTCCCTCCTATATTTCTTTTCTATCGTGTCTGATTGCTTCCTTAAACTTTTTTCAAAGAAATGAATTAACTCTTCTTTTTCTTCTTCTACCCTCTTTTCCCTTTCTTCTAATTTTCCCTTATAATATTCCCTGTATTCTTTTCGAATGTTTACTATCATGAGAGCTTTTTGCTTCTTTTTTCTATTTTTTATAACTTTCATTTTCTTCTCCCTTGCAAATTACATAAAATCCTGTTGACCCGAATAATAGGTTTTCTGAACCATGACTTTCAATATATGGACAAAAATTCTTACAATATGCGGAACCTATCATCTGTCCTTTAACAACTGGGCAAATATCATTACACCTAAAACCTATACCTGAGATACATGTTCTGGTATAATATCTTTTGGTTGTCATTTTCTTACCTCACATTAAAACAAATTTATTATTTTTATTTTCAAAGAATTTAAACATGGAGGATTGTGGCAATAGAAAACCCTCAAATTCAAATAATCTCTTACCTATATTATCCTTATGTATTTCTTTTATCATCTTATTTTCTTTTCCTCTCTTGCTATATAGGACATCACCTTTACATAATTCTACTAAATTTTTGGATTTACTCATACAAATTTACCCTATTAGCTACATAATATATTTCTTTGACTATTTGTTTAATTGTCCTGTTTGTTGTATCTATCCTGTAACTATTTATATGTAAATGTGATTTAAGTATGACAAGGGCTTCTTCATAGTATTGAATCATTCTGCGAGAATTTTCCGAGCTCCATTTATCAAAGCCGGAAGGATCATCAGTATTTTTCCTTTCATTTATTCTTCTTGACATTTCTTCGGGATTTACTTCTAAATAAAAATAGAATATTTGATTCCAAAATTCCAAATATCTATTCTTAAAATCCACCATATCGGATATAACACTATATTTTTCCATGGAATTTTTCAAAAGATATTGGTAAACATAAGTTGAAGTGATAAATCTCTCGAGCAATACTACCTTATTTAATTTCAAAGCCGGGATTATAACTGTATCAAACATTTGATAAAAGTCTGCCCATATCATATGATATTGCGCTCTGTGTGATGTTTTTTCATCGAACATCATTAGTCGCAATCCTTTACATACACTGGAATATTCACTACCTGGGCATCTAGTTGCTAACAAATTGTCTTTTGATTGTTTTCTTATTTCATCTGCTATTGTTGTCTTTCCACAACCATCTGGTCCTTCTAATATTATTATCATTTTATTTCCTCCAATGCTTTATTCATAGACTCCTTATCTATTTCTTCCCCGCATGTTGAGCAATAATTGTCATCTTCCATCACAACACCCTCACAAGAAGTACAACCAAAAGCTGCCATATTACCCCAAGGGAGAATAATTATTTGAATAAAATCTTTTTTCGTTACTTTTATCATTTTAACTCCCGGATTATATCTTCTATTAGTCCTGTCATTATCTTTTGACTTATTTCTTCCGCTATTTCTTTTGCTCTTAACTGTATACTATCGATATATTTTATTGCTGGCCAATCTCCTCTTAAAGCTTCTCTTAAAAAGAAATCTGATTTTCCTTCCTGTCCTATTCTTAAACATCTGCCCATTTTATTATTTAAGACAATTCTTCTGAATTCATCATACTCTTCTTGAGCTTTTTTTACGGCTTTGTCCCAAATTAAATCTGACAAACCTATAAAACCTGGATTTATCATATGTTTTCTCCTAACTTAAATATTTATGAAGATTAAATATATTTATTTTAACTTCTATTTTATGTCCATTCAATTTCCAAAGACAGTGCCTGGCTATATTTAGAAAATACCATATATCATATAATAAAAATTCTATGTCGCATGATCTTATCAGGACTGTGAAAGTTATATTGTCGAAGATATCCTGCTCTATATGAAATCCCAACAGACTTGGCACCATCCTATCAAGATTATAATTATCATCTGGATACCATATGGGTATATACCCGTGTCTGGAATTTTTACTGTTTACTAAATGGGATAAAGTTGTCTCTAAATGCTGTTTGACTCTATCCTTGGTCAAATATCTTAGCTGATATTTATTTT
>Ga0172381_10007620_pt1 | contig 10682 bp, 12 predicted proteins | sample Leawel6488metaG_FD_119754 | JGI IMG/M metagenome (GOLD analysis project Ga0172381, IMG submission 119754) | Leachate microbial communities from a municipal landfill in Southern Ontario, Canada - Leachate well 64-88 metaG | ecosystem: Engineered > Solid waste > Landfill > Unclassified | place... | reverse complement strand
TGTTAACAGAACAAATTGATCCTAACGCTCAAGTTATTTGGGGTGCAAGAATCGATCCAACATTCGAGAACAAATTAGAAGTAATCGCTATCTTTACAGGAGTTAAGTCACCTTTCATAAAAGGAAGTAAGAAGTTTACAGGCGGAAACCAACCAGTAAGCAACTCAGGTAGAGGATCCGGAAGATATAACGATGATTTCGGTATAGATATGTTATAAGTGTAACATACACATACATCTCAAAACAGGAAAAAACCATTTGGTTTTTTCTTTTTTCTTTTTTCTATTAGTTCATTTAAATTTTTTCTTGGTTTCTATGGTAAATAGATATAAAAAATGTTTTATTATATTATTTTGATATGTTAAAATTAAAAAGATGGCATTGGATAATTATTGTTTTAGTAATAATTATTTTATTGATTATAGTTATTAATTCAATAAATAGAGTAACATCAAATTCAACGGACAAAACTAGAGAATATAAAGTTAGTAGTAATACTTCTTTAAGAGTTATTAATAATGAGTTATTAAAAACATCAAATCTAGAGTTTAATATAGAACTATCTAATGATGAAAAATATTTTATGGATAATTTTTATGATAGTATTGATACATTTTCGGGGAAAGTAAAAGAAGTAATGACTAAATCATTATGTGTTTCATTACAAAAGATTTATTTTGATTATAATTATTCTAAGGACTCAGATAAAATATTTTTTCCAGATTCTATATTGGAATTAAATTCTGTAGATGGTAATATATTTAATCCATTTTCTGGATATATGATAGTTTCTGTTAAATTAAATCTTAAATACGAATCTGGAGAAAAGATATCTCAATGTATAATTACGGGAAAAAACTTAAATCAAATTGAATTTAAAATTTATTAATTCTTAATCTAATTATCCCAGAAATTCTTTTTATAAGTGTCGTCTCTAATTTATTTATGGTCTACTATTTTGCTTATGGTTCAAATATGTCTGAAAGACAAATGGATGAAAGAATTGGGATCGCTAATTATAAATTTTTTTCTTGTGGGAAGCTATTAGGTTATGAACTTAGATTTAATAAAACTCCAAGAAATATTGAAAACCCAAAGAAGGGTTATGCAAATATAGAACCAAAAGAAAATTCTGTAGTTGAAGGAATAATTTTTGAAATAGATTCTATTGCAATAAGTAAATTAGATAAATATGAATGTGTTCCAGAGCATTATGTAAGAAAACAATTAATTGTAAATGCATTAGATAAAGAAATACTTTGTGAAGTGTATTTTGCAGTAAAAACAAGAGATGGGCTAAAGCCCGAAAAAGTATATCTTGACAGATTATTAAAGGGAAAAGTATATCTTTCAGAAAAATATTATAAAGACTTGAAATCTACTTCTACAATAGATTAAACAAATGGATTTAAAAGCTCAATCTTTAATATAATACCTATAGATAGAGGTGGTAGGTTATGCCAGCAGATGTAAAAATAGAATGTGAACAATGTAAGCAGAAGATAATAGCTTCTGGGTTATCGTATAAAGATAAATGGTTTTGTAGTATAAAATGTCTTAAAGATTACAAAAATTCACAAATGTCAACACCACAATAAATAATTTAGATTATTTCTAATTTTAATTAATAATTAGTGTGCACAAATAAAAAATAAAAAGAAAGAAAAAAACTTATTTCTTCTTTTTTGTTTCTGGTTTTATGAAATAGATATAGATTATTGGTAGAATTCCTGCTGTGTTTAATATAAGTAAGAACACAAACCAAGTAAGTTGATTATTTCTTCCTGCTTTCCATAAAGCAATACCTTTCCATACCATTTCCCATATCATTAATGGGATAAGCCATAATAATGTTGTATTTGTAATCATAAATAACATAGAAACAAAAGAGTTTTAATTAAATGTTTTCTATTTATATTTATTTCCGCTCTTATATTTATCTTTTAATACATTAACTACCATACAAGAGAAAATTATCATGTGGATATTGCTTGCTTTTCTTACTGCTTTAATTGAAGCAATAGCGGTTCATTTTGATTATCTTACCATCAACAAGTATATGACTGATTACAAGGCAATGTTTCTAGTTGTTGCGCTTTGTAATTTTTTAGTGTTTGTAGTTATCTACCTACTGAAAGGCAGCACCTCTGCAATTCCTTTAGTTACTATCGGTTTAGCGATGCTTGCAGGGTTAATTTTTGCTTATGGGTGTTTTTTATTCTATAAGTCATTTAAGATGGAAGAAGTGTCAGTTGTTAGTGCTGTTGTCTATATCTATATTATTTTTTTAGTAATATTAAATCTAGTAATTGGAACAGGAGATAAATTAAATGCTTTTAACATTATTGGAATTGTATTGATTGTAGTCTCAATATTTATATTTTTAATAAAAGACTTTAAGAAACTGAGGCTTTCAAAAGGGGTAGAGGTTGTTATTCTTTCTGCAATTGTCTTTTCTTTTGCTTATTTTTTAATGGGTATTTGTATGAAGCAATTTAATGATTCGTTAGTTGTTTATAGTTATTTTAGACTTGGCTATGCTATTGGAATGTTAGTATTTGCATTAATATATTTTTCTGAATTTAAGAAAACATTTAAACAGTTTGGAACTAAAACGATCTACTTGCAGTTGATTTCTAATGTTTTATACATTACAGCATATTTACTTCTTTTTTATGCTTTTGCATCAGGAAAAAATATTGCTTTAGTAATAGCAATAACTGCAGTATATCCTTTTCTGGTGTTTATACTTGCAATCATTCTAAGTAAGACTCATCCCGTAATACTTCAAGAAGATTTAAGCAGAAGCAGATTTATCAAGAAAGCAATCGCAATAATCATTTTGATTGTGGGGATTATTCTTGTTAGTTCTTTCTAATTGTCCCACCCCATTTATATTTATTTCTTTGCCTTAAATATATTATAGAAAAGAAAGTGAATAATTATGAAATATACTAAAGACTTATTATGGACAAAAGGAATGACTGTTACTGATCTTGTTAGTCAATACGACAGTATTGGGTTTCAATCTGCTGAACTTTCAAGAGCTTCTGAACTAATCAAGAAGATGAAGAAAGAAGGAGCAAAGGTCTACCTTTCATTTACGTCTAATATGGTTACTTCAGGCCTTCGCGGTTTCTTCGCACAAGTAATTAAACTTAAGATGGCTAATGTAATCTGTACAACTGTTGGTGCAGTTGAAGAAGATATTATGAAAGCAACTGGTGAGAAATTTATTGTTTCTTCCTTTGGAGCAAATGATCAAGAACTTTATGAGAAAGGAGAGAATAGAGTAGGTAACATTTTAATTACAAATGAATCATATGCAAGATTTGAAAGCAGTATGCAAGGTTATCTTCTTGATCTTTACAAGAAAAAGAAAGTTTGGGCAACTTGCGAGTTACTTAGAGAGATTGGTTTAAAACTAAATGATGAAAACTCATTTCTTTATCAAGCAGCAAAGAATGATGTTTCAGTCTTCTGCCCTGCAATCACAGATGGTTCTTTTGGTTTCCATTTATATTTGTTCCAACAAGACCATAAGGATTTCATGATCGATATTATTTCTGATTTTAAACAAATAATCTTTTCAACAACACATGACGAGAAGAAAGGAATCATAGCTTTAGGTGGGGGAGTAGCAAAGCACCATGTCATCCTAACAACATTAATAAATGGAGGAGCAGACTATGCTCTTTACATGACAACAGCATCATCAAGATCAGGAAGTCTTTCAGGAGCAACAACAGATGAAGCAAAATCCTGGGGAAAGATAAAAGATGAAGCAGATGCCGTAACTGTTGTTGGAGATGTTACAATAACATTCCCACTTGCAATGATTAAAGCATTAGAAGATTTAACCAAAGAAGGGATACTTAAATGACTGACAAAGAAAACCACACAAACATAGAAAGTCTAGATAATCAAGAGAAGAGTTATAAACGAAAAGTATTATTTGCAATCTTTTTTGCAGTTGCAATTATTTTTATAGGAATTTTTATTTTTAGAAGACTAGAACATTGGAGTTATGTTGATGCTTTCTATTTTACAACTATTACTTTAACAACAATTGGTTATGGAGATGTTGTTCCAAAAACAGAACTTGGTAAAATTGTAGCTTCTTTGTTTGCTTTAATTGGAGTTGGTACATTCTTATTCTGTGTTGGTATAATTGCAGAGAATTATTTCTTTAAAAGAATGGACAAATTTGATAAAGCAGTAGATAAACACGTAAATAGCAAGTTAAGTGAAAACTTAAAAGAAATAAATAGAAAGATTAAGTTTATAGAGACAATGAAAATAAAGAAAAGGCCAGAAGAAAAGCATGAGAAGAAAATAGAAGAGAAACATGAAAAGAAAGTAGAAGAAAAAGATAAGCACGAATCAAAATAATTCTGAAATTGAAGTTAAAGTTCTAGAGATAAATAAGAAAAAACTAGAAAAGAAACTCCTTAAACTTGGAGCAAAGAAACAATTTACAAAAAAGATTATTCAAGAGAATTACGATAACCAAGAATTAAAGAAAAAAAAATCAAGCATAAGAATAAGACAGTTAGGAAAGGACATCTACATTACCTTTAAAGCATTTAAAGAAATAAAACATAATGTAAAGAACTGTAAAGAAATAGAATTTCAAGTATCTTCTAATTTTAAAGACATTCAAGAATTATTTTCTGCTCTTGGTCTAAAAAGATATCACAGAATAGAAAAGACAAGAACTAGTTATACACTAAAAGACATTACCTTTGACATAGACACAGTAAGTAAACCTTTCAAGATTCCAACCTACTTTGAGATAGAAGCAAAAGACAATAAGCAGATTGAAAAAACACTCCAATTGTTGGACATCTCAAAGACCAAAGCAAAACCTTGGGGAACAAAGCAATTACTTGAGTATTATCAATTAAAAAATTAAGGACGAAATAATGGCTACAAGAATTATTTTTAAAAAACCAATCTATAAAGAAAAATTAGAAAAGGAGTTGCCTGAAGTAATTATAGAAAAACCAAATGAAATTGTAGATTCTGAGAGTTTTAAGAAAGGTGCAAAAATTAGAAATATTTATATTAAATTATGTGAATTTAAATATAAAAGAAAAGTAAAAATAGTGGGAAGAAATTTATTATCTGAGTTAGGTGGAAAAGGACCAATTATTGTTCTTGGCACACATCATCTTACAATTGAACCTGCAATAATTCAGTCTTTTTCTAAAAATTATGTTCATTGGATATCTGCTGCATATTTTCCAAACTCTACATCTACAAAAAAATATTATTTTCAGCAAATCCCATTTGTAAGAAAATTATTTTTAAAATTAGAAACTATTCCTATAGATAAACAGCACGTTACAATAGCAAGTATAAAGCAGTTATTAGCTAAAGGAACTAAGCTTTTAGAAGGAAATAGAATTGTTGGTTCTTTTCCAGCAGGGCATTCTGATCTTGCAATTAGTACTAAAATTCCTGATCAATTTGAATTAGGGCATTCTAGTATACTTCAGATGGCAAGTAAAGCACAAGATGGGATAAATAAGAAAATCCCAGTAGTTTTAGTATCTATAAGAAAGAATAAAAGAGATGGGAAATATTACGTTATTCAGCAACTAAGATATCTTCCAAAGAAATTTGATAGAAAAGAATTAATTAATGAATATATAAGAGAAATAGAACAAAAATATACAGAAATGGAGAAATTAGAAAGTAGAGAATACAATCCCATGAAATTACTAAGTACAAGCTCTGTGAAAGCTTAATACAAAAACAAACTAAAATTTATTCTACTCTTTTCTTAAGTTCGTTTATTTTATTTCTGATTCTAATTGCAGTTTCAAAGTCAAGTTCATCTGAAGCAACCTTCATTTGCATTTCTAGTTCAATAATTAGGTTTGGTATCTCTGGCTTAGGGATGTGCATGATATCTGTGATTTCCTCAATTTCTTTTTCTCTTATTGGTTTAATGATTGTCATTGGAGTAATATCATATTGCATATTATACTCCATCTGGATCTTTCTTCTTCTTTCTGTTTCTCTAATTGCCCCAGTAATTGAATCAGTCATCTTATCTGCATAAAGATGAACATAAGATTCAGAATTTCTTGCAGCTCTTCCAATAATCTGGATAAGACTTCTTTGATCTCTTAAAAATCCCTCTTTATCAGCATCAAGTATTCCAATAAAACTTACTTCTGGGATATCAATTCCTTCACGCAAGAGATTAATACCTACTAAACAATCAAACTTTCCTAAACGAAGCTCTCTAATAATTTCAGTTCTTTCAAGAGTATTAATTTCAGAATGAAGATATCTTGTTTTAATTCCTTGGCTTGACAGATACTCCGCTAATTCTTCAGCAAGTTTCTTTGTTAGAGCAGTAACTAAAGCTCTATTTCCTTTTGCAATTGTTTTTCTAATGTTAAATGCAAGATCTTCAATCTGTGTCTTTGAAGGTTTGATAAATACAGGTGGATCAACTAAACCTGTTGGTCTAATAATCTGTTCAATTACTTGAGAAGAAAGATTAGTTTCATAAATAGAAGGAGTTGCAGAAACAAAAATCACAGTATCCATAAATTTTTCAAACTCATTAAACTTCAATGGACGATTATCAAAAGCAGAAGGAAGTCTAAAACCATAATCAATTAATGTTTTTTTTCTTGAATAATCTCCCGCATACATTCCATGTACTTGTGGAATTGATTGATGGCTTTCATCAATAACTAAAAGGAAATCATCAGGGAAATAATCAAGAAGACAGAAAGGTCTCTCTCCTTTTTTTCTCCCATCAAAATGTCTTGAATAGTTTTCAATTCCATTACAATATCCTGTTTCTTTAATCATCTCTAAGTCATACATTGTTCTTTGTCTTAGACGATGTGCTTCAAGCGGTTCTAAATCAAGAAGTCTACTTTCTAGTTCTTCGCGAATTGATGCAATTGCAGGATCAAGAGATGATTTATCAACAACAAACTGTTTAGCAGGATAAACAAAGAATTTATCAAACTCACTTAATTTTACGTTTGTGATTTTATCAATTTCAGTTATTCTATCAATTGTTTCTCCAAATAACTCTATTCTAATAATATTAGTTGTGTAACCTGGAGCAATATCAACAACATCTCCTTTTACTCTAAATCTTCCAGGCATTAATTCCATATCGTTTCTTTCAAACTGAATATCAATCAATTCTCTTAATAGTTCTGTTCTTTTAACTTTTTGTCCTTTTGTAATTGTAAACCCTTTTTCTCTGAATGTCTTAGGATTACCAAGACCATAGATACAAGAAACAGAAGCAACAACAATAACATCGTTTCTTGAAACAAGAGAAGTTGTAGCTGAGAGTCTCATCTGTTCAATCTTTTCATTAATCTTTGTGTTCTTTTCAATGTAAAGATCTTTCTGTGGGATGTAACTCTCTGGTTGATAATAATCATAATAAGAAACAAAATACTCTACTTTGTTTTCAGGAAAGAAATCCTTTAGTTCATTGTATAGTTGAGCTGCAAGTGTTTTGTTGTGAGCTAAGACAAGAGTTGGCTTATTGTAGCCAGCAATGACATTTGCGATTGTAAAGCTTTTCCCAGAACCAGTAACCCCAAGAAGAGTCTGGATCTTCTTTCCTCTCTTAGCCAACCCTGCTGATAGCTGCTTAATTGCATTAGGTTGATCCCCATCTGGAGAAAAAGGAGCTACAAGCTTAAATTTGTTCATGTAATATATAATTATAGATAGTAATCTATTTTAATATATTTAAAGTAATTCAGAAGGGGTGTAAGTGTAATTTTTGGTTTCATATAAAGTAATTATTTCTAAATTATTAATATTTTCAGGAAAGTTTTTCTTTAAGTCTATTATAAAATTTCTTAATTCTAAATTGCTTTTCAAATTAACAGTTAGTTCTAGATCCCAGGTTCCAACATATTTAGAAATATATTCAATTTCTCGCTTTTGTTTAGCATATTCTTCAAATTTTTCAATAACTTTATTTGTTAAATTTGTACATCTTATAAGAATTTCAAATCTATTATATCCTAAGATTGTATAATCAATAATTAAACGATATCTTTTAATTATTTTATTTTTTTCCATTTTTTTAATTCTATAATTTATTGTATCTCCAGGAATTTTTGTAATTTTAGATATTTCTGTAATCTTAATTCTTGCATTTTTATGAAGTAATTTCGCAATTTCTTTATCTTTATTATCAAAATCTAAATAATTGGATTCATCATATCTAACTTTTATTGCATTTTCATTAATTGATTCAGTTAAATTAGTGTATCCAAAGGGAATAGAACCAAGACTTGTTGATAGCTTATAATCTTGTATTACATTTGGAAATTCAGTAAATATCTCTCTTAATGTTTTATCTAATTCGAATGCATTTTTGGCCATAATAGAAAATGCTAAATCCCAATTTCCTGAACAAGTGGTTATCCAATTTATATTTTTTAATTCAAGAAGAAAATTAATAAGTTTTTCTTCTTCTTTTGAGTTTATTTTTTGAAATCTTAAATAGGTTTTATGTGCCTGATATCCAAATCCAAAAATGGTTACATATTCTTTAATTATCCCTAGAGATTCTAAATTTTTTATTCTGTAATTAACTACTTCTTTTGAAGATTTTACTTTTTTTGCAATTTCTGAATAATTAGCTCTAGGGTTTTTATTTAATTCAGTTATAATGTTTTTATCTAATTTGTCCAAATTAAGTAGCGGTGACATAATTAATTATTTAAACCAAATAATATAATAATATATCTTTTTCTAATAAATACTCATTTTTATTAGCATTTGGTATGATTATCTCACAAAAGTTATATCTATTTAAAGAATTATATTAATATATGAAGGAGAGTAAAAGTATGACCTTCGATAATTTAGAATTTGGAATTATAATATTAATACTTTTAATATTATATATTATTTTGAGATTAATCTGAAATTTGGAGAGATATATGGATTCTGAATATACAGATTTAAAAAAGATAATAATTATATTAATATTTGCATATTTAATATTCGCGATATTAATTTATCTTTTAGATTATTATATGATTTAAACAAGAAAAGGAGAAATTAACATGAAATTATATTTTATTACTGGTAGCGAAAACAAATTACAAGAAATACGTGCTTTATTGTCTGATTCAGAATATAAAGTTTCTAAAATTAATTTAGATTTGCCCGAAATTCAGGCAATTAATTCAAAAGACGTAATAATCGCAAAAGTAAAATACGCAATAAAGAAAACAAAGAAGAAAAATATTTTTGTAGAAGATACAGGATTACATTTTAGTTATTTAAATGGTTTTCCAGGAGCATTGACTAAATGGTTTTATTTAAGAAATGGATCAAAAAAGATATATTCTCTTTTAAAAAATAAAGGTAATTATAATGCTCAAGCAATAACGGTAATTGGATATTATGATGGAGAAAATATTCATTGTTTTACAGGAACAATATTTGGTAAAATTGTATCTCCTAGAGGAAAAACTGGGTTTTCGTGGGATAATATATTTGTACCAAAAGGATATAATAAAACTTTTGCAGAAATGGGTGCTATTGAAAAAAATAAAATAAGTATGAGAAAGAAAGCAGTATTGAAATTTAAAAAATACTTAATTAAGTCAAAAGATACAAATAAAAAGTAAATTAAATATTAAATATAATGGAGGAATAATTATGATGAATTTTGTTTTTGGCTCACAATGGGGAGATGAAGGAAAGGGAAAGATAATAGATTATTTAACTGAAAATTCAGATGTTGTTTTAAAACATCACGGTGGGGCAAATGCAGGTCACACTATTTATGTTAATAATGAAAAATATGTATTTCATTTGATACCTGGAGGAATACTTCACAAAGACAAGATTTGTGTTATTGGTAATGATACTGTTCTAGATATGTTTACATTAATGGATGAATTAACTATTCTTAAACAAAAGAACATTTCTTACAAAGACAGATTATTTATTGGAGAAAGAGCACATATTACTTTACCATATCATAGATTATTAGATGTTGCTTTAGAAATTAAGAAAGGAAAGGATGCAGTTGGAACAACAGCAAGAGGTATTGGCCCAACTTATGCAGATAAGATTAATAGAATAGGTATTACTGTTCATGATTTATTGGATAAAGAAGTACTTAGAACTAAAATTATTATCGCAAACAACCAAGCAGTAGATATTGTAAAAAAATGCTATGGTGTTGATAATCAAAAGATTAAAGAAATTTTATCTAGTTTCAAATATCTTGATTTTACTGCTCTTGATTATTTTGATGAAGATACTGGACTTAATATTAATAAACTTGTAGATAAGTTCTATTCAATAGGTCAAGAACTAAAAGAAAATATAAAAGATATAACTTTATTGATAAATGATTATTTAGAAAAAGACAAGAGAGTATTAGCAGAAGGATCTCATGGGATATTACTTGATATTAACTATGGAACTTATCCTTTTGTTACAACTTCTGTTTGTACAGTTGGTAATGCTTTTTCTGCAACAGGAACATCTCCTAAATATCTTGATAGATCAATTGGTATTGTTAAAGCATATACCACTAGAGTTGGAGCAGGACCTTTCCCAACAGAACTAAATGAGGGAATTGGAGAAGAATTAAGAGCAAAAGGACAAGAATTTGGAGCAACAACTGGAAGACCAAGAAGATGTGGCTG
>Ga0172381_10007619_pt1 | contig 10682 bp, 16 predicted proteins | sample Leawel6488metaG_FD_119754 | JGI IMG/M metagenome (GOLD analysis project Ga0172381, IMG submission 119754) | Leachate microbial communities from a municipal landfill in Southern Ontario, Canada - Leachate well 64-88 metaG | ecosystem: Engineered > Solid waste > Landfill > Unclassified | place... | reverse complement strand
TGCGGCGTTAGCAAGGCACACATGTGGTATGTGCTGGCCGGGGAACGCAAAAGCCCGCGCCGCCGCGAGTTCCGCATGACCATCCTCAAGGTGCAGGCCGAAGCCCGACGCCGCCAGTAACCAACAACACTTTACACATACCCGTATGACCGACGATATTTCTACCCAAGAAATCAGCCCGGAGCAGGATTTTTCCGCAGGCATCATTGAACTAGATAGGCTTGTGGCCAACGCAGCGGACAGGATCGCCGCATTTCGGGCTGCCGCCCGCCGCGCCGCTATGGACTACGTGGCCACGGGCGAGGCGCTACGCGAAGTGAAGAGGTATTTTGCCGTGCCACGCATTGAAAACATCCGAATGGACAACTTGTCCATTCGGGGAGAAAAGGGTTGGGTAACGCTTTGCGCGGAGCGGCTTGGACTGTCCTACAAGACCGCCGACCGATACATTGCCGACGCGGATGCCTACGAGGTGTTAGTGTTTGAGGCCGACCGGCTTGAGCGGGCCGGGGAATATTTGCAGGCCGTGCAGAACGGCAGCGTGCGGGCGAGCGCGGCTTTGCTGGCGCTAGGGCAATACAAGGCACTGCCGGAGCATGAGGCGGACATCGACCCGTCGCGCTGGGCTGGGCTTGAGGGGCGGCTGAGGACACAGGCCGAGGTGGTGCGTTTCCGGGAGATGGAGACCGCCGCGCTGGCTGGTGATGAACTGGCCGCAAACGAGCTTGAGCAGGCCGCGAAGGGCAACATCCCGCTGAACCGCGCCTATGCGGGTTGGCAGGGCGGCTTGGCCACCAAGGACAAGACGCGCCGCGACCCGGATTACGCGAAACTGATGATCAAGAGCAGTACGACGCTGCTCAACACCTGGGCAAAGTATTATTCCATGCCCACGGAAGTGCGCCGCGCCGCGAGCGATGCGCTGGTGGCCGTGATGACTTCTGAAGACTTGCCTGATGAAGTCGGGCGCGAACTTTTTATCCGCCTGTCCGAGCGTTACGGCCCGGCGGCAAACCCAAGAAAGTGAGGGAGTTATGGGCAAGGTTGAACTCGAATTGGTCAAGATGGTGCTCCAGCGTAATGAGCTGGATTTGCGCCTTGTTTCGCAGGTCCTTGAGGATCTGAAAGGTGAGATGGATGCGGCTGCTGGCGAAGATGAAAAGGCCCAGCAGGTCAAGAAGCAGTTTGTAATTCTGGTGTCAGACCCGAAAGGCGAACTTGAGGGTAAGGACCTTGTGGGCTGGGTGCTCCAGATTCCGGAGGATGGCAGCCCGTTTGTTGCAGAGGAACGTCTGGTGCGCTGCGCCTACGAATTTAACATAACGCCCAAGGGCCGCCGCCTGCCGGTGAAGACCATCGCAGAGGTGTGCGAGCATGTCAGCGGCCGCATCACAAAGGAACAGGGCGTATGGATCAAGACTAAGGAGCCGGTCTATGTGTTGCGCACCGGTGGGCGCATAAAGATGGACCCACTAGCCAACGATTATACCGAACGCGAACAGGCGGATGGAGGCGATGCAGAATGAACGCCGAAACTCGTAAGGGCGGGCTGCCTGAAAGCCGCATTGGAGAGCGTTGGAAATTAGTCGGATGGGGCTGGGTCTACGAAATCGTCGCAGGGCCGTGCTTTGGATGCACCGTGCGCGGAGATCCGGTGCTGATAGCAAAAAAGGGGCAATACGCCCTGCGAAACATCAAAACACGTTGTCGCTGGGCCAAGCCCGGAACCTTGGCAAGCATCGATAAGCAGCTGCATTCCAAGCGCCGCCGGTTCGTTTTTGACGGTAGGGCAGCGTTGCCTTGCATCGTCAAGGCTAGTGATGCGGCGGAACCGATGGGGGTGGCGATATGACCACAGTTCTCTGGATTATCGGCCTTTGGGCCGTGGGTTTACCTTGTGCCGTCGTTGCCATCCTTTGGCACTCGCGCCGCAACATGCCCATTGAGACGGCCATCGTGGAGCCGGACGCTTTCGGCGGCTGGCATGTGGTGTTCCCCGGCGATCGCGGCCAAGTAGGCCACTTCGCCACCGCCGCAGCCGCAGCCAATCTGGCGCGGATCAACGGTTACGAACCGTTCATCGCGGGGCCCGCACGATGATCTACGTAGCAAGCAAGAGCAGCTATTATGACATGTGGCTAGTTGCGCGATCTACCGGACTTCCCATCAATTCGACTTGGATTGATGAAGCTGGCGAAGGTCAGACGATCGACAAAGGTATCCTCGCAGAGCGTTGCCTAGAAGAAATCAGAGCCGCGAGTTGCATGGTGCTGTTTATAGGAAATGCGGACGTGCTGCGGGGCGCGGCAATCGAACTCGGAGCCGCTTTGAGCCACGGGAAAATGGTGTTTGTAGTCGGCCCGAAATCAGCCCTAAGCCGCGTGTTTGCCGAGCATTATTCGATCGAATACTTCCAAGATATTATATCCGCACTCAGTGCAGCCAAGATATTCGACGATGCGGCTGTAGCGTTTGGACTGGTCAAACCAGCGGGGCCCGCACGATGAACTGGAAAGGCGAAATGAGGCAGATCACAGACCTATTCATCCGAAAGATGCACATCTACGGAGTCTGCCGCCCATCCTACGATGCCATCTACGACATGGACGCCCACGATTTGGACGTTGTTCGAGCGGCCCTCTGGTCGATGCTCCAGAGGTTTTTCACGCGGTCTGACATCGCGCAAATCTGGATGTGCTCAGCCGCCACCGTCTCTGCGGCAATCGACCAATGGACCGCAATAAGCAGCCAGTCGGCTCCGGAGGCGGAGGTTGTTTTCTTCCAGCAGGTGCTGAAGGTTTTCTCCTTATTCATCGCCGCCGGGAGATCCACATGCCCTCGCTAAACTTCACCAACGGTTACGAACTTTGAGGTCCGAGTATGACTGAAAAATCAGACCCTAGAAACACGCCGGAAACGTCCATGGCAATGCACGCCGAAATCCTCGGCGGACGTTGGGACGGGCTTCCACTGTCTTTCCCGCAGAACACCGTTCCGCCGATCTGCTTTATCGTCGAATCAACGGAGCTTGATCGCCGGGCGGGGCACCCTGAATCGAAGCCGAAACGTTCGGTAATGCTCGAAAAGCGCCATGATCTGTCCGCCGAGAGCGGAGACAGCACTTGCACCATCCTTTACAAGGAAAGCACGCCACGATGCCCTCGCTAAACTTCACCAAGTTCGTGGACAAGGTCGAAAACGGCAGCAAGACGCAGACCATCCGGGCCATAAGAAAGCGCCCGATCAAGGTTGGTGACACGCTTCACCTGTTTACCGGGCAGCGGCACCCCGGCTGCCGCCGCCTCAGCCCGCCGGAGGGTGTGGTTTGTACTGCGGTCAACACGATAAACATCATGGGAGACCCCTTTTCGTTGGCGATTATCGCGGTGGATGGCCGTGAGCTTAACTCATCTGACACCATTGATCTAGCACTCCGAGATGGGTTCGATTCAGCTGGCGATTTTCGGAGGTTCTTTATCGGCGAGAAACGTGAGACGCGCTTCCACGGCCAGCTAATCCGCTGGAAGTGGTGGGGCGAACCAATCGATGCCATCGATCCGAGTCTTTGGCTGACAGGAAGCGAGGCAGATAAGGACCGTTCTCGCAGTTTTATGGTTAAACGGATGGAGACCACGGTCTAGCCATGCCAGCCGCCGACCAACACACGCCTTTTGACGGGCCTTACGAAATGCCGATCTTCCCAACTTTTTCGACCGAAGACACATTCCGTTTGCCGTGTCCAGAGAAGCCAAGAAACGGCTTTCGGCAGCGGGGAGTGGCAAAATCTCATGGAGCATTTGGAGGTAAAATGAGCGGCCTTGGACATCATCGCACGAATGCTTCCCATAGCCAAGCAAACAAGGCTCGGCGCGAACTGGATAGTCTGGAACGCGAGCTCCATGAGGCCATTCGCGCTGGCGACGAGGCTAGTGCCCAAAAGATCGCCCAGCGCCGTGCCTATCTTCTGCTCAACAGCCTCATTCCCTAAGATGCCACACAAATCCATAGACACTAAACGTCGCGCAGCGCGCATAGAGCTTGGGCTTGAGATTGCCATGTGCAACGCCAGGCACGGCGTGCCTATGTCGTACGGGAAGATTGCGAAGTTATGTGGCTGCGGGCGGAGCAATATATACCTCATCGAGCGGCGCGGTCTGCGACGCCTGCGCTTTAGACTTTCAAAGGAGATATTGAATGTCGGTTGATATCCCATCCAAACGCCGCCGTGGCCGTCCGTCCGCATGGAATCTGTCCAAGGACGAATGCGAGGCATTGCAGGGATTGACTCTCATGCGGTCCACGGACAACCGGCTGCATTTTGCGCTGGCAGTGGAGGAATTTGTGCATCATCCGGCCTGCCTGCCGGGGACGCGCGAGCAGATCACGGCTGAGATTTTGGCGGCACGTGCCGATGGGCGCGATCCGGTATGGCCGGAGTCCTTGCGCAGGCAGGGATACCCAACGGCTACGCAATGCGCGATGTTTCGCGGGCCGAAGCACATGGCTAATGCCGCGCCAAGTATTCGACGTGGCAAGTTTTGGGTGGATAATACGGGTTCTGAGCGCGAGTTAAACCCCTTCGACATTTGGGAATCTGACGACGTCTCGATCAACGAGCCTTTCCGCTTTCGCGATCCGGTCACTGGGCTTTGGATGGCCGGGCGGCAGACGCTGGCGACGATAGACGTTGGCAGCGGCGGGTGGCTAGGCGCGAGCTGCATTGGCCGTCCACGGGACGCATATCGGCAGGAAGACATCGCAGACCATATGCTGGACCTTTGCGAGCTGTGGGGGATGCCCCGCGTTTGGCGCTTGGAGCGCGGCTCCTGGGCAGCGACGTTTGTCAAGGGCATCGAGGTCGAGGGCTTGGCGAGCCGCTGGGGCTCGTTGGACGGGCTTTTCCGCGTGGTCCATACCGAGCATGCGCGCGGCAAGGGTTTAATTGAGGGACGTTTCGATATGCTCCAAACCCTCATGGCGCACACCGAAGGCGGGTTGACGATGGGTCGCCATGCGGACGATTTTGAGAAGGTATCCAAGCTGCTCCGCAGGGTCGGCTATGACCGCCGCAGGGCGGAGTCTGACCTACCAACAGAGCAGGCCGCCGTGCAGCGGCTGTGGACCGTTTCCGAGGCTTCGGACGGCACGCGCCGGGCCATGGAGCGTTGCAACGGCAGGCCCATGGAGCGCTATTTTTCCCAGGAGAAAACGCCGCCGGAAGAGTTGATGCAGGGCCGCAGCGGGCAGGTGATTCCGCAGTCGGAGCGGTGGCGCTTTTGCGGGGCGAAGGTACAGGCCGTCGTGAGCCGCAGCGGCGATATCGTGGTCAAGCTGCCGAACTACGACGCCCCGTTCCGCTTCGCTTGCAACGGCGTTGGAAACCTTTACTTGCCTGCGGGATACCCGCTGTTTGTGGCGTTTTCACCGCAGCGCCCGGAGGAAGGCGCGTTCATCGGCAATCGTGCCCGTGGCACCCTGAACCGCGATAGTTGGGGCATGGGGGAGATGATCCAGATCCGGCTTCCGGAGCTTAAGGATGCCCCGCAGGTTGACCTTACAACGGCCAGCGGAGCGAGCGGGCCGGGCCTGCGCAAGGGCTTCGCCAGCGCGGCGCGTGTGGAGTTTCGCGGCGTCCGCCGCTCGCAGCGCGAGTATATCGCCGCCCGGCGGGAGCAGATCAAGGCAGAGGAAGCCGCCATGCCAGCATTGGCCCGCAGCGAGAGCCGGGACGGCCTCGGTGGCCGCAATGAGATCAGCCGTGGGCTGCACGTGGCGCGGGATGTTTTGGCAGCGCCACAGCGCACCAAGAGCTCTTTGGATGTAGCGGCAAAACGCAATGCGCGAGCCGGGATTGAGATCGAGGATATGAGTTTTTAACGGAGGTTAATTATGGATGATGTAGGTCAATTTTCTAACAAGTCTCCAGAGGTTCTGGAGCTGATTGAGGCTCTTGTACGGCATCAGGGTGAGGTGTCCGATGCGCGATTTTCCAAGCGTTGGTTGGGCGTCCATGCCACGACGTGGTCGAGGATTAAGGACGGGACTTACGCGGCCCGCGATTGGACGGCGGTGCTCGATAAGCTGGCAGGAGGGCTTCGGGCGATCGAGGATGCCGCAGCGGACAAGAGCGCGGCCCATGAGGGCAGAATCCTGCCGTTGCGCCATGTAAAGGCTGTGGCTGGTGCCGTGTCTGCGGCCCAGCATGAGGGTCGCGATCGTCTTGTGGTGTACCTTGGGCAGACGGGCAGCGGAAAGAGCAAGATGGGGCATTGGCTGACTGAGTACTATCATGGACGTACCGTCAAAGTTGAGGCCACCACGAGCTGGCAGGACAGCTATTTGACGGCCCTTGTGGCCGTGGCTGCCGCCCTTGGAATTAACAATGTAGCGGCATCGAGGCGCATCGCTGAGGCTGCTGTGCTTGAGTTCGTGGCTGTGAATCCGCGCATTATCATCATTGACGAGGGGCACCATATGGGGCGCGACGCGCTTAACATGTGCAAGGCGATTTTGAATCGTGGCGCTCCTGGCACAGTGCTTGTCATGTTGGCTATTCCGGCGCTGTGGGATCGTATGTGCAAGTCCGCGTGGGTGGAGGCGGAGCAGCTTCGCAATCGCGCCAAGGCCGTGATCCGCGCTCCACGGTGCTTGGATGCGGAAGATCTGGCGGCTTTTCTTCGAGACCGCTTTGGTGCGAAATCTTGGGATGCCTTTGGCGCGGCCCAAGAGGCTGTGGTGCAGAGCGTTCGTGCGGCGGTTAATTTTGGGCAGTGGGCAGCCGTTGAGCGCATCGCAGCCGCAGCGCTGGACATTGCCGAGAATGGGCTTGTGACACGGGCGGATGTGGACACCGCCGTGGCTGAGCAGGTTTGTCTGGCTTAATGAAACAATGAAAAACCGAATTACTACCAAAACAACCGGACTCCGAAGCCGCTCAGGCTTCGAGGATACCATCGACCGGATCGCGGAGCTTACCGTCAAACTGCGCGGCCTTGAAGCCAAGCGGGACAAGCGCATTCAGGCCGTGCGAGATGAAAGCGGGCCGGACATTTTGAGCGTCGCAGATCAGCGCGATGCGCTTATGACGCTGGCGGAGAATTTCGCCCTTGAGAACCGCTCGGAATTGTTTGCAAAAGAGGCCAAAAGCGGCGCGACGACGATGGCTGCGTACGGGCTGCGGCTTGGCAATCCAACGCTCAAGACGCTGAATCGGCGCTGGACGTGGGAGAAAGTAAAGGAGGCTGTTAAGGCGGCCTCTTGGGCACAGTTTATCCGCACCGAAGAGACTTTGGATAAGGACGGAATCAAGGCCCAGCTTGGAGATAAGCCGGAGGCTTTGGCCAGCGTGGGATGCAGGATCGACCAGAGCGAAGCGTTTTGGGTGGAGCCTAAAGATAGGGCGATGGAAGGCTGAACGATGAACAAATTAACGCGCATCCATTACTTCACGAAGGCGTGGCCGCAGGCGTGCGAAACGCAGGGCTGGGATCCTACAGACGAAAAGAAACGGCACTTGGTCACACGGCAGTGCATGCTCCTTTGCGGCGGCCCGGACACGGATTCCACCATACTTTTTGGACAGGCTGAGATCAGCGCGCTGTTTACTTACTTACGCTGGTTGGCTTTTCCGAACGATCCGCGCAAATGCGCGGCATGGGCTGCGTGCCAGGTTGATTATCGGACGCGCAACGTGGCCGCACAGGGCGATTATTGGAGGCGCAAGGCTGGCTATGACAAGGGCGGGCGCGTAGACCGCGACCGTTTCGGAGGCAAGTCAGTGGCCGGACAGTGCCGCGAGAGCACTATGACCAAGCGCGAGGCCGACGACTATTTGATGACCATGCGAGCCAGGGCGAATGCCAAGCGGCGCAAGAGCAAGTATGACGTTTTCAAGGAAGAACCGGGAGAGGATGAGATACCGTTTTAGGGAGGCGCGAAATATGAGTAAAGAAACAAACATTTCATGGTGTGATAGCTTGGAGGTGGCGCAGTGAGCAGTGAAGCCTATTTTCTGGCACTCGTTTCCTTCGTTTGCCTGATCGAGTTCATACCTAAGCCGTTAAGGTTTGCCGTCGGAATCTTCTTTATAGTCGCGGCTATCGGGAAAGGAGGTATCAGCCATGTTTAACAGCAAAATCGAGTGGTGCGACCACACTGTGAATTTCTGGACGGGCTGCACGAAGGTCTCGTCCGGCTGCGCCAACTGCTACGCCGAGAGCCTCGACAAGCGTTTCTACGGCGGCGAGCACTGGGGCACCGGCAATTACCTTCCGCGCCTCGAAAGGGCCCGTGAAGAGTGCCTGCGCATCGAGCGCCGCGCCGCCAAGGACAGCAAGCCGGTCAAGGTGTTTGTGAACTCAATGTCCGACTGGCTGGATTCCGGCGTGCCCATCGAGTGGCTGGCATGGCTTCTGGACACGATTCGGATGTGTCCGCACGTCACGTTCCTGTGCCTCTCCAAGAGGATTGATCAGTGGCTCGATCGAATGGAGAAGCTGCATTCTCACTTGTTGCGTGAATGCGAGCGTATTGACGGTTGGCATCCTCTTCTTGGTTCTCCTGATTTTGCAAAAGAAGCTGGTGACGGAATGCTTGAAAGATGGGTCGGATGGAATGAACCGCCAGCGAACGTCTGGATCGGCTGCACGGTCGAGAATCAGGAGATGGCGGACAAGCGCATACCGTGGCTGCTTCAGGTCCCGGCAACGAAGCACTTCATTTCCTATGAACCAGCGCTTGGCCCTGTAGACGCAGAGTTCTACCTCAAGCCGCTCGCCCATATCCCCGGCAACGAGTTCGGCTGGTCAAAGGGCATCGACTGGGTAATCTGCGGCGGCGAGAGCGGCCCGAATGCCCGCCCGATGCACCCGGACTGGGCGCAGAGCCTGCGTGATCAATGCAAGGCGGCTGGCGTTCCGTTCTTCTTCAAGCAGTGGGGAGCATGGGCACCTGTCGAGGTTGAAGATCGTCGTCTCGGCGAAGATCGCAGCGTAGGTCATGTCGTCGATGTGCTGCCGTCTGGAGAAGTCTTGGACGGGCGAGATAGCTCAATCCATGCTGATGCCATGGAACGCGTCGGCAAGGCCCGCGCTGGCCATCTGCTCGACGGCGTAGAGCACCATGAGTTCCCGAATATTTAGCCATGCACCCCAACAGCCAGTTAGCGCATGAAGCCGAGAAAACCAGCGGGAAGTTGTCCCGCCGGGCGGCTAAGATTTTGCGCTGGTTGTTGGCTCATCCGCGCCCATGGACGGACCGCGAGATTGCGCATTGCATGGGCTACCCGGACATGAATTGCGTCCGCCCAAGAATCACGGAACTGGTGCAGATGGGCTTGCTTGAAGAGATCGACAGCGTGCGTTGCAAAACAACCGGCAAACGCGTACGGCGCGTAGTGCCTTTTACAGGCCAAGGAGAATTACCATTATGAACGAAGCTGAAGCCAAACTTGCCTTAGATGCATGGGATGCCGCCGTGGCGCGGCTTGGCGGAAAGGCCAATGTCGCCAGCCTTTTGCGCAGTGCGGAATGGGCAAAGGTTCCGCTGGCCATCCGTGAGCGGGCATTTTTCAGTGCCGGAGTAGAGGATGCACGGGTTTTGCAGACCATCCGCAGCCGCCTTGAAATGGCTTTGCAGGGGAAAGATGCGTCCACTGTTCGTGCGGACGGAACGCCGATGTCTTACGGTCGCGCAGATGCCGTCGCGGACATCCGGTCGGCCTTGGGTGCCGAGGGGGACAGCGGAAAGCTGTCAGACATCAACAGCTATCGTAGGCAAAAGCTCATTCAGGATTTTCAGATCGAGCAGGCCAACAGCTATGGCCGTTACAAGAGCGATCTTGGTGACACGGATTTGCTCGGCATGTATCCAGCGCAGCGCCTGGTGCGCGTTGAGCCGCGCCAGAACCACAGGGACTGGGCAACCCGCTGGAGCGAGGCCGGGGGCAAGGTGGGTTGGGCTGGCGCAAGCCGGACGTCCATGGTGGCTCTGAAGACTAGCCCGATTTGGGCCGCCTTGAGCCGCTTCGGAACGCCTTTCCCGCCTTACGATTACTCATCCGGCATGGGTCTCGAAGATGTCGATTTCGACACGGCCAAGGCGCTTGGATTGGTCGATGACAAGTATGACGCCGCTGCGGATGGTCAAGGCGGCTTGTCAGATTTCAACAAGGATACGCAGGCATCGCTTCGCGGCTTGGACAGCGCCGCCGTGGACATGCTCAAAACGTTTCTCACGGACAAGGGGATGGATATCACGATCGACGACGATTCAGTCGGCTTGAACTAAATCATGAGTAGCACTTTGCGCATTCGATTCGATGACAACATCACGCCCGAAATTCGGGCATGGGTGGATTCGTTGTCCAACAAAACCCCGATTATGAAGGCCGTCGGAAAGTCCGCTGAAGTGGTCCTTCGAGAGCACTTCAAACAGCGTAATCTGGCTTCCAACTCCACATCAAAGCGTGCTGCAAAGGGTTGGCCGCAGTTCGGAATCTGGAACCAGATCAGGCAGTCCACAGCGTTTACAGGCGCGACGAATGACCGCGCCCAGGTGTCAATTTCTGAGCCTGCCTTCAGGGGGAAATACTTCGGCCTGAAAAACGTCCGAGCCCAAAGGTCCACATATTTGACCATTCCGCTGGATCCGCGAGTGTACGGCAAGCGTGCTCGCGGGAATCC
>Ga0172381_10007618_pt1 | contig 10682 bp, 10 predicted proteins | sample Leawel6488metaG_FD_119754 | JGI IMG/M metagenome (GOLD analysis project Ga0172381, IMG submission 119754) | Leachate microbial communities from a municipal landfill in Southern Ontario, Canada - Leachate well 64-88 metaG | ecosystem: Engineered > Solid waste > Landfill > Unclassified | place... | reverse complement strand
ATTATTCCGGGCACTGGAGAGGAGTCATTCTGAAAGTTAAAACTTTAAAAAAGGAATGAATGCCGGTGTTCGGTTTTAGGCTTTCGGCCATCGTATTTAAAATTAACGCAAACCGTAAACCGCATACTGCTAATCTTTTTTGTATTAAAAATGGATAAGTTTATAATTTATAAATCAAAATTATCAGGGGAAGTCAATATCGGCGGATCCAAGAATGCCGCTTTGCCTATAATGGCTGCCACTCTATTAACGGATGAAACTTGCGTTATAGACAATGTTCCTGACCTTCGTGATATACGCACTATGGTGGGGATACTGGAGGTTTTAGGCAAGGAAATATCTTTTGAAAAAAACATCCTTATTATTAAGTCTAAAAAAAGCCGAAAGTTTGTAGCACCTTACAGGCTTGTAAAAACGATGAGGGCTTCTTTTTGCTGTTTAGGCCCGCTATTGGCTAAACAAAAAAGGGCCAAGGTGGCTTTGCCGGGTGGTTGTGTAATTGGGCCCAGGCCGGTAGATTTACATATTAAAGGATTGAGAGAATTAGGGGCTGATATATATGTAGATAAAGGATATTGCTGTGCTCAGGCAAAAAGCCTTTCGGCAAAGCATATATATTTGGGAGGAACATTCGGTTCCTCGGTTCTTGCTACTGCCAATGTTATGATGGCGTCTGTTTTTACCAAAGGCCAAACTGTTATTGAATACGCGGCCTGTGAACCGGAAATAGAATGCCTGGCTTTATTTCTGAAAAAGATGGGAGCAGATATAACGGGTGAAGGCTCTCCGTTATTGAGAATTAAAGGCGTTAAAGAATTGGGCGGTTGCAATTTCAGGATAATCCCTGATAGAATCGAGGCTGCTACTTTTATGGCCGCGGGTATAGCTACAGGTTCTAAAATTAAAATAACCGGCGCCGAACCATTACATCTTACCTCAGTTCTAGAAGTGGTAAAAAATATGGGTGCTTCTGTAACAATCAGTCGGCAGAAAGATATGTTTGTAAGGCCGAAGTCGCTTATCCACCCGGTAAATATAACAACGCTTGCTTATCCGGGTTTCCCTACCGATCTTCAGGCGCAATTTATGGCCTGCTTATGTTTAAGCAGAGGTATTTCATTGATTGTGGAAAAAATCTATCCCGATCGCTTTATGCACGTTGCTGAATTAAACCGCATGGGAGCCGGCATACAGAGAAGCGGCCCTTATGCTATTGTTGAGGGCAGAGGTAAATTGTACGGAGCTGAAATAATGGCTTCTGACTTAAGAGCTTCAGCCGCCCTGGTCATTGCAGGCTTAGCGGCCGAAGCCAAAAGTGAAGTTTCAAGAGTTTACCATATCGACCGTGGTTATGAAAAAATAGAGAATAAACTTGAGAAACTCGGAGCAAAAATAAAAAGAGTAAAACAATAAATCGCATCGGTTTTCATCTGCCTGTTTACTTTACGGCGAAGCCATGGGAAGCCGATGGCCGGTAGGCAAGGTTAGCTATTTAGGAGTAGCGTAAACTGAGCACCGCGAAGCGATAACCGTGAAATAAAATTTATGAGAGTGTTAGTCATAGATAATTACGATTCATTTACCTACAACCTTGTTCAGTATTTACAGGAATTAGGAGCCGAAACCGTTGTTTATCGTAACGATGCTGTTAGTATCAAGGATTTAAAGAACAAAAAGTTTGATCGGATAGTTATTTCTCCCGGGCCGGGCCGGCCTCAAGATGCGGGAATCAGTATGAAAGTTATAGATACATTTTACAAAAACGTTCCTATATTGGGAGTTTGCCTTGGGCATCAGTGTATAGGCCAGAACTTAGGAGCAAATATTATCAGGGCAAGGAAAATCATGCATGGGAAAACCTCGCTCATTTATCATGACAACAAAGATATATTCAAAGGAGCTAAAAATCCTTTTGAGGCTACACGTTATCATTCATTAGTTATCAAGCCTGAATCTTTACCCAAAACATTAACCGTGAACGCTAAAACAGACGGTGGTATAATAATGGGCGTAAAAATGAAAGATTTTCCTGTTTTTGGTGTTCAATTTCACCCTGAGTCAATATTGACGAGGGAAGGGAAAAAGATTTTGAAGAATTTTCTGGCTTTAAAATTCAAGAAGGCTCCTTCTTCCAAAAAGAAAAAATGATACAGGAAGCTATAGCAAAATTACTGGATAAAAAAAGCTTGTCAGTTCAGGAGGCAGAAGCAGTTTTTAAAGAAATTTTTGACGCCTTGACTACTCCGGCGCAGGTAGGCGCTTTTTTGGTAGCTCTAAGAGCCAAAGGCGAGAGCCAAGAAGAAATTTATGCTGCTGCTAAAGTTATACGAGAACGTTCAAGGAAAATTAATCTTCAGGGTTCATTTCTTGGGGTAGAAATTGACGAGAGCCATACCATTGATACCTGCGGTACCGGAGGCTCAGCGGTTAACAAATTTAATATTTCAACCGCCGTGGCTTTTGTTGTTGCTTCTAGCGGAGTTAGAGTGGCAAAGCATGGAAATAGAGCCATGTCTTCAAGCTGTGGCAGTGCCGATGTGTTGGAAGAACTGGGCATAAAAATTGACGTAGCACCACAAGTGATGGAAGATTCCCTTAGGCAGGTGGGGATAGGTTTTCTTTATGCTCCTTTGTACCATCCAGTTCTTTCTCGGGTAGCAGAGATAAGAAAAGAGATAAAGGTCAGGTCTATTTTTAATATCTTAGGCCCTTTGTGCAATCCAGCAAGAACCTCCTATCAACTTTTAGGAGTTTATTCCGAAGAGCTGGCGCCGCTTATGGCCAAGACCTTGAAAAAATTAGGGCTTAAGAGGGCTTTTGTTGTATACAGCAAGGACCTTAAAGATGAAATTTCTTTAGGTTCCGAAAACAAGGTTTATTTTCTAGATAAAAATAGAATCAAAAAACTTTCTTTACGGGCCCCGAGCTTCGGATTAAAACGGGTTCCTTTGGAAAGAATAGAAGTTTCTAATAAAAAAGAAAGCGCTAGAGTTATAAAAGAAATATTGCAAGGCAAGAAAGGCCCGTGCAGGGACACGGTTCTTGCTAATGCAGCATCCTGTTTTTATATTTTAGGAAAATCAAATACTCTTAAAGAAGGCGTTAAGCTTGCGGCTCAGTTAATAGATACAGGAAAAGCAAAAGAAAAATTTTTAAAATTTAAGAATTTTCTTCAGAACCAGGCTGGATAGTCAGAAGGCAATACGTATGCATAAAATACTTTCACTTATTTTAGAAACAAAGAAGAAAAGAATAGAAGTCCTTAGGAAGAATTATGATGCTTTTTCGTCTTTGGTTAAAAAAGCCCCTTCTCCTATTCCTTTCGCCAAAGCTATAAAACGGGAGGGAAAAATTTCCCTGATTGCCGAAGTCAAACAAGCTTCTCCTTCAGCCGGAGTTTTGCGTAAAGAGTTTGACCATGAAAAAATAGCTGAGATTTTTATGCGGGCCAAAGTTAATGCCATATCGGTGGTGACGGAGGAAGATTTTTTTCTAGGCAAGATAAATTATATTGAAGATATTAAAAAAAAGGTGAATTTACCTGTTTTGCGCAAAGATTTTATACTAGAAGAAGTCCAAATTTTGGAATCCCGGGCAGTGGGGGCAGATGCTATCTTATTGATCATGGGGATTCTGGACGAAGAAAAACTTCAAAAGCTGTATAATTTTTCCAAGAACTTAGGCATGGATGTTATCGTAGAGGTGCATACGGAGAAAGAGCTCAAAAAAGCTTTGAACATAGGTGTTGATATAATAGGCGTAAACAACAGGAATCTTCATACTTTCCAGGTGAATCTGGAACGTTTTAAAAAATTGGCTCCTTTTATTCCCGAAGAAGCCGCTTTGGTAAGTGAAAGCGGTATAAAAACCCTTAAAGATGTACTGCTTTTCAAAGGTTTAGGTGCCGATGCCGTTCTTGTTGGGGAAGTTTTGATGAAGGCTGAGAATATAGAAGAGAAGATCAAAGAGCTGCATATAGATGCATAACGTACGGATTGAATATCCGTGTTAATCCGTGTAGAATCTGTGAAAATCCGTGATTAGAGCGAGAGTGAGCAATGATTAAGGTAAAAATATGCGGTATTACTAATTTAGAAGATGCTTTGGCGGCCTCTTTTTTGGGAGCTGATGCAATAGGTTTCATATTTTCTAGAAGAAGCCCGCGCTTTGTCAATGAAAAGGCGGCTAAAAAAATAATCGATTCTCTTGATCCGTTTCTGATTAAAGTCGGGGTATTCCTTGACCAGGACAAGGAAGAGGTTTTAGGCCTAGCCAGCCGCCTGCATTTAGATGTATTGCAGTTCCACGGTTCAGAAGCGCCAGCTTATTGCAGATTTTTTAAGCCTGGTTTTAAGATAATAAAAACAATATTTCCAGAAGAAGGCGCTTGCGCTTCCACGGTATCCCGCTATAACGTGGATGCTTTTCTATTTGATATTAAATACGAGGATAAACAGAGAGGAGACAAGGTTTTATCCCCCTCGGCGATTGAAGAAATAAAATCGTTAGTAAGAGAAAAAAGAATTATTATTTCAGGAGGATTAAATCCTAAAAATTTAAGCAGGATCAAGAAGATAAAACCTTACGCAGTTGATGTAGCCAGCGGCCTTGAGAAAATGGTAGGCAAGAAAGACGAAAAGCTCATGGAGAAATTTATAAATGAGATCAGACATTAAACTTCCCGACAACAGGGGGTATTTTGGCGAATTCGGCGGAAAGTTTGTTCCCGAAACTATATCGTACTGTCTTGAGGAAGTGGAAAGGGCATATCGAAGGCAGAAGAAATCCAAAACTTTTCGTAAAGAGTTGTCTTCCTACCTTAAAGAATATGCTTGCCGGCCTACGCGGCTTTATTTCGCCGGAAATTTAAGCAAGTATTTAGGTATGAAGATCTATCTTAAAAGAGAGGACCTTCTTCACACAGGGGCTCATAAGATAAATAATGCCTTGGGGCAGGCTCTTTTGGCAAAGGCAATGGGCAAAAAAAGAATTATCGCCGAAACCGGAGCCGGCCAGCACGGAGTGGCGGTCGCCACTGTATGCAGTTTGTTGGGGTTTAAATGTGATATTTTTATGGGACAGGAAGACATTGAAAGACAGAGCATGAATGTTTTTCGGATGCAAGTCCTGGGTTCAAGAGTCATTCCTGTGACTACAGGTTCGCGCACGCTTAAAGATGCCTGCAACGAAGCGTTCAGGGACTGGGTAACTAATGTAAGTGACACTCATTATCTTTTGGGTTCTTGCCTGGGCCCGCATCCATATCCTCTTATGGTCAGAGACTTTCAATCGGTTATTGGTAATGAGGCCAGGGTTCAGATACTGAAAAAAGAGAGGCGTCTTCCCGATTATCTAGTTGCCTGTGTAGGCGGGGGCAGTAATGCCATAGGCCTTTTTTATCCTTTTTACAAAGATAAAAAAGTAAAGTTGATTGGGGTGGAGGCAGCAGGGTTTGGATTGAGCAGCTATAACGCGGCTACGCTTGTTAAGGGAAAGGTGGGGGTTTTTCAGGGTACAAAGTCCTATGTTTTGCAGGATTCTCAAGGGCAGATTAAGAACGCTCATTCCATAGCCCCAGGCTTAGACTATCCAGGAGTCGGGCCGGAACATTCCTTTTACAAAGATACAAAAAGAGCTGTTTATGGCACTGTTACCGACAAAGAAGCCCTAGAGGGGTTTAAGATGCTTTCTGAGCTTGAGGGCATAATCCCGGCCTTAGAAAGCTCTCATGCCATAGCTTATCTAAAGAAACTGTCTAAAAAAGCTAAGGGCAGATTGGTTTTGGTTTGTCTTTCAGGGAGAGGAGATAAGGATCTGGATATTATCCGTCAGACACAGATTAGCGCAGATACGAAAAAACGCAGATGATCGCAGATAACAATTAAATCAAAAATTAAAAAGCAGGGATAAAGAGCAATATCCATTTTAATTAATGAGAATGAAAATACGCAGGCACGCATTAATAAAATAGCTGTGTTAATTAGCATATCGAATCCGTGAGAATCAGCGTTTTGAATAAAGTAAGCAAATGAGATTAAAAGAGAAATTTGATCAACTGAAAAAAGAAGGTAAGAAAGCGTTTATCGCCTATATCCCTTTCGGTTTTCCCAGTATTAAACTCACTAAGAGCATATGTCTAGCTCTGCAGGAAGCAGGGGCAGATGTAATCGAAGTGGGTATACCTTTTTCTGATCCCTTAGCTGACGGCCCGATTATTCAACAGGCGACAACAGTCGCCTTGAACAATGGCGCTACGATATCGATGATTTTTGAGGTGATGGGAAAACTAAAGAAAGACTTAAAAATTCCGGTGATGTTGATGTCTTACTACAATCCTATTTTGCAATTCGGACAAAATAAGTTTTTCAGCCAAATGCAAAAGACGGGCATAGGAGCAGTAACTATAGTTGACCTTCCGGTAGAGGAAAGCCTTGAATATAAAAGAATGGCTGATAAGTTCGATATCGACACGATATTTTTTGTTACCCCGGTTACTCCTTCCAAGCGGATATCAAAGATAGTGAAATATTCAGGAGGCTTTATTTATTATATTTCAGTTACAGGAACAACCGGACCAAGAGACTTTAATTACTCTTCTTTAAAGAAGCATATAGATGTTTTGAAGAAAAAAACTTCTTTGCCGGTTTGTGTAGGCTTCGGGATACATACAAAAAAACAGGTAAAAGCTATAGGCAGTTTAAGCAATGGGGTAATCGTTGGGAGTGAAATTGTTTCTTTCATAGCAGACAATCACAGCAAAAAGGATTTTTTAAAGAGATTTAAAAAACACATAGTGTTTCTGAAAGGAGACACCTGACCACATATAACCTCTAAATCTACACTTAAATATTTATGTGTGAAATAATAAATATCAATGGCGTAACTTTTCTTTTCTCGCCTTTTGCCAATATAGAGACTGCTTCTTTAGGGATATTTTTGCCTGTGGGCTCAAGGTTTGAAACCGATTCGACTAAAGGTATTGCTCATTTTCTCGAACACATGCTTTTTAAAGGCAGTGCTAATTATTCTTATCGCCGCATAAAGGAAGAAATAGAGGGCAGAGGCGGCGCTCTCAATGCTTTTACTTCTCAGGAAATAACAGCTTATTATGCGGGGTTTTTAAGTAAAAATTTACCCCTGACTTTGGATATTCTTTTGGATATGGTTTTCTCTCCTCTTTTAAAAGAGCGGGATATAGAAAGAGAAAGGGCGGTTATACTTGAAGAGATAAAAATGTATAATGATTTGCCGGCACCAAGAGCCATAGCCATTCTCGATAGCCTATTATGGAAAAATCATCCCTTGGGAGAAGAGATAATAGGCCGTGTTGACACAGTCAAGAAGATCAGCCGTAAAGACCTTGAAAAATTTAGCAAGGCTCATTACATACCTTCAAATGCTGTCGTGTCTTTTGGCGGTAACTTTTCTAAATCAATGATAATAGACTTGATAAAGAGAAAAGCATCTACTGGCATAAAGAGATCAGAATTTAAAACTATTAAACCTTCCGCTTGCAAAGGCATTAATGTCAAGACTGAAAAAAAAGAGCTTCAACAGTGTCAATTATGCTTGGGTTTTCGGGCTCCGTCTTTTCAGGAACAGTATAAGCTGGCAATTCAACTTATGCATGTTATTATGGGTGCCAATATGAGTAGCCGGTTTTTTGAAGAGTTGAGAGAAAAGAAATCTTTATGCTATGATATATCGACTGAGGTTCGTCGTTACCGCGACAGCGGAGCATTTCTTGTTCATTTGGGCTTGGACAAGGCCAAAGTGCCAACGGCCATAAAAGCTATCCTTAAGGAGCTTACCAAGCTAAAAGAGAAGGATGTGCCTGGGAGAGAATTATCGCGGGCTAAAGATTATCTTCTGGGACAGACTGCCATGAGTTTTGAGCGCCCTCAGGGCAGGATGTTTTATTTGGCTGAGAGTTATATCACTGAAGGTAAGATTTATGAATTTGCCGATATCAAGAAAAAGATTACAAAGATAACTTCTGCTGAAATAAGGCAGTTGGCAAATAAGATATTTTCTTTTAAGGATATCTGTATTTCCTGCGTAGGTAATATTGACGATAAATTGGACAAGGAGATAAAATGCTTAAAGCAAACACTATAAAGGTTAGAAAACCCGTTGTCAAAAAGAGCCCGACTTCTAGGGCTAGGGCCTTGAAAATAGCCCGAATTGTAGCTGCCAAGCAGGCGGAGGATATATTAATTCTTGACATAAGCAAGATTAGCAGTTTGTGTGATTATTTTGTTATCTGTTCAGGATCTTCGGCTAGGCAGGTTCGTGCGATTTACGAAGAAGCTTTGAAGGAATGCAAGAAAGGCAAATTCGGCGTAGAACATCGGCAATCGGACGATGATTCCCGTTGGGCCCTGGTTGATTTTTTTGATATCATCCTGCATATTTTTGATTCTGAGGCAAGAAGCTTTTATAATTTGGAATACTTATGGAAAGAGGCAAAAAAGATTCCTTTTAAAACTTCTTCTGCAAAACCGCAAGATTAGAATCTTCGTTGATTCCTACCAATAAACTCTTTTTATTTTTTCTATTTAAAAAGACACTTATTTGTAGCAATTTGATTTTATTTCTGATAAAATGAATTCGTATTAAGTTTTTTGTTTTTTATAAAAGAGTAAAAAAATACGAAAAAGTATTGACAATCTGTTTAAATTTGTTAAATTAAAACTAGAGGGTGATTCCAATTAAATGGGTTTGGAATTAAAAAGGAGGTGATACATGGCAGTTAAAAAAGCAAAGAAGAAAAAAGCTACAAAGAAGAAAGCTACAAAGAAGAAAAAAAAATAAGTAGATGATAAAGGTTGCATAAACCTTTATTATGCTTCTTAGGAATAAAATTTTTACAACTTTTGAAATTAAACCCCGCGCCTAAAAGCGCGGGGTATCTTTTTGTAAAAACGATCGCCATTAAAAGAGGATTTTATAGAGCCAGCTTAAATTTTTTGTCTTTCCGACAAAATACCTCATAGAATAATGGGTAAAAACTGTATAGCATTTGTGGCCGTATTTTGATATAATCCTTGGTATTCTTAGCAATTCGGACATGAAATAGGATGGGGAAAGATGTTTACAGGTATTATTCAGGAAGTTGGCCAGATTGAGCGGGTAGATAAAAAGGGTGCCTCTCTATCATTGGGCGTGAGGTCTGCGTTTATCTACGAAGACTGCCAGCCATCGGATAGCGTCTCGATTAACGGCGCTTGCCTTACCCTGGTGAAAAAGGATAAAGGGGTTTTATTTTTTGAAGCGGTGCAGTCTACCCTTAAGAATACAAATATTAAACGTTTAAAAAAGAACGAAAAAGTTAATCTTGAGCCAGCTCTTAAAGTAGGGGAGAAACTGGGAGGGCATTTCGTTTTGGGCCACGTAGATGCCGAGGCCAGATTATTGCACTTAGATGATCGGAGAGGTTATTGGAAGTTAGAGGTGGAGCTGCTTTCTTTATTTAGAAAATCAATAATCGAAAACGGCTCTGTCAGCATTGATGGAGTATCTCTTACGGTGAAGAATATTTTTTCAAAATCTTTTACCGCTGATATAATACCTTTTACATACAGCCATACTGCTATGCAGTATAAAAAGCCCGGCTGTTGGTTAAACTTAGAATTTGATTACCTGTTAAAAAATAAATAGCTCAAGAATGATCTCATTTTTGTCGGGGGGTAGCGCAGTTTGGCTAGCGCGCAACGTTCGGGACGTTGAGGCCGCGGGTTCAAGTCCCGCCCTCCCGACCATCTCTTTTGTTCCTGTTAGTTTTTGATTGAAAAATAGCTTCAATAGGATATACTAATCTTAGTATAAAACTATTGTTTTCAAGGGTATTTTTAGGTACAGAAATTCAAAAATCCGGTCATTTCACTCTATCTATTTTTAATTCAGGCAGAGGCACTTATGAAGTTTTTTTTAGGCATTGACTGGGGAGGCACGTATATAAAAGCCGGCCTTGTTGGCCCTACGGGAAAAATTATCAAAAAGAAAATTTATACTTCTAAAAATCTCCGTCAAAAAAAATCTTTTATCAGGAACATAGAACTTCTGGTTGAAGAATTCGGGAAAGATAAGATCAAAGGTATTGGCATAGGAGCCCCGGGCATAATTAATACCAAAAAAGGATTTATTTATTATCTGCCAAATATCACCGGCTGGAAGAATTACCCCTTGAAGAGAGTTTTGGAAAAACGCCTCAGGAAGCCTGTTTTTATCAATAACGATGCCAATGTATTCGGTTTGGCTGAAAGCCGAGTAGGTTCCGGCAAGGGGAAGTCTCGAGGTATATTCTTAACTTTAGGCACGGGATTGGGAGGCGCGGTTATTGTTGACGGTAAACTTCTAGAAGGAGCCACGAGTGCCGGAGAACTAGGACATGTTCCTGTAAGCTTAAAAGGAAAATCTTGCGGTTGTGGTTCCCGCGGATGCATAGAAACGTATGTCGGCAACAAGCATCTTTTATCGCGCTACAACAGGATTTCTAAGCCGAATAAATCAGCAAAAGAAGTCAAAGATATTTTTGATATGGCTAAAGCCGGTAATAAACAGGCCATGGCTGTATGGGAAGATTTTTCTTATGTTTTAGGAAGATTTTTAGCCGGAATGGTAAACGTTTTTAATCCGCAGGTTATTGTATTCGGAGGCGGGGTTTCAGGGGCATTTAGCCT
>Ga0172381_10007617_pt1 | contig 10683 bp, 8 predicted proteins | sample Leawel6488metaG_FD_119754 | JGI IMG/M metagenome (GOLD analysis project Ga0172381, IMG submission 119754) | Leachate microbial communities from a municipal landfill in Southern Ontario, Canada - Leachate well 64-88 metaG | ecosystem: Engineered > Solid waste > Landfill > Unclassified | place... | reverse complement strand
TGCATTGGTTTACAACTCAGGATTTTTTTTGAGGTTACCAATTTACTTTATATCATTTCACTTCCCATCCAAGAGCACTTGCACCCAGAACGGCAGCATCACTCTCTTTTAATTGAGAAAAAAGTAATTTAATTTTGTTTTTATATATATCAAGTAAATTCTCCTCCATGTGTTCTCTAATTGGATTGAGAATTAAGTCACCTGCTCTTGCCAAACCACCAAAAAGAATGATAGCTTCCGGGCTTGAAAAAGCCACGAAGTCAGCAAATGCTTCTCCCAAAATTTGTCCTGTAAATTCAAACACCTCTTTTGCTAATACATCACCTGCTTTGGCAGCATCAAAAACATCTTTTGATGTGATACTTTCAATAGGTATTGTACGAAGTTGTGAATTAACGTCGGGTCTCATATCCAAGTATTCACGTGCTGTTCTTGCTACACCTGTGGCAGAACTGTATGCTTCTAAACATCCTGATCTTCCACAGCCACATAACCTGCCATTGGTTCGACGCATTATTACGTGTCCCAATTCTCCTGCAAAGCCATCGTGTCCATACACAAGTTGTCCATTCACCACAATACCGCTACCAACACCTGTTCCAAGTGTTATAACAATGAAGTCTTTCATCCCTTTGGCGCAGCCATACGTCATTTCGCCAATAGCAGCGGCATTGGCATCGTTGGTTAAAGCCACCGGAATTCCAATTCTCTCTTCCATCATTTGCACAAAAGGTATTACTCCTTTCCAGCGCAGATTGGGAGCGAACTCAATGCTACCGGTAAAGAAGTTGCCGTTGGGTGCACCCACACCAATGCCTTTTATTTCATCTCTTGAACCTACTTCTTTTATAAGTTTATTAAGCGCATCGGTAAGTTCATCTAAAAAATCGCCTATTTTTTCGTGTTTGCCGGTTTGAATACTTCCATTTTTAAGAATTTGGCCTCTTTTGTCAACAATACCAAAAACGGTGTTCGTGCCGCCTACATCTACACCAATCGCATAGGGTTTATCCATGTTCATTTTTTTATGTTTTATAAATTACGCAATGTGAATTAATTGTATCCACAAATATACTGAAATTTTGATGAAAGAGTTTGTTAATGGGTTAATATTTTTGTTTTGGGGCTATTTGCTGTATATATTCATGTTTCATCAGAAAATGTAACGTAACTTTATTTTTTTTGCAAAGTGGCAAAGTGACGAAAAATCAAATTTGCAATCTATTTATTTACTTAAATTGTATTCCAATTTGGAGATTAAAATAGTGTGATTTAGTCAAATGTAAAACCAAGTTTTCCTATTTTTCTTTATGTGAAGAGCTGTTTTTGCCTTTTAACAACATAAGCACCAGATAATTTAATTTTTACCCCTATATTTGCTACTTAAAATAATAAACATCAAACAATAAAAGACTATGCTACTCAGAAAACTATTTTTCGTTTTACTCTTGGCAATAAGCGTTAATTTACAGGCACAAACCGAAATAATTGCTCATCGTGGTTTTTGGAAAACTGATGGATCGGCTCAAAACTCATTGACTGCTTTAGTTAAAGCTGACTCAATTGAAGCCTATGGCTCCGAATTGGATATCTGGATTTCCTCAGATGGGATTCCGGTGGTGAATCATGATGCGCATGTTACATTGAACGGTGAAAAATTAATTGTTCAAGATACTCCTGCAGATATTCTCACCCAGGTGAAACTTCAAAACGGAGAGAATTTGCCTACATTTGAAGAGTACTTAGATACTTTTGAGAAATGCAATCATACGAAACTCATTATTGAGTTTAAAGCACACAGAACAAAATACCAGGAAGATGAATTAACTGAAAAAGTTTTGAAGATGATTCGCGATAGAAATTTGCAGGATCGCGTAGAGTATATCTCTTTTAGTTTAAACTTTGTAGTTAAAACGATTCATCTTAATCCCCTTGCAAAAGTCTATTATTTAAGTGGAAATCTGCCACCTCAAACAATGAAAGAGATTGGAGCAGCAGGGATTGATTATCACTTCTCGGTAATTGATAAAAATCCGGACTGGGTAAAACAATCGCATGATTTAGGACTGAAAGTGAATGTTTGGACGGTGAATAAACCGGAAGATATTCAACGAATGATAGATTTAAAAGTAGATTACATTACAACCGATGTACCTCTTTTAGTGGAAGAGATGTTAGATAAGATGCCCTAATCATGGATTTAAGAGAGCAACTGCGTCACGCAATACACATTGCTATTCAGGCTCATGGCAAACAATTAGACAGAAATGGGCAGCCCTATATCGGGCATCCTTTCAGGGTGATGGGTGCAGGTCAAACTTTAGAAGAGAAAATTGTTGGAGTCCTACACGATGTAATTGAAGATACAGATCTAAGACTTGCCGATTTATCTGCAGAAGGATTCTCCGAAGAAATTATCGCTGCAGTGCGTGCACTTTCAAAGGTTGATAATGAAGAGTATGATCATTACATTGATCGTGTTGAAAAAAACGAGTTAGCCATACGCGTTAAATTAAACGATTTGACGGACAACATGGATTTAAGAAGGCTGACCGAACTTACTGATGACGATATTGACAGAATGCGCAAATATTTAAAGGCATACAACCAATTAACAAATAAACAATAAATTTTTTGGCAGGCATATATATCCACATACCTTTTTGCAAATCGCGCTGTATTTATTGCGATTACTTTACTTCTATCAACGAAGTGAAGATGGACGTTTTTGTTCGTGCTCTGGGTAAAGAAATAGTGGATCGGAAAAACGAACTGGCCACTGAGCAAGTAAAAACGATCTATTTTGGAGGAGGAACTCCTTCGCGTTTAAACAAAAGGCATTTTGAGCATATTTTTGATAGTATATATTTCCACTATGCAGTTTCAGCAAATGCAGAAATTACTATTGAGACCAATCCCGATGACATGTCAAAGGAGTATGTGGATATGCTGCGAACTTTACCATTCAATAGAATAAGTATTGGTATTCAAAGTTTTGATGACACTGAGCTAAAGTTTCTAAGTCGTCGTCACGATTCGAAAACGGCCATCCAAGCCGTCAAATATTGCCAGGAAAAAGGATTCGACAACATTAATATCGACTTGATGTATGGTTTGCCGAAGCAAACCTTAGAGATTTGGAGAAAGAATCTGGAGCAGGCTTGTGAACTCGAGATTCAACATATTTCTGCCTATCATTTAATTTACGAAGAAAAAACGCAGCTATACAATTTGTTGCAGGCAGGCAAAGTAAATCCGGTGAATGAAGAGAGCAGTATCGAAATGTTTGAAACACTTATTGAAACATTATCTAAAGCCGGATTTGAACATTACGAAGTTTCCAATTTTGCTAAAAATGGTTTGTACTCTCAGCACAACTCTTCCTACTGGAAAGGTGAAAAATATATCGGTTTGGGAGCAGCTGCCCATTCATTCGATGGAGAACATCGTTGGTGGAACGTATCGTCGCTGTCAAAATACATTGAGGGAATAAACAGTGGCAACCCTGTGATTGAAAAAGAGGATATTGATGCTTCAAAACAGTACAATGAATTTTTAATAACCGGATTGCGCACCATGTGGGGGATAAACTTAGAGGAGTTGAAAAACAGATTTGGGGACGAAAAATTAGATTACTTTTTCAAAAATGCTCAAAAATATTTCGACCTTAACTATCTAATTAGAAAAGATAATACGATTACGCTTTCGCATAAAGGGATATTTATTTCGGACGGGATTATAAGTGATTTGATGATTGTGTAGATGAAAAGTAATCAGTGAACAGTAATCAGTGAACAGTAAGTAATAAATGACAAGTTGCAAATCATCAACTTTTTTGTCATTCCGACCAGCGGGAGGAATCTCTTGAAGATTCAACAAATATATTTATGAGATACTTCACTGCGTTCAGTATGACAGGTTCTCCATCACCACATCACCACATCTACCAAAAACTAATTATTCAAATTAACCGAAATCCCTAACTTAAACAACATCGGATTAACCGGATAGTCGGGCAAAGAAAAATAGTTGGGTTTCATAACATAGTCTGCAATGTTGTAAAACATTAAGAAAAACCTGGTTTGTTTCAAATGCATGTTGAGATAACCGGTAACAATCGGGTAATTCCCAATTTCTTTTACTCGTTGGTTGTAGAACTGTAAGAGAGCCGGCTCGTATCCGGGAGCGTAATATTTTGTGTGATAGTGTGCATCCAAACCCAGTTGAATAGTGAGCTCGTTCACTATTTTAGTTTTCAAAAAAATATTTGAGTAAGCACTCAACTGGGGAACGGGTATTACCTCTTCGTTGGTCGAAGTTTGATATACCACAGAGTTGTTCCAATTGAATATTCCGGCTTTTAGGTTTTGATCAATTCGTGCAGAAACCACTTGAATATTGTCTCCTTCCTGATTAGGGAGTTTGTTTTTATCGAAAAAGATAAAGTTTTGAATATTTTCAACACCGGCGCTCAACGTTGTATTAGTAATCGGAAAAAACAACTTTCCACCCACATAAACACGACGTATATCGCTAAAATCGTTGTTCCACCAAAAGTACTTTGAGTGGTATTGTTGTTCCAAGAATTTTGGTTTTATGTTTTTGATATATGCTTGTCCGGTCAAAGTCGTCAATCTTCCTGCAATTTTTACAGAAGTTTCAACATCTGCTTCGGCCTTGAATTCTCCCAGGTTTGCACCTAAAACTCCTAAATCGGCACGTGCATTGAAACGAAGAAAATCTCCTTGTTGTTTGCTTAAGATTCCACCAATGGTAGTAGCCTGTTCTTTGTATTGATAGCGCCCATCTCCAATTGTGTCAAGCAAATCAAAGTTTCTTGTTTCGTGCTCCACAAAAACCGTAAGTCCAAACTTTACCCAATCTCTAAAGCCTTCACGCATAGAAAGCGCTGCTGTGTTTTTGAAAGTGCTATATCGAGTGCTATCATCTACGGCCGACGGGTAGTAATTATTTCTATAGAGTGTGTCAATTGCGTACGCTGCATTTCCATCGGGAAGTGTTACTCGAGCAGTGTCGTACGATAGGAATCGCCTTTCCTGTTGTTTGTAGCGCGTGGTGAATATTAAACTTGCAACCGGAACAAACTTTTTATTCTCTGGAACGAGGCTTGGTTCGTTGTACCCTAAATTATATCGAGCCGAAAGATAGAATTGATTTGTTTTCATCCTATTCCATGTGTTCCGCATTCTTGTAGGAATATCGCGTGAAGAAAAATTTTGCTCAATTAGTTCGGGATTTGTTATAAAAAGGGAATCGGTGATTCCTCCATTTTCAAAATTTGTCATCGATGTTTGCCCAATAAAAGCATGTGCTTCGATGCGGTCGCTTAAATAATTACTGTAAACGGTATAGTTGTTTTGTTTGGCTGCTTGCGATGCGTAAAAACCTTTAGCATTGATAAAATCGAGATCAAACCCGAAGTTAAAATGACGATTGAAGTTCATTGTAAAGCGTGTTTCTAATCGTTCCTCTTTATCAATGTTGCCTCCGGCACTCTGATAATTTATACGAGAGTAAGGTACACGTGTGTTAAAGAACTGTTGATTTTCTACATCTTTGTTGTAAAGATAATATGCATCATAAAAGATAAATTGACTTCGTTCGCCTCTATCGAAAAATAGTTTGGATATGGCAGGAGAACCTAAATTTCCCAAATGTCCCATTACCACAGAATGCCCGTCGGGCAAAGTTGTTTGTTGATAGTTATACAAAACAGTGTCGGGTGTAGCCGTATATCTTTCGCCGGTGCGTTCATCAATTTTCCAAACCGTAAAACGTGGTGGCTCTTTCAATGAATCCGTTTGCTGAGGAGTTGGAACTTGATTCATCTCGTCCATTCTGGCTTCTCTGCGAATTATATCCAGCGAGTCTCTTTCTGTTGTAATAAGGGAAGAATCGGGTACGATGATATGCGGTTGCTGTGCAACCGAAATAAGGGTAAAAAAACCCATCAACCAAAGTATAGCCAGTTTTTCTTTCATCGAATGCAAACTTACATAAAAAAAAGTCATTCATTTCTATCTTATTCTGTTTTTATATCGTTTTTCATAAAATTTAGGGCTTATTCTTATCTTAAAGAAAGTTTTCAGTGTAACGATAATGAAACTTCAACATTTAGTGTCGTTATGAAAAGATTTTTGACAACGGTCTGTTTTTATCACTTGAATTAATAGATTTTTTTTATTTCTTATTGATGCTTTATTTGCATACCTTTGTTTCAATATTAACATCTTTTTTTTATAATAACAAATCTACTATTTATGAAAGAATATCAATTTAAAACATCGGGTAAAACACGTACAGAAAGTGATCTTTTAGGTAAAAAAGAAGTTCCGGTGGAAGCTCTTTTCGGAATCCAAACTTTGCGCTGCATAGAAAATTTTGATATCAGTCGTCAACTTTTGTCAGAGTACCCTCAATTTATAAAAGCGTTGGGTCTGGTGAAGATGGGTGCCATTAAGGCAAACCACGAACTTAAACTTGTAAACGATGAAGTAACAGACGCTATTGTGAGTGCATGTCAGGAACTGATGGATGGAAAACACACCGAGCATTTCCCAATAGATTTGGTACAAGGCGGCGCAGGCACAAGTGTTAATATGAATGCCAATGAAGTTATTGCAAACCGTGCTTTAGAAATAATGGGTAAGAACAGAGGCGAATATCAATTTTGTCATCCCAACGATCATGTAAATATGGCGCAATCAACAAACGATGCTTATCCAACAGCTATGCACTTAGGATTGTATATGTTGCACGATGAATTAAAAGCATCGCTGGAAAAACTAATTGAATCGTTTGAGAAAAAATCGATTGAATTTGCCGATATCATCAAAATGGGGCGTACCCAATTGCAAGATGCTGTACCCATGACTTTGGGGCAGTCGTTTGGCGCTTATATGGATGCCATGAAAAGCGCATTGAAACGCTTGGATCGTGTTTCAAATGAATTTCTGACTATCAACATGGGAGCCACAGCCATTGGAACCGGAATTACTGCAGAACCGGGATATGCAGAGTTATGTACAAAATATATCAAAGATATTTCCGGATGGGACATCAAATTAGCCGAAAATTTAATTGAAGCAACGCACGATACATCGTCAATGGTTGCCTATTCTGCTTCAATGAAAATGGCAGCATTACGTTTATCAAAAATATGCAACGACTTGCGATTAATCGCATCCGGACCAAGAACGGGCTTAGCGGAGATAAAATTGCCTCGTAAACAACCCGGATCGTCCATTATGCCCGGTAAAGTAAATCCTGTTATTCCTGAAGTTGTTAATCAGGTTTGTTTTAAGGTTATTGGAAACGACCTGACTGTTTCTTTTGCTTCAGAAGCTGCACAGCTTGAATTGAATGTGATGGAACCGGTGTTGGTACAAAGCATTATCGAATCGAGCACCTGGTTGACGCGTGCATTCGATACGTTGCGTACCGAATGCATCGACGGAATTATTGCCAACGAAGAACATTGCCGATACATGGTGGAGCACTCCATTGGAATTGTTACTGCACTAAAACCTTTTATTGGCTATGCCAATAGTACCGAAATTGCACAAGAAGCATTGGAAAGTGGTGGAAGTGTTTATCAGTTGGTTTTAGATAAAAAACTACTTACGAAAGAGCAGTTAGATAAGATTTTGGACCCAAAACATATGATTCGTCCATCGAAAGTTGAAATTTAATTTTTTTTTCAAAAATCTTTTTGCGATTTTATTGTGTCTATTATAAATAAATACATATCTTTGTCGCTATAATAATTTTAAAATGAAACTAAACAGTCTACATCATCATCATTTTCATACTTGCACTCAGGCGAGCTGAAAATGGTATATGCATAAAGTAGTGTATAATATTTTAAAAACCCGTCTGAATAAAATCAGATGGGTTTTTTTAATTTACAACTGTTTTTATTTGGACACAACGAAAATTAGGAAAATGAAATTAAAAGTAGCAATACAAAAAAGTGGACGATTGAGTGAAAAGTCTCTTGAGCTGTTGAAAGAATGTGGCATAAAAGTATCCAATGGCGACAGAACATTAAAAACAGAAGCAAAAAACTTTCCAATGGAAATACTGTTTTTGCGCGATGATGATATTCCTCAATATGTGGAACAAGGCGTTGCCGATATAGGTATATTGGGTGAAAATGAAGTGATGGAAAAAGAAAAAGATGTTATCACGATAGAGCGTTTAGGTTTTGGAAACTGTCGCCTTTCACTGGCAATTCCTAAAGATGATGTTTATTCGGATCTCTCATATTTTCAAGGCAAAAAAGTAGCCACCAGTTATCCAAAGATATTGCGAAAATTTTTCTTGGAGAAAAATATTGATGCCGGTATTGAAGAAATTGGTGGAAGTGTGGAAATTGCTACAAGCATAGGATTGGCAGATGGCATTTTCGATATTGTAAGCACCGGCAGTACACTTTTAATGAATGGTTTGAAAGAGATAGAAACAGTGTTGAAAAGTGAAGCTGTATTGATATCCAATAAAAATCTTTCTCCGGAGAAAAGCGAAATATTAGATAAGTTGCTTTTCAGAATTAAGGCGTACAAAAATGGAATAAGTAATAAATACATTGTGTTGAATGCGCCAAACGAATCGTTGGATAAAATATGTGCTCTTATACCGGGGATGCGATTTCCAACAATTTTACCTCTCTCCGGTTCAGATTGGTCAAGTGTTCACTCTGTTGTTGAAGAAGACGATTTTTGGAATGTGATTGATGCACTTAAAAGTTATGGAGCTGAGGGGATATTGGTTATGCCGATTGAAAAAATGATTGTGTAGTCTTTGTCCTTTTATCCTTAAAGACTTAAAGTTAGTTGTTATTCCAAATTAGAGACGTTGTATGCAATGTCTAATTAATACTGTATGAATTTAATAAAAAGATGATTAAAACAATTAATTACCCCGAAGAAAGTGAATGGACTAAGTTAGTGCAACGACCTGCAGTAAAACAAAGCGATTTATTCAAAGTTGTAGATAATATATTTAAGGATATTCAATTGGACGGAGATAAAGCAGTTTCAAAGTACAGTCAAAAGTTTGATGGTATACATTACAACTTTTCGCCACTTGGTTTAAATATTCTTGAAGAGGCAGAAAATAAACTTACAGATTCGTTGAAAGAGAGTATTAAAAAGGCACATCAAAACATTTATAAATTTCATGCAGCGCAAGCTGAATCGATAAATAAGATTGAAACAACACCCGGAATAACATGTTGGAGAGAAAGCAGAGCCATCGAAAAAATAGGAATCTACATTCCCGGAGGTTCTGCACCTCTTTTTTCAACCGTGCTTATGTTAGGGATTCCTGCATTAATTGCAGGTTGCAAGGAAATCATTCTTTGCACTCCTCCCGATAAAAACGGAGAGATTAATCCGCTCATTTTGTTTGCAGCACACTTAGTTGGAATAACTAAAGTGTATGCCGTTGGCGGCATTCAAGCAATTGCTGCAATGTCTTTGGGAACTGAATCTATTCCGAAAGTGGATAAAATATTTGGTCCGGGCAATCAATATGTTACCGCTGCTAAACAAATTGCACAACTTTATGGAACAGCCATTGATATGCCCGCAGGGCCCAGCGAAGTATTGATAATTGCTGACAAAACCTGCGAACCTGAGTTTGTTGCTGCCGATTTGCTTTCGCAGGCGGAGCATGGTCCGGATAGTCAAGTGATTTTATTGTCTGATAGTAGCAATGTGATTGAGAACGTGAACAGTGCATTAGGCAAACAATTTGAAAAGTTGTCTCGAAAGGAACTAACCAAGAAAGCTTTGCAAAATAGCAAAGCAATTCTCTTTGAATCAATTGATGAATGTATCGATTTTAGCAATCAGTATGCACCCGAGCATCTGGTTTTGACTATACGCAATGCGGAAGACAAGATTGGAAGAATACAAAATGCCGGATCGGTCTTTTTAGGGAATTATAGCTGTGAGAGTGTTGGCGACTATGCCTCAGGAACCAATCACACATTGCCCACCAATGGATTTGCTCGCTCATATAGTGGAGTTTCATTAGATAGTTTTGTAAAGAAAATTACTTTTCAATCAGTTTCACCCGAAGGATTAAAAAATATCGGCAATACAGTAGAGTTGATGGCAGAGGCAGAGCAATTGTTGGCACACAAAAATGCTGTTACTATTCGATTGAATAAAATGAATAAATCATGATAGATATAAAAAAGTTAGTACGAAAGAACATTCTTAATTTGTCGCCTTATTCAAGTGCACGCGATGAGTTTTCGGGAACCGAAGGGGTTTTCCTGGATGCTAACGAAAATCCAAATGGGGATTATAATCGTTATCCCGATCCACATCAGGCGGAGCTTAAAGGTGTACTTGCAAAAGTGAAATCGGTTTCACCCGATAACATTTTCTTAGGGAATGGAAGCGATGAGGTTATCGATTTAATATATCGCACATTTGCCAATCCCGGAAAAGATAAAGTGATTATTTGTCCTCCCACTTACGGAATGTACGAAGTATCGGCAAATATAAACGATGTTGAGATTGTTAATATCCCACTACTTTCGGATTTTCAGTTAGATAAGCAAACCATCTTAAGAACTATTGAGAACGATACAACCATAAAACTTATTTTTATTTGTTCACCCAATAATCCGACCGGAAATTTAATTGA
>Ga0172381_10007616_pt1 | contig 10684 bp, 7 predicted proteins | sample Leawel6488metaG_FD_119754 | JGI IMG/M metagenome (GOLD analysis project Ga0172381, IMG submission 119754) | Leachate microbial communities from a municipal landfill in Southern Ontario, Canada - Leachate well 64-88 metaG | ecosystem: Engineered > Solid waste > Landfill > Unclassified | place... | reverse complement strand
GCATTTTAGGCGGTTTTTATCGTCCCTTGCCTTTTTGAGACAGGGGAAAAATTGCGTTAAGCGAAGAATTCTTTTTTGGCTTAAGGTTTGTTTTATTGAGGTAGAGATAGACAATTTAGTTGTTCCGTTAACCGTATTTTAATTGACTTAATAACCTTATTCTGGTATTATAAAAATTCACCCAGCCCTTTCTTACCTTAAATATAACTATTCATAGGCAAGAAAGGGCTGGGTTCACCAGAGTTAACAAAATCCAATAAATTCCTAAGAATATGATTGAAAGATATACCCCAAAAGAAATTGGTAAAATTTGGAGTGATGAAGAGAAATTCAAGCGGTTTTTAGAAATTGAAGCGCTGCTTTGCGAGGCTCAAGAAGTTCGTAAAGAAATTCCCAGGGGAAACGCTACCTTAATAAGAAAAGCGAAAATTTCTCTTAAAAACATACAAAAGATAGAAGAAAAAACTCACCACGACATTATTGCTTTTATTAAAAGTATATCCCCGCAAATCGGCAAAAGCGCCGGATTCCTTCATTCCGGAATGACCTCGTCAGACCTGCTTGATACGACTTTAGCCTGGCAGATAAAAGACGCCACAACAATAATTTTAAAAGATTTTGATTTATTGATTAAGGCAGTTAAGGAAAAAGCCTTAAAGCATAAAGATACTTTATGCGTAGCCAGAACTCATGGTGTGCACGCCGAAGTTTACAGTTTTGGCCTAAAATTTGTTTATCTTTACAATGATTTAAAATACGAATACAAACTGCTCAAAGAAAGTTTAGATTATGTGGCTTGTGGAAAAATTTCCGGCGCAGTCGGAACTTTCGCGCATTTTTCGCCTGAAATAGAAACCTACATCTGCAAAAAAATCGGCATAAATTACGCGAAAATTTCAACCCAGATTGTTTCAAGGGAAAGATTCGCCTATTATCTTTCTGTACTTTCTCTAATTGGTTCGAGCCTGGAAAGATTTGCCACAGAAATTAGGCATTTGCATCGCACTGAAGTTGATGAAGCCAAAGAGCCGTTTTACGAGGGGCAAAAAGGTTCAAGCGCGATGCCGCACAAGCAAAATCCGATTATTTCTGAAAGAATCGCCGGCCTTGCGAGGCTATTGAGAGGCAATATGCTGGCGGCTTTTGAGAATATAAATCTTTGGCACGAAAGGGACATTTCACACTCTTCCGTGGAAAGGGTAATCATACCTGATTCAACGATAATTGTTGACTATATGATTAAAAAGACAGAGGAAGTAGTCAAGGGTTTAAAAGTAAACCCGCAGAATATGTTACGGAACATGGAGTTAAACCGCGGGCTTATTTATTCGCAAAAGATATTACTTAAGCTTATGGAAAAGGGTATCGCGAGAATGACTGCTTATGATATTGTGCAGGGTATTTCCTTAAAAGTCATTAACGGTAATTCGACATTTAAAAAAGAAGTTTTAGCTGACAGGGAAATAAACAAATATCTTGCCAATGCTGAGATAGAGAAAATTTTTAATCCCTATAGTTATCTCAGTAATGTGGATAAAATTTATAAGCGCGCAGGGTTGTAATCAGGATAGAAGATAGAAAATGGAAGATAGAAGATAGACGTTTTTATAAATAATAATATCCATTTTCAATCTTCCAGTTTCTGTTTTCAAAAATCTTTACTGTATAATTCTTCAATATGATCTGGCGAATAGATGTTTTCCCCAAAGAGGAAGTTTCATCCAAAGGGCTGGTCTCTCAAATAAGAGATTTAGGCCTTAAGGGAGATTTTAAAGTATTTTGCCGCAAGGTTTATTTTGTCGAAGGCCCGGGCAACGAGGCTGACATAAAAACCATTGCCCAGTCGCTGCTTATTGATTCGGTAACGGAAAAATACTCCTATCATAAAGGCTTATTCTCCAAAAAACCTGATCCTACCGAAATAATTATTACTTATAACCCCGGTGTTTCTGATCCTGTTGCTTTATCTTTTGAAAAAGCCATACGGGATTTATCATTAGAAGTAAAAAACACAAAAATAGCCCGCTTGTATAAGTTTGAAAATCTTTCAATCGACCAGATAAAAGATTTAAGTATCCAACTGCTTTATAACCCGCTGATTGAGCATATTCTTGAATATGAAAAGGCCGCCCGCGTTGAAAGCCTGGATGAGTTTCTCGGGCAAAAGTATAAATTCCAACTTGTAGAGGTGGATATTTTAAATGCTGACGACCAAAGGCTTAAAGATATATCTACGGATGGCTGCCTTTCTTTAAGCCTTGAGGAGATGCACATAATTAAAGAATATTTCGCAAAGCGTAAACGTAATCCTACGGATTGCGAGCTTGAGACTATAGCCACGCTTTGGTCAGAGCATTGTGGGCATAAGACTTTCAGGGGTTTGATTGATTATGAAGAGAAAAATTCAAGCGGCGACATTATTAAAAAAACCAGCATAAATAATCTTCTTAAATCAACAATAATGAAGGCGACCCAGGAAATCAACTCCTCTGATTGCGTTTCAGTGTTTCATGATAATTCAGGAGTGGTTAAATTCGATAAAGATTTTAATGTTTGCTTTAAGGTTGAAACACACAATCACCCTTCAGCCCTGGAGCCTTACGGTGGAGCATCAACCGGTATCGGCGGTGTTATCAGGGATATTTTAGGAACCGGGCAGGCGGCAAAGCCGTTTGCTTCGATTGATGTATTTTGTTTTTCTCCCTGGCATATCGCTTATGATGATTTACCGCTTGGTTTGCTTCATCCCAAAAGAGTCATGAAAGGCGTTATTGGCGGAGTAAGGGATTATGGAAACAGGATGGGAATTCCGACTGTTGCCGGCGCGGTTTTATTTGATGAAAGATTTTTAGGTAATCCACTTGTTTATTGCGGCACGCTTGGGCTTATTCCAAAAGATAAGTCATTTAAGAAATCAGAAAAGGGCGACTTGGTAATTGTTTGCGGGGCAAAAACCGGACGGGACGGAATACACGGAGCTACTTTTTCTTCCAAAGAGCTCGATGAAAAAACAGTTTTTTTAACCAGCGCGGTTCAAATCGGTAATGCTATCGAAGAAAAAAAAGTTACAGAAGCAATTCTACGGGCCAGAGACCTGAATTTATTTAATGCTATAACTGATTGCGGCGCTGGCGGCCTTTCCAGCGCGGTTACCGAGCTTGCCGGCGAGCACGGCGTTGAGGTTTCCCTTGAAAAAATTCCTCTTAAGTATAGCGGGCTTAATTATACTGAAATGTGGATATCGGAATCCCAGGAAAGAATGGTATTTTTTGCAAAAAAAGAAAATCTGGATAAACTTAAAAAGATTTTTCAAGAAGAAGATGTGGAAATAACGGTTATTGGAAAGGTGACTGATACGCATAAACTTGAACTTTTTTATGAGAAGAACAAAGTTTGCGAGATAGATATGGATTTCGTTTTAGACCTGCCAAAATTAAAGAAAAAAGCGGTTTGGGTAATAGAAAAAGAGGAGGAAGCAAATCTGCCGGAAAAAACTAATTATTCCGAAGATTTGAAAATGCTTCTTGCGTCTCCAAATATTGCCTGCAAAGACTGGATACTCCGGCAATACGACCATGAGGTTCAAGCCGGTTCAGCGCTTAAAGCTATATATGGCATAGAGAACTTAAGCGTGTCCGATGCCGCTGTTGTGCGGCCGGATTTAAAAAGCGAGAAGTGCATTGCAATTAGCACCGGGATAAATCCGTTTTATTCGGATATCGATCCCTACTGGATGTCGGCGCTTGCGATAGATGAAGCCCTGCGTAACGTTGTTTGTGTCGGAGGAGCGTTAAAAAATACTTTTATTCTTGATAATTTTTGCTGGGGTTCGCCGCAGGACGAGCGAACGCTTGGAGGCCTGGTAAGAGCTTCATCAGCAGCCTATGATTTTTCAACTTATTTTGGCGTGCCTTTTATTTCCGGAAAAGATAGTTTGTATAATGAGTATTCTGTTGAGAATAAAAAGATTTCAATACCCGGTACGCTTTTGATTTCAGCATTTTCGGTGATGGACAATTGGCAAGGAATAATTAGCGCTAATTTGAAACAGAAAGAAAATCTTTTATACGTGGTTGGTTTTACAAAACCGCATATGGGTGCTTGTGAATATTTTAGGCATTTAAAAGTAAAGGAAGGCTTTGTGCCAAGAGTTGACAAGCTAACGGCAAAAAAAATATTTGAAAAATTGAGCGAGGCCATAAAAAAAGAACTGGTTTTGTCCTGCCATGATTTATCAGAAGGGGGCCTTGCTGTGGCAATAGCTGAAATGTGTATAGGTTCGAATCTTGGCGCAAATATCTTCCTTGGTGATGTGCCAAAAGACAATGATGTGCATAACTATGAAGTTTTATTCTCCGAGTCGCCAACAAGGTTTATTGTTGAAATTGCTAAAGACAAAAAAGAAAAATTCGAAAAAGAGCTAAAAGGTTTACCATATGGCTTGATTGGCTGCGTTTCAGAAGACAAGAAGCTTGTAGTGTATGCGAATGAAAGCGAGGAAATCATAAACGTTGGCTTAGCGGATCTAAAAGAAGCCTGGACCAAGACGTTTGAAGAATTTAGATAAAACATAAAAAGGTTTTTAGTGCGGATAAGAACGGATTTTTACGGATGTCACGGATAAAACTTAAATGTTATCTGCATAAATCCGCAACAATCCGTGACATCCGTCCCTAAAAAAATTATAAGTTAACTATGCAAAAACCAAAAGTACTAATAATTAGGACAGCTGGGACCAACTGCGATAAAGAAACCGAATTTGCCTTTCATCTTTCCGGGGCAGATACTGAGCTTTGCCACATAAATCATCTAAAAGAAAGCGGCAGCCTTAAGAATTATAATATTATTGCTATTCCCGGAGGTTTTAGCTACGGCGATGACCTTGGCGCCGGTAAAATCCTGGCCTTAGAATTAATGCTTTGGTTTAAGAATGAGCTTAAAAGTTTTATCGATAAGGGTGGTTTGATTATAGGTATTTGTAATGGTTTCCAGGTTCTTGTGAAAACAGGAATCCTGCCCGATTTAGATTTTACGCAAAAAGTTACTCTTACATTTAATGATTCTGCAAGGTTTGAGGATCGTTGGGTTTATTTGCAGGGTGCAGGGCGTAGGGCGCAGGGCGCCGCGGGGAAGAAGCCGGAGAATATTTGGTTAAAGGATTTGCCGGAGATTATAAATTTACCAATTGCGCATGGAGAAGGAAAGTTCTATGCAGAAAAAGCTATTTTGGATAAAATAGAAAACAATGGCCAGGTGGTATTGCGTTACGCGGACACAAAGAAAAGTTCGAATGTCTATCCATTGAATCCAAATGGCTCCTTAAATAATATAGCCGGTATAACTGACATAACCGGAAAAGTTTTTGGGCTTATGCCGCACCCGGAACGATTTATGTTTGAATATCAATGGCCTTCCTGGAAGGAAAAACAAGTTGAGCCATTTGGATTGCAGATATTTAGAAATGGGGTTAGCTATTTTAAATAAGTGTTTAAATACGGTTTCGTTAATCGGTTGCGGTTACGCAACTCGTCTCGTTATACGACAATAGGTTGCGTTCTAAAGACGATTGACGTTTGACGCAACCGATACGAGCTGCGCAACCGCAACCGTAAAACGCAATCTTAAAATTATATTAATATGGGACACTTAAAAGAATTCTGCGGTTTATTCGGAGTGTATAATAACAACGATGCGAGCCTGCTTACCTTCCTTGGGCTTTATTCACTTCAGCACAGAGGAGAAGAGTCTTGCGGTATAATTTCGTTTGATTCAACATCTTTTAATAGCCATCTTGGCATGGGTTTAGTTAGTGAGGTTTTTACTGAAGATGTAATTGCTAAATTGAAAGGATCACAGGCTATCGGCCATGTCCGGTATTCTACAACCGGTTCAAGCGCGCTTCGCAACGCCCAGCCGCTTTTTGTAGATTCAAATAAGCTTCCAATAGCGCTTGCGCATAACGGCAATCTGGTTAATTCAAAAGAATTACGCGAAAGCCTTGAAAATAAAGGAGCGATATTTCAGACAACTTCTGATTCAGAACTGATACTTCACCTTATTATGCGTTCTAAAGAATCCAGCGTTGAGGATAAAATCGTCAGTGCGCTTAAAAAAATTAAAGGCGCATTTTCGCTCGTGCTAATGACTAAAGATGTAATCATAGGCATAAGAGACCCCATGGGTTTCAGGCCGCTTGCGATAGGAAAAAAAGATGATTCTCTTTTTATTTCTTCTGAATCCTGCGCCCTGGATCTTGTTGGTGCTAAAATTTTGCGGGAAATCGAGCCGGGTGAAATGGTGATGATTGGTAAAGAAGGCATAAAATCCATAAAATATAATGAAGTAAAAGGCCGGCATGGTTTTTGCGCTTTTGAACATGTTTATTTTTCAAGGCCCGATTCAATAATTTTTGGTGAAACAGTTCATTTAGTTAGAGAAAAGCTTGGGAGGCAGCTTGCGTTTGAATATCCCGCAAAAGCGGATATTGTTATCGGAGTGCCTGACTCAGGAACATCAGCCGCTCTTGGGTTTTCTAAAGAGTCAGGTATACCTTTTGAAATGGGCATAATAAGAAACCACTATATTGGCCGCACGTTTATACAGCCCCAACAGGAAAAAAGAGAATTCGGCGTAAAACTTAAATTTAATATTTTAAAAGAAGTTGTCAAAGGAAAAAGAATAGTGATTGTTGATGATTCTATTGTCAGAGGGACTACTTCAAGAATTCGCGTAAAAAATTTCCGTGAGATGGGCGCCAAAGAAGTGCATTTAAGGATATCCTGCCCGCCGCACAGATTTGGCTGTGTTTATGGCATAGATTTTCCTGATCCGAAAAAATTAATTGCCAATGAAAAAACCATAAAGGAAATCGAAACCTACCTTGGAGTTGATAGTTTAGGATATTTAAGTTTAGAAGGCATGCTTAAGTGTTTGCGGCATCCGGCTTCTTCTTATTGTAATGCCTGTTGGTCAGGAGACTATCCTGTGAAATTTTGCTCGGCAGATAAATTTATATTGGAAAAGAAGAAAAAAAAGGAAGAGAAATGAGCGGAGTTTTTGGAATTATTTCGCAAGATAATTGTTCAAGGGATCTGTTTTACGGAACTGATTACCACTCGCATATGGGAACGGAATACGGCGGTATAGCGGTTATCAACGGAACTTTTGTCAGGCGTATACACGGCATTAATCAAACTCAGTTTAAATCAAAATTTTACGATGATTATCATCATATCCAGGGAAAAATGGGTATTGGTGTTATCAGTGATTCTGATATACAGCCGATATATTTGAATTCAAAATTCGGGCAATTCTGTATTGTTACTGTGGGGTTGATTGAGAATAAAGACGAACTTGTAGCGTCATTGCTTGAGAAAGGCATGTCTTTTAGCGAAGTGAAAAACGGGCAGGTAAATGTTACGGAGCTTATCGCAAGAATTATTACGCAAGGCAAAAGCCTGGTAGATGGGATAGAGAAGATGTTTTCCATTATCAACGGCTCATGCTCTTTATTGATTCTTACTGAAGAGGGTATTTACGCCGCCCGTGACCGTTTTGGTTACACGCCGCTTACTATCGGAAAAAAACCCGGGGCTATGGCGGTTACATCAGAGACGAGCGCTTTTTATAATTTGGGATTGGATACAGTTAAGTGCCTTGCGCCCGGAGAAATCGTTCTTTTAAATAAAGATGGTATTATTGAAAAGAAGCCTGGCGGCAAAGTAAATAAAATTTGTACTTTTTTATGGATATATACCGGCTTCCCAGCTTCTACCTATGAAGGGATTAATGTTGAGGTAGTCAGGGAACGCTGCGGAAGGGCCTTGGCTAAACATGATAAAGATATTAAGGCGGACATAGTTTCCGGAGTGCCCGATTCAGGGGTCGCGCATGCTCTTGGTTACGCTATGGAGTCGGGGGTGCCATATCGCCGGCCGCTGGTTAAATATACCCCGGGTTATGGCAGGAGCTACACTCCGCCTTCCCAGGAAACGCGCGATTTAATCGCCCAGATGAAACTTATCGCCATAGAAGATATAATCAGGAATAATCGTATTGTTGTTTGTGAAGATTCTATCGTGCGCGGCACACAGCTTAAAAATTTTACTATAAATAAGCTTTGGGAAGCCGGGGCCAAAGAAGTACATGTTAGGCCGGCAAGCCCGCCTTTAATGTTTCCTTGTAAATTCTGCCTTTCTACGCGAAGCATTCATGAGCTTGCGGCGCGTAAAGCTATCCACGCTATCGAAGGCCATGACGTAGAAGATGTTTCGCAATATATTGATCATAGTTCTCCAAAGTATAAAGAAATGATAGAGTGGATCGCGCGTGATCTTGAAGTTACTACTTTACGTTATCAAACAATTCAAGATATGGTAGAGGCAGTGGGGTTGCCTTGCGATAAGCTTTGTCTTTATTGTTGGACAGGCAAAGAGTAGCTTTAAAATAAAAAAACAAAACTAAAAAATCTATGAAAAAAATTACTTATAAAAATGCGGGTGTAGATATTGCCAAGGCTGATGTTTTTGTAAAAGGCATAAAGACTTTTCTTTCATTTAGCGCCTTAAGCCAGGTAGCGGCTTTTGGATGCCCTTTTGATTTGTCGCCATATCTCAAAAAATACAAAAAACCAATTCTTGTTTCTTCAACTGACGGCGTAGGCACTAAACTGAAAATTGCGCAGGCTTTAAATGTCCATGACACTGTTGGTGTAGATTTGGTGGCAATGAGCGTAAATGATGTAATCTGTCTTGGCGCCGAGCCTTTATTTTTTCTCGATTATATTGCCTGCGGCAAGGTTAAGCCCGAAGTATTAAAGACGGTAGTCAAAGGTATCCATAAAGGGCTTACTTTTGCAAACTGTCAACTTTTAGGCGGTGAAACCGCTGAAATGCCGGGTATGTATAAGGAAGATGAATATGATTTGGCTGGGTTTTGTGTCGGTATCGCGGATAAAGATAGGATGGTTAACGGCAGCAGAATTACCGAAGGCGATTTAGTCATCGGCTTAGAATCGAACGGCCTGCATTCTAATGGGTTTTCTTTAGCCAGAAAAGTTTTGGGGCAAAACGGTATAAAGAAATATGCTGATGAGCTGCTTAAGCCCACACGTATTTACGTAAAGCCAATCTTGTCCTTGCTAAACGCTACCTCCTACCCACTATCCGCTATAAAAGGTATCGCTCATATTACCGGTGGAGCGTTTTACGAAAAAGCAGTGAAAATTTTACCCAAAAATTACGGGATGGTCATTGACCGTAAAAGCTGGGAAGCGCCGGATATTTTTACGGTTATTCAGGAGAAGGGGAATGTCTCAACGGAAGAAATGCATACGGTTTTTAATATGGGTATTGGTATGATTTTGGTGATTGAGCCGAAATATTTCAAAACTGTATTTAAAAAATTATCAGACTTAAAAGTAAAGTCATTTGTTATTGGGCAAATTATAAAAAGCCCGGTCAGGATGAAAATAATTTAAAAAAAGGGGGTGTGTTATGACTATGTCTATTGTTAACTTTTCTATTGGTGCCGTCATTGTTATATTCTTCTTAGGTATCAGGATTGTCAGGCCTACCCACAGAGCTTTAATTGAGAGGCTGGGGAAGTATAATCGTTTTGCTATGGCGGGATTTAATTGGATTGTTCCCTGGATTGAACACATATATTTAATCAATGTAACCGAACAAATGGTTGACGCGGAACCGCAGGAAATAATCACCAATGATAATTTGAACGCAAGAGTTGACGCGCAGGTGTATTTTAAGGTAAAGCCTGATGAGGAAAGCGTAAAAAGTTGTCAATATAACGTAAACAATTATCAGTGGCAGATAGTAAATTTAGCAAGAACAACCTTAAGGAATATAATCGGAACTTTAACTTTAAAATCAGCTAACAGTGAAAGAGGAAAAATTAATGCTGAGCTGCACAAGACACTTTGCGAAGAGACAAAAAGCTGGGGATTAGAAATTGTCCGAACCGAGCTAAAAGAAATCGACCCGCCGAAAGATGTTCAGGAAACTATGAATAAAGTTGTTAAAGCGGAAAATGAAAAAATTGCCGCGGTAGATTATGCTACAGCGACCGAAACTGCCGCCGATGGACAGAAAAGAGCTGAGATTAAAAAAGCCGAAGGTATTAAGCAGGCAAGGATACTCGAGGCGCAAGGCGAAGCTGAAGCGATTAAGCTGGTTAATGAAGCGGCAGAACATTATTTTGTCGGTAATGCCCAGGTCTTACGAAAATTGGAAGCGGTTGAAAAATCATTGCAGACTAACGCAAAAATCGTAGTTCCGGCAAATACGGAATTGGTTAATGTGATTGGAGAAATGGCTGGATTTTTGCCTCTTAAAAAAGAAACCAGTAACCAGAAACCAGAGAATAAATAATAGAAGGACGAGAGACGATAGATAACATAAATTGGTTCGTCCTTCGTCCTGCGAACTTAAAATATCATGAAAGTTTTAGTAATCGGTTCAGGCGGACGAGAGCATGCATTAGTTTGGAAAATCGCGCAATCGAAGTTGGTTGATAAGATTTTTTGCGCACCGGGCAATGGCGGCATTTCAGAACTTGCCGAATGCATTGAAGTAAAAGGTAATGATACCGAACGCCTGTTAAGTTTTGCCAGAAAAGAAAAAATAGATATAACTATTGTTGGCCCTGAAGCGCCTTTAGTTTTAGGTAT
>Ga0172381_10007615_pt1 | contig 10684 bp, 7 predicted proteins | sample Leawel6488metaG_FD_119754 | JGI IMG/M metagenome (GOLD analysis project Ga0172381, IMG submission 119754) | Leachate microbial communities from a municipal landfill in Southern Ontario, Canada - Leachate well 64-88 metaG | ecosystem: Engineered > Solid waste > Landfill > Unclassified | place... | reverse complement strand
CCCAGGCAGAACAGGACAAGAAGATTCTGGCACTGGCCCGGGAACAGATCACTTCTTCCACCCGTTATGTAATTGCCCCGGAGACGAGTGTTCACGAAATCATATTGGGGAATTATTTGTTGTCACCTTCTGTGTTGCTTTATAAGGAATTGGTGGAAGAGTATCCCGAAACTGCCTTTATTTTCGGAGCCAATACCATTGGTTTTTATCCTCCATCCGCCAAAAAACCCACTCCTTCTGCACGTCATTACCAGGACAGGTGGTACGAAGTCTACAATTCTGCTTTGCAGTTGGATACTTCAGATCGCGTTCAGATATATCACAAATCAAAACTTGTGGTGGGGAGTGAAAAAATGCCTTACATAGATATATTTCCGTTCATAGAAAAATTGTCACTCAACCTGGGTGGGACAACCGGCACGCTCGGAACGCAAACAGAAAGGACTGTTTTTTCGAGGACTGACGGCAAGGAGGCTACCGGGGTGGCAATCTGTTATGAATCCGTTTACGGAGACTTTTTTACCGGATATGTCAGGAACGGAGCTAATTTCATGACGGTAATAACAAATGACGGCTGGTGGCGAAACACACCGGGATACCGGCAACACGTCAGTTATGCTTCCCTGCGGGCAATTGAAACAAGAAGAAGTATTGTCCACAGTGCCAACACCGGAATATCTGCTCTGATAAACCAGAAAGGAGAACGCCTTGAAGAAACAGGATGGTGGGAACCTGTTTCTCTTAAAGGAATTATCAATCTGAACGATGCCCTGACTTTTTATGTAAAACACGGGGATTATCCGGGACGAATATCCGTTGTCGTAATGTTACTGCTGGGTCTCTATTCACTGACATGTGCTTTGCCATTACGCAAAAAAGGTTGAAACCTGAGTGAGGGAGAGGGAATGAATTCCCCTATCTTAAGCCTTTCCCAGTAATTATCGACAACCTGTATGGTCTCCCTTGAAGAACAACATACATTGGGCCAGGAACGGAGTACACCAGGATCTCCTTTCTTTTTTGTACAGGCATCCACAAGCAAGATTCCGTTTTCAATACTAACGTCTCTTATGGGGTCTGTTTGATTGATCATCATCCAGAAACACAAATCTTTATCTTTTAGATTAACTTCTTCATCAACGGCTATTATCATGCAGACATCTGAATGATACTTCATATGATCCTTTCCTGATTTATGATAGAACAGATACGGTTCATTACCTGTAGACGGTTTGTGGGTGTTGCTGCTCCCTTTTTTTGTGGCATCAATGCATATTTTTCCTCCAAAACCGGACTGGGGAGCAGCATGGTCTGACATGCTGAGCGGGCCCCTGCTGAAAAAAGTATCCCTGGACGGGTTGTAGTACTTTTTAATACATTCACTTACTTCATAGAGGTTTGTAACATCTATATGCTCGTCTACAAGGATCAGTAATTTGTTCAGATAGGTTATTGATGATCCCCAAAAAGCATGGGCCACTTTGTATGTTTGTCCCTGATAATACTTTCTTATGGCTACAATGGCTGCAGAACCGTTTTCGGCAAAGTAGGGAAAGCAGATCCGGCGAACTTCCATAGCTATCGTTTGTTCGATGTTTGTTTCTACAAAGACTGAGATGGCCTTGGTCAGGTGCCTCCTGGAACGCATCACTCCCAGAGAAGGAATGTTCAGGAGTAATTTTGGGTCTTTCCTGTGCGTAACACAGGTCACGTACATTAAAGGTTCTTTCCCCCCGGTGGAATAAAAACCGGTATTTTCCCCGCACGATGCCGAGGCTACCTGCTGTGCGTTTTTGTCTATGTAACCTTCTATTACCAGATCGCTATTTTCAGGGACTTCCAAAGGCTGGCTAAGACAGGGAACTTTGACAATTGCTTTTCTTCTCAGATAACCTCCCAGCAACAACGGGTCAACATCAGAGGAGTAGGGTACTATACCGGTAAGTGTATACAGGGGATCTCCTCCGAGAAACAACGCTACAGGAATTCTTGCCTGGGGGGATTCATTGATAAATAAAGAAGCTTGGGATCCCGGTTCGAATCTGAGCTGTATGGTAGTTTTGGAATGCCATAGCAAACGTGTGGGTTCGATAGTGTAAGTTTCCAGGTAAGGATTCTTGATCAACAGTGGCACTTCATGAAGGCTGTGTGCCTGGTCAAAGGATCGGTTCCTCAGGAAAGGTATCCTGTTCAGATCCGGCGGGAACAAAGCGATTTCCTGGCAGGAACCTGCGCCGGAAGTTTTGGGAACGTATTGGTTAAATTCAGAAACCGGGGATCTTCTCATAAACCGGTTACTTGTACGGCTTTGGGCTATGGCCTGGTAAAACGCCGATATCCTGTTGCACACATCATCAAGTGTATCCATTTCGAATGCCAGAGCAATTCTTTTTTCAGAAGAAAAAATGTTTGTTGCAATAGAGAAAACAGTCCCGGTATCTGTAAAAAGCAGGGCTTTTCCACCATTGTGCCGGCTGGCCTGACGGTCAGTGATCTCGGCCAGTTCCTGATTTGTATCAACGTGACGGGTTATTGTTAGCAACTCGCCTTTCTGATGTAATATTTTAAGAAATTCGTCAAAATAATGGATCATAAGGCATAAGTTCTTTTAGTATATATGTCAATGTTTCCACGGAAAGATGATCCGCTACGATCTTCTTGTCTTCGTCAAGAAGCAGGATCAGGGGTATGTCGTTGATGTTGTAATTACGGGTTATCCTGTTATCTCCTGATGGGTTCCAGAGATTGATCCATCCTGTATAACCTCCTTCTGCCAGCCACTTTCTCCAGGATTTATAATCATTTCCTGTATATACGGCAGAAAAACGGATCCCCGTATCCCGGGTGCTTTCAAACAGGTCGTACAAAAGGTGAGTTACCATACCGCATGTAGCACAGGCGGGATCGTAGAGGTAAAGAACTGTATAATAAGACTGAATATCGTACAAAGCATAGGATTCCCCGTTTTCGCTTTCCAGGATCATATCCGGTGCTGCCGGCAAATCAATCTGTTCCCGAGAACGGTGATCCTCTATGATCTCATGTAGCGTTTCAGTCCCTATATCTCTTCCTATAATGCGCTTGTTTTTATCCAGTAAATAGATCCTGGGCGTACTTCTGACGTTATACTTCCTGTGAAACCCCGAACTGAGATCCGGATCCCAGACAGCAGTCCAGTTTTCCGGAAAGAAATCCGAATATTTTTCAAAAACATTCGGGGTATCTCCTGTATATACAGCATAGATATTAACGGATTTATTATCAGCGCTTTGAGAAAATTTAACCAGTTTCAGCAATTCATCACTGCAGGCAGGGCAGTTGTCTTCAAAAAAGAAAACCACCGTATACGGAGCCCGGATCCCATACAGGGAACGAATGTCCCCTTTTATGTCCCTTAGCTCCAGCGAAGGGGCATTCATCCCTGTCAGACACTGACTGTTGAATTGTACATAAGTCTCCATTTCCCGCAACATTTCAGGATCTTCGGATAATGACGGATCATTTATAAAATATTCACGTGCTATATGTACGGCAACGCGTTCCATTCCCATGATCTCGCTGGTAAAAAACAGGCTAAACAGATACCGGGCACAATAAGCCCTGACACGGGGATGCATGTCCCTTTCCAGGATAAGATCCGCATGACGGATAAGTGTGTCCGGTTGCTGAACCAGTTTCTGTGTAAAGAACTCTTTCAGCCTGACCGGAAGAATGGAAGTGTTCAGGTACCTGGGATCCATGAAATCGACATAATCCAGATAATGTGCCGGATCATCTTCATTAGACAGTTGGGGAGTAAACACGTTCCGGGCAATGATCCCCAGCATACAACTGTCAAACCGGTCTGCCAGGAAATGGGTGTACTCCCGTATGGTCCCTTCCATACGCTCTACTTCACGTAATTTTACCTCCGGACCCGAATCTGAGTCTGAGTCTAGTATTTTATTTATCAGGGCGTATTTATCCTGAAGGAAACGGTAAAAACGCATATAGGCGTTGTTTTCTTCCGAGCCGTCTATCTGTATGTCTTCGGTCCTGCCGTTGTTTATGGTAGCTGTGAATCGTATGGAAACCGTTTCTTGTCGTGATATAAGAAAATTAAAAAGCCTCCGGTTGTCCTGTACAAACATGTATTGTCCCGGTTCCAGGGCTTGTGTCCCCGTGAAAGTCATACAGCCCTGGAAATCCGGAGAAAGTGTGTCTACGGGAATCACATGCTCTCCCTGTTGCACTGCAAGGATAACCGGAGAATCGCTTCCCCCGTTAAGACAAAGAAAAAGATTGTAAAAAACAGCCAGGAACAGAGACCACATAGTGTATCCTACATTTTTAAATATTTATTTAAGTCCACACCGGGGGGTAACATACATTCTGCATCCCCGCCGTTTAACAGCACATCCCGTACTACGGTAGAAGAAATAAAAGAAAATTTAGGCCCCGAAGGAATAAAAATGGTCTGGATCTCGGGTGCCATCTTGGAATTCACCTGTGCGATTACTTGTTCCAGCTCAAAGTCCGTTGTTGTTCGTATACCCCTGAATATGAAATTGATGTTGTTTTTCCGGCAAAAATCTATGGTCAGGCCGTTGAATGAACAAACTTCCACCTGTGTCATATCCTTAACGACATCCTGGATGATGGCCACACGTGCGCGGGGAGAAAAAAGACTTACTTTCTGTTGGTTCACTCCTACGGCAACGATTATTCTGTCAAAAAGTTTCAGGGCCGAGCGTAAAACATCAAGGTGTCCGGAAGTAAACGGATCAAAAGAGCCGGGAAAGACAGCGATCTTTTCCATGGAGATAAATAAATTGGTTAAGCACCAAAAGTAAGAAAAATATTGGATATAGCTTTTTACAAATGCCAGTCTATGGGATCGATCCCTTTTGAGACCAGGTAAGCATTTGTTTTTGAAAAAGGCCGGGACCCGTAAAATGCCCCGCGGGCAAGGGGTGAAGGATGCGCTGCTTCCAGAATACAATGCCTTGACGGGTCTATGAGACTTCGTTTGCTGCGGGCAAAATTCCCCCATAATAAAAAGACTATATTATCTTTTTTTTCAGAAACAGTCCGTATTACTGCGTCGGTGAATTCCATCCATCCTATGTTGCTGTGTGAGGCGGGTTTACCCGCCTCGACCGTAAGGATGGCATTGAGAAGCATGACTCCCTGTGTGGCCCAGGCTTCCAGACATCCGTGTGTAGCCGGCAGGATACCCGTGTCGGCATTCAACTCGGCAAAAATTGTTTTCAGCGAAGGCGGAGGAACGGTATTGCGGGGCACAGAAAAGGACAATCCGTGAGCCTGCCCGGGGCGGTGATAGGGATCCTGTCCCAACAGCAGGACTTTTAAAGCAGAAAAGGGGGTCATTTCAAAAGCATTGAAGATCTGTTTACCGGGGGGATATATGGTTTTTCCCTGCTTTTTTTCCGCATGAAGGAAAGAGGCGGTATTTTCAAAATAGGGCTTTGAGAATTCCGGCTCCAGAACTTTTTTCCAGCTGGATTCAATACTTACATCCACGCTACAATACGTATTTAATAACTTCGGGAATGGTCTTCATGAATTTAAATTCAATGCCTTTTATGAAATCGGGATTGATCTCTTCAATATCTTTCCGGTTGTCTTCAGAAAGAATGATGGTTTTGATCCCGGAACGCTTGGCCGCAAGAATTTTCTCTTTTATACCACCCACCGGAAGGATTCTGCCCCTGAGGGTAATTTCACCTGTCATGGCAACGCCTTTCCGGATGCACTTGTCTTTAAAGGCACTGGCTATGGAACAGATCATGGTTATCCCGGCCGAAGGCCCGTCTTTTGGGATAGCCCCTTCCGGAACATGAAGGTGAATGTCTGTCTTTTCAAAAACATCCGGATCAAGTTCCAGGAGATTGGCATGTGCTTTCAGGTACTGCTGGGCGATGATGGCAGATTCTTTCATGACATCTCCCAGGTTCCCGGTAGTGGTAAGAGTCCCTTTTCCTTTGCTTAGACTTGATTCCACAAAAAGGATCTCTCCTCCGGTCTCGGTCCAGGCCAGTCCGGTAACTACTCCCGGAAATTCATTTCCTTTCTGAATATCCTGTATGATACGGTGGACTCCAAGTATCTCACGTACGTTGTCGGGCGTCAGGTTGGGATCGTAGGTTTCCCCAAAAGCGATCCTTTTGGCAATATTGCGCGCGATTTTGGCCAATTGTTTTTCCATGTTGCGGACACCGGATTCCCTTGTGTATTCGTTGATCACCACGTCTATGGCCTTGCGGCTCAGACGGAGTTGGGACGGTTTTAGTCCGTGAGCTTCCAGTTGCTTGGGCAATAAATGTTTGCGGGCAATGGTCCTTTTTTCTTCGGCCAGGTATCCGTTAATGGGAATCATTTCCATACGGTCCCGCAGGGCCGGCTGAATATTCCCTATGCTGTTGGCTGTCGTAATGAACAAAACTTTGGAAAGGTCGTAATCCACATCCAGGTAATTGTCGTGGAACGAGTTGTTCTGTTCGGGATCCAGTACTTCCAATAATGCCGAGGAGGGGTCTCCCCTGAAATCGGCTCCCACTTTGTCAACCTCATCCAGCACAATGACCGGATTTGAAGATTTGCTTCTTTTTATGCTTTGTATGATCCGGCCGGGCATGGCGCCGATGTATGTCCGTCTGTGTCCCCTGATCTCCGATTCATCGTGAAGCCCGCCCAGAGAGATGCGTGCAAAATTTCTGCCCAATGCCTTTGCCACCGACATTCCCAGGGAAGTCTTGCCGACGCCCGGAGGGCCGTAAAGACACAGAATGGGGGATTTCATGTCTCCTTTAAGTTTCAGCACGGCCAGATGTTCCAGGATCCTGTCCTTGACCGTTTCCAGCCCGGAATGATCCCGGTCCAGGACTTTGCGTGCCCTTTTTAGATCCAGGTGGTCTTTGGTATATTCTCCCCAGGGAAGATCTACCAGGAACTGAAGGTAATTCAGCTGGATCCCGTAATCGGGCTGGTGCGGATTGGCACGTTCCAGTTTCTGGACTTCTTTTTCAAAGATCTCGGCAATTTCCTTACTCCAGTTCTTCTTTGCGGCCTGCTCCCGAAGGTTGTCAATCTCTTCCATGTCCTGCGACATCCCCAGCTCATCCTGGATGGTCTTTAACTGGTTGCTCAGGTAATATTCTTTTTGCTGTTGATCTATCTCACCCCTGACTTTTTGATGTATCTGTTCTTTGAATTTGAGAAGTTCCAGGTGTTTGTACAGCAATTCCAGTAATTTGGAAGCCCTGTCTTCCAGGGCATCCAGAGTAAGCAGGTTGAGTTTTTCCTTAATGCCTTCCAGATATATGTTGGATGCCACAAAATTTACAAGGAAATCTTCCTTTTCAATGTTTTTCAGGGCAAATTCGGCTTCCCGGGGAATACTGGGAGTCAACTGAAAGATTTGGGCAGCCACCTCTTTGATGCCTTCGACAACCGCTTTGTAATTGGTATTGTCTTCCAGGGGCAGAATGTCCGACAGATAACGGACTTCCGCTGCAAAATAAGGATCTTTCTGGACCATACGTTCTACATGGAAACGCCGGCTTCCGTGCAATATTACTGTAATGCCCCCTTCGGGCATTTCAATTATCTTGAGTATTTTGGCCAAACATCCGTGGCGGCTGACAGCATCTTCATCAGGATCGTCATCCAGCGGATCCGTCTGGGTAACCGTTCCTACCCATTTATCGCCTGCAAAGCTTTCCCTGACCAGTTTCATTGATTTCTCCCTGCCGACGGTAATGGGGATAAGGGTCCCCGGAAAAACGACGGCGTTGCGCAGAACCAGCAGGGGAAGTATCTGGGGCGATTCTCCTTTGCGAATATTTCCCGGTTGCTCTTCCATATCCATTTCCATTAAGGGAATAACGGTCATCTTATCACTGAGAATTAAATTCATATCTGTATCTTCTTCATTCACTCCGTCAATCTTCGTGCCACAGGAATTGACTGACAAAATGACTGATGTTTATATGAAGGGAACTTTAATGGAAAAAAAGAAGTTTTTCCATGACAGAAAGCCATGCTCACACTGTTTGTTCACCGAGTAATCTATGCCTATTACCATATCGTAATAGGTTACCAGGTCTATGCCCAGTCCTCCGGCATAAAGAAACTGATTGCTCAGGGTATTCAGATAGTAATCCCATTTGTTATAGGCATATCCCATATCAAAATGTGCGTTGGCATGAATTGTAAGATGGATCTTGTTGAATTGAGGCAGGAATGAGAGCCAGTTGAGCGTAAATGTCCTTTTCTTAAGGATATTGAATTTCATCGTATTGTTGGAAATAGCAAATACCTGGCCGTCTGCCACTGTATATTCGTACCCGCGCATCATATTATTATCGTAACCAATAGCTTTTTCCAAAATATAGGCTTGTGTATTGGTCAGGGAATAACCGCCGGAAAAGACTGAAGAAAAATACCAGCGGGATTCCCGGATTTGTTTAAAGTACTGAAGTCCCAGGGTAAGCTGTGCGTAACGCACAGAGGCATCAGATGTAATATAGGTGTTCATACCGGCCTGAAAATAATAGCCGTTCAGGGGATACGGGTGGTAATCCCTCTGATCAAGCCGGTACCTGTAATTGAGCCTGAAAGCGTTTCGCTGAAGCCGGTCGTTACCCCAGTAGTGGGGATTGATCTTGAGTACCGTATCGGCAAGCATGCTGTATTCATGCATGAAGGAGATATGGTGCAGGGTGCGTATGTCGGGACGGTATGTGTAATTGATCCTTGTATCTATTGATTTTTCCAGGATGATATCCGGCAGGTTGTATCTGGCAGGTTTGTCTTCTCCGGTAAAAATGTCCAGGTTATGGCTAAAATTACCCTGCATGTCCACGCTCAAAAAATGCTTGCCTTTCCTGTCCAGGGATATGTCCCGGTATCCCAGGAAAACACCCCACTGGTAACCTCCGTGAGCCGCTACGACAAGTTTATGCTTCAATCCCAAAAAATTATCTATTCGGGCTCCCGCTTCAATGGTGATCTTCGTGAAATCCCAGTTTTGCAGCCATGTGCTCAGGTTACGCTCTTCCAGTTTTCCTTCTATAAGAGGCCATATATACCATCTTTCCTGTACCTGGATGATCACAGTGATCAAAGATGGATCTTCAATGGCTCCGAGGGGGGATATCTCAACAAAGTTGAATAGAAGCAGGTTGTTCAGATTCTCTTTTGCCAGGCGCAATTGTTCGGCAAGGTCCTTCTCGTTGATTGTATCTCCCGCTGCAAAAGGCAATTCCCGCAGGATGATGAAATCTTTGGTGATCTTGTTGCCCGTAAGTTCAATTCCGTCAATGCGTAATTCCCGGCTCCATCCTGTTACAGAGAACATTGAAAAGCATAGGAGAAAAAATAAAATTCGGAAAAACGTCGGTTTCATAAGCCGGCAAAATTATGAAAAAATTCCATATACTTTTCTATCAATCTGGAAACTGCGTACCGTGACAGGTCGTTACGGTTAATTTCCAGGTATTCTTTTTTCAGCTGTGTCCCCCTTTTATGGGAACGTATCCTGTAAAAAACAGGGTATATGGTCTGATGAGACAATTTATGGGGTTTGGATCTGTATGTATTAATAAGTGTACAAGATGACACGTGCAGCAATTTTTGAAAATCTTCTGTTATGATCAGTTCCGGATAACCTGCCGGTGATGAGGTTTCTATCAGTGGAAACTCATACAAGCCTTTCCAAATGTCGTTCCCGGTTCGTTGCCTAATAAATATTGTATCCCCTCTTTCTATGACCAGATAATGGAAATACCTTGTTTTAACCGCTGGTTTTTCTTTTTTTACAGGGAGCCTCTCTGTCTGACCGTCAAGGTACGCACTGCAGGTTTGGACCATGGGGCAGATACCGCAAAGCGGTCTGGGAGTGCAAATAAGGGACCCGAAATCCATCAGGGCCTGGTTGAATGATGCACTGTCCCCGGCAGGCAATAACGATTGGGCTAAGTTGGCAAATGATCTTTTCGCTTCCGAAGAATCAACCGGAATACCAATCCCAAAATACCTGGCCAGTATACGGTATCCGTTTCCATCCAGGGCCGCAACAGGCAATCCGAATGCAAAAGAACCGATGGCCGCCGCGGTGTAAGGCCCTATGCCGTCCAGTTTTTGTAATAGATCAGTGTTTTTGGGGAATGATCCGCCGTATTCCCTCATAACCTTTTTTGCAGTTTTATGCATATTTCGTGCCCGGGAATAATAACCCAGGCCCTGCCATGTTTTTAGGACCTGGTCTTCAGGAGCTTCGGCCAGGCGGTCTATGGTCGGATAAGCTTCCAGGAATCGGTTAAAATACATTTTTCCCTGCTGTACTCTTGTTTGTTGCAGGATAATCTCAGATACCCATACAGAGTATGCGTCGTTGTATTCTTTCCAGGGTAATTCCCTTTGGTTATCTTTGAACCATGACAACAGGATGGTTGTGAAATCCATGGTGCAAAGATAGCTAAACGAACGTTTTTTTTTGATTTTTTGCTCTAAACGTCTTGATATTAAGAATTAAATGTTACTTTTGCAATCCATTTGAAATGCAATCATTAACAATAACTCTTAAATTTATCGTATTATGACTAAAGCTGATATCGTAAACGAAATTGCCAAAACAACAGGCCTGGAGAAAGTTGCCGTTCAGAAAGTTGTGGAATGCTTT
>Ga0172381_10007614_pt1 | contig 10685 bp, 7 predicted proteins | sample Leawel6488metaG_FD_119754 | JGI IMG/M metagenome (GOLD analysis project Ga0172381, IMG submission 119754) | Leachate microbial communities from a municipal landfill in Southern Ontario, Canada - Leachate well 64-88 metaG | ecosystem: Engineered > Solid waste > Landfill > Unclassified | place... | reverse complement strand
GGTGTTACCTACAACTGAACTGAGTCCGTTGACTGTCGCAAGAACGGCGGTATCCGATGCGGACATATTAAGATCAAGAGATTCGTTTACCGTTTCAACTGTTGACTGTATTCCCATGCCTATCCCGAACGGAAGTCCTTTGAGAACAGCTCCGGTAGCACCTGCGGCTTCAGTTGCGGCTATCGGTGACAGCACACTTGACAGCAAAACGAGACCGGTCATCTGTCCTGCTATTTCTCCAAGCTCGCTCTTGTTTGAAGAGATAACCGTTTTGGCTGTGAGAGCTTCGGCAAAGCTCTGATCAAATGCACTCATTTCCCTGAAGTCCCTTTCCGTTTCAGCTTTCTGTTCCCTGAAATCTTCCGGCTCTTTCGCCATAGCTTTTATTGAACTCGCCATAACAGCGACAGCGGCAGGAGCAAGAAGCCCTGCTGTCCCACATGCTATGGATGCAACAGGTCCTGCACCTGCACAAAGTCCTGCACCGGTTTTCGCTGAAGCAAAGGAAAGAGCGGCAAACGATTTAGGATTGTTCATCGCCCAAATCACACCATCATTCATTATTTCGCTGAAAGTTACAGGCTCGTCTGAATAATAGGATTCCGGTATCTCAGCCTGAAGAGGTTCGGCTGTCTGTCTTTCAAGACCTTTGGCTTCGCCTTCAACAGCAGGCTGTCTATTTAAACCGACAACAACTTCCGAGCTGTCAGCTTTTTCTCTTTCAAGACCTGCCATCTATTCAACTCCTTCGGTGGCTGTTTTTCCGAGAAGATTATATTTCATATTTGTTCCGATACTTAATATCCACTGGGTTGACCGGGTTTGTTTGTCGGCTCTGTCTTTAAATTTATACTGCTTAATAAGCCCGCTGTTTTCCAATGTTTTTATTACATCGGAAGATTTGCCGACCGCTATTATTTTTCCTTCATTGTCTGATCTTATTGAGTTTAGCTCGTCGTTTGTAAGCTGAGAAGATATAGCATCCCATGCTTGAGGATCTACTGTCCAGCCCCCATCAATAAGCGTATGTCCAAAATTTATAAGAGCTGCTCCATCGGTATCCCAATCCTTACCAAACCAGCCGCCTGATATTTGAGGATCAGTGTACCAATCAGGATTCATTCTCTTCTCAAGAGCTGATAAAAAGCCGGTAGAAGAAACCGAATCTATATCCGCCCATGTAGTCATTTTGTCTGGATCAAGTTCGTTCATGGAGTTAAGTATTTTGACGGGGTTGACATTCATGGCTGAAAGCATAGTTGCTGTATCTTTGTATGCGTCTTTAACTGAAAGCATCTTGCTGTTTCTTTCATCCCTGTCGTGTCTTTCAGCTTCCACTATAAGTCTATATCTGGCTATCTTATCAACCTGATTAGCTATCTTTATCTTTGTTGCGGAATCAATATTGGCAACCGCTAACTTTGTTTTTGAATCAAGGTTGGCAATAGAAATATCAGCGTTTATTTCCTGCTCTTTCCTTTTATTCGCTTCTCTTTCTTTCATGCCCTGAGTAGCACCTTTTATCAACTCTTTGTCGAGGCCTGCTTTTTTACCGAGAAGATCTTTTATGGTTTTGACATTGTTCTCATAAGTTTTATATATCATTTGGTTCTTGGCTTTCACAATGTCAGTTTCGTATTTATTATAATCCTTAACATATTCAAGCATGTTCTTGTTCATAGCTTCATTTGCTTTCTGGTTGGCTTTGTCAACGAGTCTGTTCTGAGCCATAACAGCATCCTGATTCGCCTGTATGGTATCGGCTCCCGCTTTGAAAGTGTCCATCCCTGTTGTAGCAACTTTACCTGGAACGCCCGATGCGGAAGAAAACACCTGACCGATAAGCGACAGAGCAATGTTTCTTCCCATTGCCTGAGAAGAGTCGAATTTCTGTTTCTCTATTTCGTAAGCCTGCTGTGCAAATTCTTTGAGATTGGGATTATTCATCGCTGATGCTAACTCTGACGGGTCCATCAACTCAGGTTTTATTGTCCTGAACATAAAGTCCTGAGCATTATCAACAAGTTGCGACATACCTATTATTGCTTCGTTTATACTTGCTAAATCTATTGATGCCTTAAAAGTAGCTGGTTTCACACTCGCAGGATCAACAGAAACATCGTTTGTTACCGAAAGTCCGGCTTTGACTTTGTCAAGAGGAGACTCTTCTTTCTTGTTCTTCTCTTCGTACTGAGGATTCAGAACCGTTCCTGTTTCGGGTTTGTTTTCAGGTGCGGCTTCGAGCTTCTTCTTTGGTTCAGCTGTTGCTGTCATAGGATCTATCGGCATTTCTACCTCCCTAAATTAAGAAGAAGTGAAAGCTGCTCAAACGGGTTCCCCATTCCTCCCCATTCAAGAGATTCCTGATTCTGAGTTTCAGGCATCAGAGATCCTGTAAGCGATGGGTTCATGCCTGTCGGTGATTTCATCCCTGCATATTCGATAGGTTCGGCATCAGGTTTTCTGTCCATAAGACTCGGTGTAAGTTTGCCTAAACTACCACCCATTCCTGCATATTCCATAACACCTTCGGGAAGAGGTTGCGTTCCCTGAACTGCCGGTTCTGTCGGTTTCTTGTTTGTGTCAAATAATGTGTTAGTCAAAGTTCCTGCAAGGCTCGATATTGATTTTGTATATTGTTCAAACTGTGCCTGTCTTGCTGTGAGTTCTTTCTCAAATTTAAGTGTCCTGTCTCTTTCCATTTCGGTTGCGGAGTCCATAAGATTCTTTGATGCCTGACCCGCAATGCCGAGTGCCTGAGTTTCCCTGCCTTCAGCATAAGCCATAAGATTGTCCATAAGTTGTGACTGGGTTTTCTGTGATCTCTCCGTAAGCTGTTTTACAAGCATCGCTCTGTCAAGTGGCGAAAGTCTCCTGCCGAAAGTATTGGCTTCGGCTATATCAGACAATGCTGTCTCTCTGCCTGCCTGAGTTACCCTGCTTGCTGTTTGTGATGATATGCCATCCTGAGCCATTGCCTTGCTTGCGATTTGTCCCTGAAAGAAAAGTGCCTTCTCCTGTTCAGGTGTCATGCCCGGCATCTTGACCTGTTTGGATTTGTCCAGAAGGCTGAGTCCGCCTGCTATGGCTCCACCGAGACCTGCTCCTGTTCCTGCTCCTGCCGGACCGCCGAAGATTCCACCTGCTACGGCTCCGACTCCCTGCAATCCTATGCCGAGATAATCACTCCATGACATTCCCATTTTATATTTCCTCCAGCTTTCTTATTTCCTCAAGCCAGTATTCAAGCCAACTCTCCCCACCCTGAACAATGGAATCCTCTGGTACATAATAAACTATATTATGGCTACTGTCAAAATATTGTTCGGATGTTGACGACATTAAAACATTGCAAACATTGATGCCCTTCTTGCGTTCTTTAGTTATTTTGTTGCCGATACCGAGAACCTGACCGATGGATATTCCACCTATCTGGACGCTTGATATTTCGTTGAGTCTCAGCTTAATCGTTTTGAAGAAAGATGTGAGAGAAGCACTTGTAACCAGTTCGCCTTTTTTAAACATCGCTATCTCCAGAACAATATGCTTACGAAGTTAATATAATCATCGTATATCTTGTTGACATCCTCTTTTAAAAAATTTCTGAAATCAAACCGTATAGTCCTGTCATTTTTAGTGTACCAGTTCGAGAACTCTTTGGCACTGTCTTTTTTCAAACTCGGTCTTATCTTATTGACTCCCCAAGGAAAAATAAAACTGTTGAACCCTGAGAATCCGGCAGGAACATAATAAATTGCAAAGCCATCACCTTCAGGCGGAACTATTGACGGTTGTTCAATGTAAAGATATTCCCTGTATGACAATTTAAGATGCCTTAACATAGCATCTATCTTGTAGCTGTCAACCGAATTGATCATTGACATACCATCATAAATATAATTGATGGCCTCAAGTTTTCTGTCAAGGAGTACAAGTGCAGGAGATACTTTCTCAAAATTCTCTGATGAAAGTTTCTTTACAGATTCCGCAAGTTTAGACAACCTGTCAACAAGGTTGCGTGTCATTCCTGTGTCTAATGCTCTAACTGTCATGGCAACACCTTAAAAAGAATTTCAGCATCACAGAGAACCGTAAGGAAATCGGTATCTCCATCAGGTCTGATATTTGTATTTAAAAATATTGTAACGGCTGTCGTTTCAGGGTCTATCTGTGTAGCTGTAAAGTCATAGGGAATAGCCCACCATCCGTCATCGCCGCTTTTGTATTTCACCGAAACGGCTGAAGATATGGCAGGATATTTTTCATAGATTTCTCTATCAGATTTAGATATGAAGTTAGCGAAAGTTGTCTTGCCTATTGCGAATTGGTAAATATCCCACAGAGTTGCAACCTTAAAGTTTGGCGGATGCTTGATAAACTTTGTCTGAAGATAGCCGTCACCCAGAACTGACAGCCCACTTATGGTGGGCTTGGGGTTATCGTTACCTTCGTTTATTTTTGAGAATCCAAATACTGCTCCGGCAAGAGCAGCCATTCCAAAAACAACAGGAGCAAATGGACCCGACGCTGCCGATAACCCAAAACCAGCACCTATGGCAGCGGTTCCTCCAACTGCGACTCCTCCACCTGTGGCAGCACCAGCGGCGACATTAGATGCGTTGCCAGATCCATAGGTCATATTGTTTTTCCATGCGGCAATCCGTCTTTCATAATCAGCATAAACTGATCTTCTTGCCGATGCCATTGCTTTATCTTCATCTGAAAGTTCGCCTGAAAACTTAACTATGCTTTCGCTTTCGGGTCTGATGCCTTCCTCCTTGTTCGTTATGTCAAATGCAAACTTTACTTTTGATATGTCAAACTGCGGAATATTTTTAATCTTATCAACCAGTTTCAAATACACATCATCTTCAAATGAAACTGACTGTACATCTGGGTCGCTTCCACTGTAATCGGCTATCAGTTTGTCTGCAATTATAGGTCTCCCGAAATCTGCAATACCATAAACTGACGAACCGCTTATGCGTGAAATATCTCCGCCTTCGACCTGAATATTATCTGAATCAAGCCTGCCTTCGAGAAGATGTTCAATATCGGCTATCTGTGCCATTATTGCATCAAGATCGGTTGTGACAGTTATTACTGGCGTCTTAGGCATTATTCACCTTCCACATAAAAAAGGTCTGACGGTGTATATTTTATTTCAAAGATTCTCCAGTCGTCATAAACAACATATTCAGAATATTTAGATGCTATCTCAGGGTTTGATCTTCTCATTTTTATTCTGAATTTAATACACCTGTGATCTCTGCTGTTTATAGCTGTTATCTCGTTGACCTCTATCTGTTTTGAGCCGAGTGCATAACAAAGCTGTGCATCGCTGAATAAAGATGTTTCCTCTTTTCTGCCGTTGAGCTTGACTTCCTTGTCAGTGTTGAACCTGTAATTTGAGTCAAGCGTGTATGTGATCTCATTCGCCATCATTGAAACTGCTGATACGAGGAAGAAACCGACAGGATTATTCTTGATAAGATGTGCCTGTGAAATGTCATAGTAAAAATTAACAGTATCGAAATAAGCATCGAACTGCGAACCAAGATCTTGCACTCCCTGAATCGAAATATTGTCTGCGACTTTCTGGAAAGTTCCGAGTGCGTTCTGTGTAAAAGTACCTGTTTTTGAATTGTAAATATACCTCTGTGATGGTTCTGGTCCGCCCCATTCAGGGAACCGCTCATACTTATAAACAGTGTAATAACTTGGATTCGAATAATTGTATCGCATATAATCATCACCGCAGTTCTCTATCATTATCGTTGAATAAGGAACGACTCTGGTTTCCTGTGTGAAACCTATTCCGAGAATGGGAAGAGAATTATCCGTGTTTATTACAAGATCGTCTAAAAAAATACCAGCCGCCGTAGGTGCGAAAGCAAGTTCGCAGTATTTTGCATTTGATTCATAGCTGAGGTTAAGGTTCGTTTTTCCTGTATAAACGAGCGTGTCATAATTGTCGTATGGAACTGAAGTGCAGAAATACAGGGTGTCATCTAAAACACTTACAGCCATGTTTCTCGTAAACACCGCAACAGCGGTCAAGAGAGGGCTGTCAGAAATAAGATTGCCTGAATTTTTAAGGATTTTTTTAGATATTAAATCTATCCTTGTCATTGAATTTGTACGGATTGCGCTATCTCTTATTAAATACATTGTGTTATTAAAATACAAAGCACCCGCAACTCTTCCTTCCGCAAGCTCTATAATTCCTGTATATTCTCTGAAAAGAGCATACGATGCAGTGGGCTGAGAGTATTCTTCAAAAGAAACAGACATTGCATGCCCATTGCTGACATGCTTTCCTGTGGGGCTGTAATTAAAAACAAAATCAAAAAGAACTTCAGTCGCAAGTTCGAGCTTCATACTTCTTACAAAAAAATCTCCAGTAGCATCATTAAAAACCTGTGCTGTTTCAAATCCTGTTTCAAAACTTATATCGGTATCATACTCAGCACCATTGGTCATTGTGTAAACAGTTCCGTTTATTAACAGTAGCCATACATTATGCTGTCTTGTAAGATACATGTCTATGGTATCATTGGCAACAATGGGAATAGCCGCAGATGTAGCCATATTAAGCCATCCTTCGGCATAGCGTATATCGACTGTTAGAACATTGGCGGAACTTATGTATATTCTGAATGTTTCCCTTCCATTTGTGTAAATTGTTTTGTTCTGATCATCTGTTGACGGTATAAATCTTGCTGAAAAAATAAAGTCAGATATTGTATAAGTTTTATTTCCCATGAGAATATAAAGTGGTGTTGCTGATTCGGATTTAAGGCAGTGAGATGGTGTAAACTTGTTTATTTCATCTGCAACAACAGCATATTGATTATTTTTTTTAAGCCCGAAATCTCTCGGCATGGATATGGGAATATCTTCTCCTGGGTTGGGAATGGACTGTGATTCGAGAACAAAACCGCCGCCGCTTGTCCATGAATAAGTGTGTATCAGACCGCTGCATCCTGCAAAGACATACTGAGTGCCGTTTGCATATTTGGCAGATATTGAATAAGCCTTATATCCTGCAATATCAATAAGTTGAGAAATAGTAAATGAATCTAAATCAAAAGCCATCAGCTTACCGTCAGATCCTCCGTAACCACATATAAAAAGGGTATCGTTTTCGCCAAGAATAATATCGGATATGTCAAACTCATAATCGGCATTTGTTGAGGGGTCAGTATATGTATCAACTACGCTGAGATCATATGGATCTATTTTCTTGACTTCAAAATTATGTCCTGAATCATTCCTGTACATATAGGCACACAATATGTAGTTGCCTGTTGAATCATATACCATGTGTTTTCCGGCACCGCCCCTTGAGTTGAAAACCATGTCTGCTCCTTTTTCGCAGAGCGTAGTTTCTGTTTCAGCAAACGAGCTTTTGGATGTTTTGTAAAGTTTAAGGTGCACGCCTGCACGATTTACGGTGTTGAAAATATTATTGGTAGAATCAAGAACATCAACTATTCTGTAATTTGGCGCATAGGCATACTGCTTTGACACATAATTCCTGAGCATCCTGACATTACCTGAAACTGACTTACCATAAGCAGATTCATTGTAAGGTTTAGATGTAAAAGGTTTGGCTACATCTACACTTATATCATGTTCTGATGTCATAAGATGCGACTGGTAGCACGCTATCTTTCTGTAAGAAGTTGAACCAACGGCGGTATCCGGGAATAAGCATGATGATGGGTTGAATTTTATTGTCATCCCTTAAACCCTCCGCCAATGTAAACAGGAACAGTTCTTCCTCTGAAAATTATATCATCATCGAAAGAGATGACAAGATTATTCTTGTATGATCCTAACTTTCTTATTTTCTTGTTTTCAAAGTGGTATCTTCTATCCCATATACCTTTGGTGAACCCGTATATCTCATCAACATTACTGATGTAAAGAGTGCCGTTGCAGAAAGTTATATCGGTATCTGCCGACCATTCGACATCTTTTATGGCATCAGAGATTATGTCGCAATTAGGATAGGGGTCGCCGTTGGCTGTGAGTTTTGTAGAAAGAACGATAACTTCATTCTCTATCGTTATGCCGAATACCATATTCTCTGCCGCATACACACGCTTCACATTCTTGTTCTTTACAATATCAATACCGGATACGCTTCTTGTCTGGCCGTTCATCCCCATAAAGAAGACATCGTCTTTGGCAAAAACTACTATGCCGTCAATGAGCGGTGCTATGTTTGAAATGTCTTTGTTGAAATTATAGTATGTGAAAAAGGATAGTGCGTCATTAAGAGTTCCTACTGCAACAGATCCTCCCATAGCTGAGAAGATAAGGTTTCCGTTCACAGCCATATCTCTTGGATTGTTGAACCCGAACGCTATCCCGCTTTCAGCATACCCGAACTTTCTCGCTGTCTGAAAATCCAATGCACATACCGGTATGTATCCTGCATTGATAGTTCCTGTTGCAGCCGGTATCTGGTTGTTTACATACCCTGTTAGTGCTCCATCATACTGCTTAACACTTCTATCGTCTTCAACGGAATAAACAGGGAGATAATCTTCGTCATAAAACACTTTCTGTGAAATACCGAGAACAACGCCATCATTCCATACTGCAAAACGGGACCCGTAAACAAGCCAGTCGACATAATCAGATTTAGCACATATAACATCGTAATCGGAATCAAACATCTGTATCGTGCCGTCGTCTATGTTAATATCATTTACATTTATATGAAGGAGGTCTTCAAGCGTACTTATCTCTGAAAAAAGAACCGACCAGCAATCAAACCCTCTGTTTTTGAGAAGTGCGACTTCACTTGACCCTATCTCGTCAAAAATATTCGACAGCTCATAAGAAAATGCTATTGGAGCCCAGTCTTCATGGAGTCCGTTATTTGAAGGTGCTCCGGTAAGATCAACGGTGTCTTTCATTTTAATTTCAGCAGTAAGAAAAGCTGACGGTTTTAATGCTGAATTAAGCATACTTTCTATTGCATATTTTTTTATAAGACCCTGTGAAACAAGACTGAGATATATCTCAACTTTTTTCTGTATTGAAATATCAAGAAGATACACAACTCCGGTATATGCCTGAACGGGATCTGTGCCTACGGGTGTTGGTTCGTATGTGGTAAGCTCATGCGGAGTAAGTCCTTCGATTATGGTCTCAACTGTTTTTTTGTATGTAAAAGGTACCACTGTCATTGCCGTATTGCCTAAAACAGTGTTTATGCCCTGATGAACAAGGGTTCCTTCGGTATAATAATCATCTATATGAGTAGATGATGCTGTGTTAAATTCAACAGCTTTTAAGTTGTCCAGTCTTATAATGCCGTTGCCCGCTGAAAGACTTACTGAGAAATCATCTTCGGCAAAATCATCTTCAGGCAGCGACATGTGACCGCCTGCAATTCTTTCCTTGAAAAACAGGGCATCAAAATACATGTAGAATTTCATAGTTACGGGATCTTCGCCTACAACCATTATCGTAGCTTTTCTTGTATCTCTTCTTGTAAACGGGTCGTCTGGAGCTGGGTTATAATATGAAACCATCTCAAAAATATCAGCACCAGTTCTGTGAACAAACAGTCCTGTCCCGTAATAGGTGTATCCTGTGCATGATAAAAGATTGGCGTCTTTTCCTGAAAGACATTTAACCATACTGACATATTTTGTTTTATACATAGGTAGAAACTGTGGCTGTGAAAGTTCTCCTAATCTTCCTGAATCATCTACAGGAGCAACCTTAACATTTCCTCTTATGGCTGTGTACTCGTTCATTGGTGCATCGCAGAAAAAGAAAGGTCTTGCAAACTGCTTGCGTGTATATGCAATGTCAATGTAAAGCCCGAATTTTTGTTCAACTCCAGCAATATAGGGTGCTCTTGTTCTGCAAAGTCTAAGCCTGCCTGCGGTGTTGATCGCATGATCTTTGTCTGACTCATACATAAACTGTATGCTTCCTGATCTTGTTATGGTGAAGCTGTCTCCGTAATTATTAACAATTGAGAAACTGTCGATACCGGGAATATGCCAGAAAGCAGATCCTCTTTCAAACATTGCTTCATAAGACTGAACGGGTGTTGTAACTATCTGATCGGGGTCTTTGTAAATGAAACGGGTGAACCCTGTCTTGTTCACAATAAACAGTTTTTCGGGATACCTGTCATTCATTGCATATATTTTGCCGTTAGCAGTAACTCCGAAAAGTATTTCTGAACCGGCTATCATTTCACTGAAAAACAAAGCCCATCTTCTTGGAACAACAGGATTTTCAAGACACTTGGTTCCATATCTCGCTTTAACTGAGAGTCCGTCAATTTCGCAGTTATTAAGGTCGCTTACAAAACCGTTTACATTGTCATTGTCGGTTTTTAGAATGCCGTTCTGGAAAGTATTTTTAGGCATCCTGATAAGTTTGATAAGCTCGTTTCTTACTGGGTCGTTACCTTTTTCTGCCAAATGAAGCTCCACTGTAATTAAGTGTTCCTATTGTGGAAACTCTGCCTTTTTCACGCAACCATTCAGGGAGTCTTTCTCTTGTAAGTTCAATATATTCGTATGTATCCATCGGCTTGTTCTTTCTTGAATAAGCTGTCTTTTTAATCTCAAGGGTAAGCAGTCTTACAAACGCATCGTCAATCCCGATGATCTGATTGTCTGCAACAAAAGAAGCATCGCCTT
>Ga0172381_10007612_pt1 | contig 10685 bp, 7 predicted proteins | sample Leawel6488metaG_FD_119754 | JGI IMG/M metagenome (GOLD analysis project Ga0172381, IMG submission 119754) | Leachate microbial communities from a municipal landfill in Southern Ontario, Canada - Leachate well 64-88 metaG | ecosystem: Engineered > Solid waste > Landfill > Unclassified | place... | reverse complement strand
GTAGCTTTTGTTCCTACTGGCATAAAAATTGGAGTTTTGATTTTGCCATGAGGTGTCACGAAAACACCTGTACGAGCAAGGCTATTTTTTGCTGTGTTTTTGATTTTAAATTCAAACATAAAAAATTCTAAAGTGATTGTACTTTAGCTTAATTTAGTGGGGGAATGGAAGGGGTTTTGATTATACTCCTTGGATGGCTGCTCCAAAGTAAGCATCTACATCATCGATCCAGTTTGTGGCTCCTTTAGCTATTTTGTCTGCAAAACGAAGTGGCCATCCCATAACATTTGCGACACCATTATTAAACCTGGCTACCATTCCAGTGACGGTTCTTGGTGGAATTTTAGCTATTTTATAGTCAATTCTTTGTAAAGGAGCTTGTACAATATCTTGGTATCCTTCATTTGTGGCGGTGATAGGGGCTTTGGCTAAATTTTTAGTAGCTTTTGTTGTGGCAGTGCCGATTCTTGGAAGATTTGCTAAATATTTAAGGGGGTGACGAAGTGTGTTTAATGGGTTTTTGAAAGGATTTTTGAAAAGGTTCCAGGCTGATTTCAAGGCATCTTTTGCTGGTGTGACTATTTCTTTTCCTCTACGAAGTGCATTTCCAATAGAACCTCTAACCCAGTTTCTGATTATATAAAGGGGAGTTTTTGGTAAAGATACTTCTTGGACTGGATCGTTTTCTCCCATTAACCAGTCTTCTTCTGATTGGTCGTGGGAGTGAGCGGCGTGAGGATCAGGGGCATGGTCGTGAGATGGAGCAGCATGAGCGGCGTGAGGATCAGGGGCATGGTCGTGAGCTGGAGCAGCATGAGCGGCGTGAGGATCAGGAGCATGGTCGTGCGTAGCTGGAGCAGCATGAGCGGCATGAGGATCAGGAGCATGGTCGTGAGCTGGAGCAGCATGAGCGGCATGAGGATCAGGGGCATGGTCGTGAGCTGGAGCAGTATGCTCATCGGGAGTATCTGGAGTACTATGATGTTCTGGCCCGTGATTCATAAAAATGGATGTTTACTGAGTTTTTTACTATAACAAAATACACCATGAGAGTCAATGGTGCATTTTGTTATTTTAGCTACAAATAGTCTTATTTTATCAGACTATTTTGTTTGATTGTAAAAGGGATTTTTTAAAACTGTTGCGGCAATAGCTACGACAGCACCATCAATGATTAATCCGCTCCATTGTGGTCCTTGAGAAAGAGCTCCGAGAACGCCAAGTCCTCCAAAAATTATAAGGATAATAAGTGTCCATTTCTGTCCTTTAAAAAGACCTCTTGCGATGAAAAAGTCTAGGACTGCAAAAGCAATCATGAAAATTCCAACAACCCACATAAATCCACCCATTAAGCCAAGAAGTCCTCCTGCTGCGGCATTGGCTGAAGCGGCGTCTGCTCCTGCTGTTTGCATTTCAGCCGATAACCCACCCATTAAACTAGTGATAAATCCTTGTGCGGCGATCATTAAAACTGCGAAGATCGCTGTTATAGCCATGCCTATGTAGGCTAGTACTCCTAGCAAGGTTCCTTGCCAGGGTCGAAGAGCTTGTCCCATAGAGAAGAGGTGTTAAAAAATATTACTTGTACGAATTGTAGCAAGTTTTGATTATTTTACAATATTTGTAAATAATCGGTTAAAATTAATGCGGCCATACTTTCTGCTACGGGAATAATTCTGGGAGCTAAACAGCAGTCGTGGCGTCCGAAGGTTTGAATGGTGGTGTTTTTGCCGGATTTGGTAATGGTTTTTTGTTTTAGAGGAATGCTAGCAACTGGTTTTATTGCTAGGCGTAGAACAATATCTTCTCCGGTGGAAATTCCTCCGAGAATGCCACCACTATTATTTGAAAGGAATTTTATTTTTCTGTTAGTGATTTCCATTTGGTCATTATTTTCACTGCCTTTCATGGTGGCAGACTTGAATCCTGTGCCAAATTCAATTCCTTTAACTGCTCCGATTGAAAGCATAGCTTTGGCTAATTCGGCGTCTAATTTGTCAAAAACTGGTTCTCCCAGTCCTTTAGGTGGATTTTTGATGATAATTTCGATAATTGCGCCGATAGAGTCTCCTTCTTCTCTTAATTTATCGATCAATTTGATCATTTTCTGAGAAGCTTCTTTATCCGCACAGCGTAGTGGGTCTTTTTCTAGGTATTTCTTGTCGAATTTTTTGGCTAAAATATTGCCAATTTGGACTGTGTGTCCGAAAATTTCGGTTTTTGAATGTTCTTTTAGGATTTTTTTTGCAAAGGATCCGGCAATTACTCGTGAAAGAGTTTCTCTTCCGGAAGATCTACCTCCTCCTCGATAATCCCTAATCCCGTATTTTAAATCATAAGTGTAGTCGGCGTGCCCTGGGCGATATAGTTCTTTTAAGTCTTTATAATCAGTAGATTTCGTGTTTTTATTTTCAACTATTATGGAAATGGGGGTTCCTAGTGTTTTACCTTCAAAAATACCAGATAAAATTTGAATTTGGTCTTTTTCGATCCTGGGAGTTCCAGCTTTTGAGCCTGAGATAGATTTTCGGTGATTTACTTCCTCTTGAATCTCTTTTCCAGATATCTTTAAACCAGAAGGGCAACCATCAATAACAACCCCGTAAGCTATTCCATGGGACTCTCCCCACGTAGTTACTTTAAAGTTTTTACCTAAAGTATTTCCGGCCATGGATTTATGTTTTCAAAATGGAGTGGAAAATTTATTCTTCGTTGGCTTCTTTTTCTTCGGTTGTGATCTTAACAGTTTTTGACTTTTTAGTCTTTTTTGCAGGTTTAGACTCTTTTATGGCCTTAGCTTTTTTGACTTTTGCCATGAATTTATCAACACGTCCTGAAGCATCAATGAGCTTTTGTTTTCCGGTGTAGAAAGGGTGGCAATTTGAGCAGATTTCAGTTTTGTAATCTTCTTTAATTGTTGAGCCTGCAACGAACTTAGCGCCACATGCGCAAACAAAGGTAATGTCTTGGTATTGAGGATGAATGTCTTTTTTCATGGTAAATTATTGTTTCTTGGAATTTTTCGTGGTCGCAATGTATCTGAAATAGATCAAAAATGCAAGCAAAATTGCGATTAAGACTATTCCTAATTGGATATAAAATCTGGAGTTTACAACATTAACTTGAAAATTTGAGGCCTGAGATTCTCCGTTATCATCTGTAATTTTTAGAGAAACTTTGTGAGTTCCTACTTCGTCAAATACCTTTGTAAGAGAAGTCCCTTCTTTTTTTTCGCTGTCTACAGTCCATTCAAAAGAGATTATTTTGCCATCTGCGTCATAGGAAGGGGTGGCGTCAAAAGTATAAGGTTCCATGAGATTTACATAAGAGGGAACGTCTTCGAGTTTTAATACAGGTGCTTTATTTAGGGGATATGGATCTGTTTTATCAGGCAGGCTATCATTGTCATCATCGATGTCGAGATTATTGCCGATGCTATCTTTGTCCGTGTCGATCCATTCTTTTGGGTCTAGAGGAAAAGTGTCTTGCCCGTCTTTGATTTTGTCTTTATCGGTATCTGCCTTTAAGGGGTCTGTGCCCATGTTTAGCTCATCTGTGTCGAGAATACTGTCATTGTCGTCATCAGTGTCTTTAATGTTTCCAATGCTGTCTTTGTCTGTGTCAGTGGTCTCGTTTGGATCAAGGGGCATTTCATCGAATTTATCTGGAACACCATCATTATCATCGTCTAAATCTTTGTTATTGCCGGTGCCATCTCCGTCTGTATCATATTGTTCGGCGGCATTTAAGGGAGCAAAATCTTTATCATCATTAACTCCGTCTCCATCATCGTCTAAATCGATAGTATTTTTTAGACCATCATGGTCAGTGTCTTGTTCTACGTATATTTTTTCATCTACGTAATTGTTTCCCGGATTGTCTAATTCTGGTTTCCAGGGAAATATTTTGGCGGAAATAGTGTGGGAGCCAAATGACGATGGTGCCCAGTCGATAAAAACGTCGTCGGTTTTATTGGCGAAAATGGAAATTGTTTGATCTCCGGCTATTTGTTTGCCGCCATCGTAAAAACGAACAACTCCGAGTAAATCTTGAGTGCTCTTATTATTTGCTGTTGCGTAAATTCTAACGGTATCTCCTTCCAAGAAATAGGCTTTGGAAAATCGTAAATCAGGACTGTTTATTGAAATATCTCCGGTGTAGGCGTAAGCAGTTGTGCTTAAGAAGATAAAACTGCTTAAGATTAAAAGAGCTTTTTTCATATATTTTTTGATTATGATGCCGTTTTAATCAGCTCTTGTTGGTCTTCCGTTTTTCCTGCTAGGACTTCTCCACCAGTGAGAGGAATATCAATGTGATCGATTAAAGAAATGGAAGCAACGGTGTCTTTTTTATCCATTCTCATCAAATATACTCCTTGAGTTGCTCGTCCCTGAGAAGGGATTTTTTTAGAATAAATTCTGATAACTTGGCCTAGTTTTGAGATCATAACCAAATCTGCATTGGTGCTGTCGTCGAGAGTTTTGGCTCCGATAATTTTACCAGTTTTTGTTGTAACGTTAGCGGTTTTTACGCCGGATCCACCTCTGGCTTGAAGTCTGTAATTGCCAATTTTGGTCATTTTACCTAGTCCATTTTCCATTACTACTAAAAGTTCTGTTTCGGCATTTGGAACAATGGCCATTTCAACAACTTTGTCAGTGCCTTTTAATTTAATTCCACGAACTCCAATTGATGGACGACCCATTGGACGAGCATCTTGTTCGTTGAACCTAATACATTTTCCTTCACGAGTTACTAAAACAACTTCGTTTCCTTTAGAAGTTTCACGTACCCATTCTAGAGAGTCATCTGGGCGTAATTTCATGGCGATAAGTCCACTTTTTCTTACATTTTTGAAGTCTTCTACTGGAGTTTTCTTTACAGTTCCTTTTAGAGTTGCCATAAGGAGGTATTGTCCAGTGAAAGTTTCACGTGTGTTTAAAATAGAACTAACCCATTCGTCTTTTTGTAATTGCAAGAAATTTACGATAGCTTGCCCTTTTGAGATTCTGGTCCCTTGAGGAAGTTCGTAAACTGGTAATCTAAAGACGCGTCCTTTATTGGTGAAATATAGAATTTCGTCATGGTTTGAAGCATAACAAATCAATTTAATTTCGTCTTCTTCTTTGGTGGTTGAGCCAATAATTCCTTTCCCTCCGCGATTTTGCATTCTAAATGTGCTTGGTGGAACTCTCTTAATATAGTTCTCACGGCTCATTACGACGATCATTGGTTCATTAGGAATTGTATCTTTCTGGGAAATATTATTGATAGCTTGAGGAACAATTTCAGTTCTTCTCTTGTCTCCATATTTTTCTTTTATTTCAGTAAGTTCTTTTTGCATTATTTTAAGAACTTTTTTGATGTCGGCTAAAATGCCTTCCAATTTTATGATTAAGGCTATTTTTTCAGCTAATTCTTCTTCTATTTTCTGTCTTTCCATTCCAGCCAAGGTTTGTAATCTCATTTCAAGAATAGCTTTCCCTTGTAGTTCGGAAAGCTTGAAATCTTTCATTAAAGACACCAAAGCTTCTTCTTTGGTTGGGGATTTTCTGATGGTTTTAATTACGGCATCGATATTATCTAGAGCAATTTTCAATCCTTCTAAGATGTGAGCTCTGGCTTTTGCCATCTTTAACTCAAATTCAGTTCTTCTAGTGATAACTACTTTTCTATGAGTAATGAAGTGTTCAAGAACTTGTTTCAAATCCAATAGATGTGGCTGAATTTCATCGACTAGAGCAATCATATTCATGTTGAAAGATGATTGTAGGTCTGTGTACTTAAAGAGTTGGTTGAGTATTTTTTTAGGATAACTGTCTTTTTTCAATTCAATCACGACGCGAATTCCGTCTTTATTTGATTCGTCGCGGATATCTGTGATTCCTATGATTTTTTTATCTCTTACAAGCTCGGCCATTTTTGTAATAAGGGTCGATTTGTTTACTTGGTATGGGATTTCAGAAACTAAAATTTCAAATCTTCCTCCTTTTTTCTCTACGATTTCGGTTCTTGAGCGAAGAACCATACCTCCACGCCCTGTGGCGTAAGCAGTTCTAATGTCAGAAATGTTGTAAAGTATGCCTCCAGTAGGGAAGTCGGGGCCTTTAATAAATTGCATTAAGTCATCAATAGTGGCTCCTGGATTTTCTGAAAGATGAAGAACTCCATCGATTAATTCTCCAAGATTGTGAGGAGGGATAGACGTGGCCATACCTACGGCGATACCTTGAGATCCATTTAGTAATAATTGAGGTAGTTTTGTGGGGAGGACGGATGGTTCTTTGTATCTACCATCATAATTATCTCTCCAAGCAACAGTTTCCTTGTCTATATCTTCCAGCATTTCGTCAGTAATTTTCTCTAATTTTGCTTCCGTATAACGCATGGCCGCTGCTGGATCTCCGTCGATTGAACCAAAGTTACCTTGTCCTCTTACAAGGGGATATCTCATCGCAAAACTTTGAGCCATTCTAACCATGGAGTCGTATACGGCGCTGTCTCCATGTGGGTGGTATTTAGCCAAAACTTCACCGACAACAGCGGCGGATTTTCTGAATGGGCCACTGCTTTTTAAGCCGATTTCGTTCATGGCGTGAAGAATTCTTCTATGAACTGGTTTTAGTCCGTCTCTTACATCTGGAAGTGCACGAGCAACGATAACGCTCATGGCGTATTCTAGATAAGATTCCTCCATTTCGTCGGAAATATTCCTGGGATTTAAACGTTGTGTATCTGTAAAAAGTTCCAAAGATTCTTGGGAAGGTTCAGTATCGGTTTCTGGTTCAGGCGTATTTTCTGGTTCAGAAACAGGTTTCGGTTGTTTTTTTATATCTTCGGTGTTTTTGGCCTTAGAATCAGCCTTTTTTGGTTGTTTTTTCTCCGGAGTATTGTCGTTTTTGTCCTTTTTATTCACAGAAAAAGCAGGTTATATGAATAGTTGCTGGGCGAATATTATCACGTTTTTAATATTTTACTAATCAAAAATGACCTAATGGGATTGTAAAAGTGACTATTTTTTGGTAGAATATAGGGATTTAAAAAACAAAATCAACACAAATGGCAGATACACAAACACAAAATACTCAAACGGTACCAGTACAAAATGGACAGGGTGCTCCTGTCTCTAATTCGCAAGTAGCGGCTCCTGTGGCTTCAGCAGTGATTCCAGTTGCTGATCAACCTGTTTCTGAAAGTAAAGCAGTTTTTAATGAAAACAAGGCTGCTGATGGAGATGTTCCAGAGTGGTTAAAGGTTGCTGATACAGCAGTTTCTGGCAAGATTGCGAATACTGATTCATTTAATTTACGTGAAGAAAAACCTACTTTGGCTGAAATAGGAGAAGATCCATCTTCTCTTGTGCCAGTTTCTACAAAGAAAGTTCCAGATATCGAAATAGTTAAGAAAACTGAAGAAGATGCTTCTCAAAAACTTGCTAATGCAGGATATGACCCTTTGACTGGTAAAAAAGTGGAAGAGAAATCTGCAGTTACGGGAGAGCAAGTTGTCGCTGATAAAAAAGTAGTCGATGAGGCGAAAGTAAAAGCTACGGAAGTGGCTGCTGTTCAAAATAAAAATTCAGTGCTTTCAAGACTAAAGTCCTTGTTTAGTTTTTCAGCTAAAAAACCTGAGCAATCTGTAGGGAATAAAGATGCTTCAAAAGTACCGGATTTAAATTTAAAAAAAGAAATAAAAACTGTCGTTATTGATAAAGTTACTGGGAAAGAAGTGAAACTTACTGAGGCAGAGAGAAAAGAATATATTGAAGCTGAAAAAATATACCAAGAAGGGTTGGCTTCAATTAAAGATTTGATTGCGCCTTCATCAATGGAAATTCAATATGATTCTATTAGAGTTGATGGAGTATATGCGGTATCTTTTTATGTTTATTCATATCCTCGTTATTTGGATGTAAACTGGCTTTCTCCAATTATTAATTTTGATGTGACAATGGATATTTCTCAGTTTATTTATCCGATCAATTCTGATCAGATAATGAGGACTTTGAAGAAAAAAGTGGCTCAGATGCAATCTAGCATGAGGATTAATTCTGAAAAGGGAATGGTCCGTGATCCTGCGCTCGAAACGGCGCTTGAGGATGCGGAACAATTGCGTACTGAAATTCAAAGAGGTCAAGAAAAATTCTTCCAATTTGCCTTATATTTTACTATTTATTCTGATAAGAAAAAGAAGCTTGAGCGAACTGCTAAACAGTTGGAGAGTTTGCTTGGAGGAAAATTAGTGATGACAAAAAGAGCTCAAATTCAGGCTGAGCATGGATTTACAGCTTCGATTCCGTTAGCGATGGATGAGTTGTATGTTATTAGAAATATGAATACGAGTCCTTTGTCGACAACATTTCCGTTTAGTTCTTCATCTTTAACTTCCGATAAGGGAATTTTGTACGGACTAAATCGTCATAATGATAGTTTGATTATTTTTGATAGATTTGCTTTGGAGAACGCGAATAGTGTTGTTTTTGCAAAATCTGGAGCTGGAAAATCTTACGCTGTGAAACTGGAAATTTTAAGACTTATGATGATGGGAACAGATGTAATTGTAATTGATCCGGAAAATGAATATGAAGCTCTTGCGAATACAGTAGGAGGAGCTTATTTGAAACTGAGTTTGAATAGTGATAGGAGAATTAATCCTTTTGATTTGCCAAAGCCGATTAAGGGAGATGATGTTCAACCTGGAGATTTGCTGAGAACAAATATTATTAGTCTGCATGGTTTGCTTAATGTGATGTTGGGAAAATTGGATGCTGCAGAAGAATCTATTTTGGATAAAGCTTTAATTGATGTTTATGCTTTGAAAGGTATTACTATGGATGTTTTGGATCCTTCAATTTATGAACCACCAACGATGGAGGATCTTTATCAAATTTTAAATTCAATGGAAGGGGCGCAAGGACTTTCTCAGAAATTATCAAAATATACAGTGGGTTCTTATTCTGGAATTTTCAATAAGCCTACTAATGTGAATTTGTCTTCAGGATTGATGATTTTCTGTATTAGAGATTTGGAAGATGCTCTTCGTCCGATTGCGATGTATATTATTTTGAATTATATCTGGGCAAAAGTACGTAGTGAGCTTAAAAAAAGAATTCTCGTTGTGGATGAGGCGTGGACAATGATGCAACATGAAGATAGTGCGCAGTTCTTGTTCGGATTGGTGAAGAGGGCTAGAAAATATTATCTTGGAGTGACTACAATTACTCAGGACGTGGAGGACTTTATCAATAGTTCTCGTGGTAAACCGATTATTACAAACTCTTCATTACAGTTACTGTTGAAACAATCTCCGTCAGCGGTGGAGGTGTTGGCAAAGATTTTTAATCTTACGGAAGGGGAAAAGTATGTTTTGCTAAATAGTGGAGTGGGACAAGGCCTTTTCTTCGCGGGGTTGAAGCACGTTGCGATTCAAGTAATTGCTTCTTATACCGAGAATAAGATTGTGACTACAAATCCGGAAGAAGTTTTGGCGGCTACTGCGAAGGCAGAGGCTTAAAATTCTTCTAAGGCGGCAGTTAATTGATTATCAGTATTTGGTGTAGTTGTTTTGAGAATGAATCTGTCTGGGGTCAGGCCTTTTTTGTTGATGTCTCTGCCGTTTGGGGTGAGCCATTTTGCGGATGTGTATTTCAAAAGTGAATCATCCTTATATTCTACGATGTCTTGGACAACGCCTTTCCCGAAAGATTTTTCTCCAATTAGTTTGGCAATTTTATAATCTTGTAATGCTCCGGCAAGAACTTCGGAAGAGGAGGCAGATCCTTTATTTATTAGGATAACTGTTTGGAGATCTTTTAAAAGTCCATTTGCAGGTGCGTCATATGGTTCAATGCTGTTGTCGGCGAATTCCATTTTTATAGCTGTTTTTGAGGTGTCAGAAAATAGTCCGATGATATTTATTGCTACACCCAAATATCCTCCGGGATTGTTTCTGAGATCTAAAATTAAACCATCGGCGTCTTGGCTTACGATATCTTCGGCGGCCTTTAGAAATTCTTCAAAAGTTTTTTCATTGAAACTTTTTAGTTCAAGATAGGCAATTTTTTTGGTTCCTTTTGTAAGAAATTTATAGCTGACTGTTTCGTAAAATAATTTTTCTCTTTTGATTGTGAAGTTTAAAGGGCTACCTTCTCTAGTAATAGTAATTTTTACGCTTGTTCCTGCTGGACCTTTAATTTGTTTTATTATCTCAGATACGCCTTGCTTTGTTACGTCTTTACCGTCGATTTTTATGATGATGTCGGCTGGTTTTAAGCCTGCTTTTTCTGCTGGAGAATTTTTGAGAGGGCTGACAATTGTTACTTTTTCATCAATTAATTCGAGGATGGCTCCGATGCCTTCATATTCGCTGGATAAACTGTCCAAAATAATGTTTTCTCCTGGTTTTTCAAAAACGGTATAGTTGTCATCTACTTGGTTTACCATTCCTTCAATGGCTCCAAAAATTAGGTCTTTATCATTTATTTTGTCGTTATAGAGATAGTCTGTTTGAAGGGTTTGCCAGACGTCCAAGAATGTTCCAAAAGATTGGTTATTAATGAGTTCTGATTCGGTTTTATTGAAAGAGTAATTATTAGAATTTTTTGTAGGAGTTTTGTTGGTGTAAGTTATTTTAATGCTATCAATTTTTTTATATTGATTAATTTTGTATAGATAATCGGCGGCTTC
>Ga0172381_10007611_pt1 | contig 10688 bp, 12 predicted proteins | sample Leawel6488metaG_FD_119754 | JGI IMG/M metagenome (GOLD analysis project Ga0172381, IMG submission 119754) | Leachate microbial communities from a municipal landfill in Southern Ontario, Canada - Leachate well 64-88 metaG | ecosystem: Engineered > Solid waste > Landfill > Unclassified | place... | reverse complement strand
TATCGAGGCGCTGCAGCAAGGGCTGGATTTTGTGCAGGCGTCGCGTTTTGTGTCCGGTGGCACGGCCGAGAACACCCCGCTGTCGCGTGACTTTGCCATCCGGTTTATCCACGCGCCCATGCTCAGTCTGTTTTCTGGCTTCAAGTGGACCGACACCACCCAGGGCTTTCGGGCCTACAGCCGAAAGATGTTGCTTGACCCGCAGATTGCGCCGTTTCGTGACGTATTCCAGACCTATGAGCTGCTGGCCTATTTGTCATACCGGGCGCCCAAGCTCGGCTACCGCTGCACCGAACTGCCCACCAGTCGGCGCTACCCCAAGGGCGAAGTGCCCACCAAGATCAGTAGTTTTAAGGGAAACCTGTCGGTGCTTCAGGTGCTTTTTAAAGCGTGTTTTGGCGCCTATAACCCCGCATGATTTTGAATCAGGCGCCAGTCCGTGAAGCCCGCCACAGCAAACTCATCCACCGCAAACCGCAAGCGCTGCCCCGCCTGCAGCAAACCCCTCCAGCACGTGCGCACAAAATCGGGGTCACGCACAAAATCGGGGTCAGGTCTTGCCATCCAACATTGATCGTAGATCACTACTGAACATCCGGTGCTGCAGTCACTTGTGCAATAACCTCTGCTAACAAACCAGGGCGAATATGCAGACTCGACTGCGTAGGAATCTGTTGCAGCAAATTGATCACCTGATTTTTGCTTAGTTGCTGGCGACGAATGGCACGAATGAGCAAACCCAAACTACCGTGCGCCCTAATATTCAACGCTTTGGCGGCCAGGCGTGCGGCAGCATCATCTGTGAGTAGCCAGGCATCTGGACAGGTCAAGCACAGGTTCAACGCCTCATAAATGAACAGCCGATCTAGTCATTGCCGCCCAAGCCCCAGCGCACGTCTTCTTGGACAAACTGCTGAACCAGGGCTTCCTGGTGGGACTCCAGATAACGTCGCAGGGATTCCGTCACAACAAACTCCATACTTGTAGCCCAGCCGTGATCTACCATTTGCTGAGCTTGGCGTGCCAGTTGATCAGGAATGTTGGCTTGAATCAGCGTTGACATGTGGTTTCTCCAATGTAATAAAGCTAGACAGCCTTCAGTCAGCGACTGCAGTTGTTGTATTTTATGGCCGTAGTGTTGCTGCTGGCGCTGCAAGAAGACGACCCCGCCACAGCAAACTCATTCACCGCAAACCGCAAGCTCTGCCCCGCCTGCAGCGAACCGCTTGAGTGCGGTTTTTTTAAATCGATGCTCATTCCAGCGACAACACCAGGCGCTTGCCCAATACGCTGGCGGCTCGGTCCAGTGTTTTCAGCGTAAATTGGGGTCACGTAAATTGGGGTCAGGTCTTGCAATCCAGCGGGCTTCGCGTCATGCGCCCGGCAACATGCTAAGCTACTCGCCATGAAACTCCTACTCAAATGGCTGCTCAGTGCCGTCGCCCTGCTCTGTGTGGCCTACCTTTACAGCGGTGTCGTGGTCAGCAGCTTTGGCGCTGCGCTGATTGCCGCCTTGGTCATCGGGCTGTTCAACATGGTGCTGCGTCCGGTGCTGGTCTTGCTGACCCTGCCGGTGACCGTGGTCACATTGGGGCTGTTTTTGTTTGTCATCAACGCCTTGATGTTCTGGTCGGCCGCCGGCATTCTGGAAGGATTTCACGTGCGCGACTTCTACGCGGCCTTGTGGGGTTCACTGATCTACTCGGCACTGGGGCTGCTCATTGACGCAGCCTTCGGCCGGAAATAAATTCCTGAATAACGCGCTATGACGGCTCCTGTGCCTGCTCTTTGAGCAAGGCTTCGATCTGTCGGCGCCGGGTGTCGATGATCGACGCGTCGATGTGATCGGCCGAGGCATTCACGGCACCCGCTGCCCGCGGCCGATCCTGCGCTGCTTTCAACCGATCCAGCGCGCCCGCATAGTCCAACTGCGCGACCCGCGCCTCGGCCTCGGCGCGCAGGGCACGCAAATCCTGCTTTTTCGCTGCGTAGACGCTGGCCAGCCACTGCCAGGCCATGGCATCCTGCGGCTGGCCGAGCAACCAGCCTTGCAGGTCCTGCGCGGCCTGGTCCAGCGCCTGCGCTTGTCCGCCCTGCAAGGCCATCCGGGCCTGCAGCATCAGGTCGGGGCGGCGCAACACCGTCGCCATCGCCGGCTTGCCGGCTTCCAGCCCGAGGCCGGCAGCCAGGGCCTGCGCTTGCGGGCGCGAGCGGTCGCCTGCCGCCAGTTCAATTTCAAGACCCAACCAGCGCACCTGGCGCAGCGCTTCGGGGTCGTCCGCGACCAGGTTCTGCAGTCGCGCCCATTGCTTGCGTGCCTGGGCCGCATCACGCAGCTGCATGGCGGCCATGGCCGCGCCATAGAGGCTGCCCGCCTGTTGCGCTGCGGCCCGGCTCTTCGCCAGCCCGGCATCATCGGCCTGCGCCAGCCAGCCGCGCAGCGCGTCGACACCGGGGTTGGACAGCACCCGGGCACGCGCCGTCAGCATGGCATGGGTCATGCCAGGACTGGCCGCGGCCGCCTGCGGCGCGCCCAGCGGCAAACGCGACTGCATGTCGGCGATGCGCTCGGTGGTGAGCGGGTGGCTGCGCAGATAAGGGTAGGCGCCGCTGTCGTTGAGCCGGGCCGCCTGCTGCAGCTTGTCGAACATGCTGACGAAGCCCTGCGCTTCAAAGCCGGCCTGCGTCATCAGGCCAAAACCGATGCGGTCGGCCTCGCGCTCCATGTCGCGCGAAAAATTCAGCTGGCCTTGCACTGACAGGGCTTGCCCGCCGACGATCAGGGCATTGCCGGCGTCGGGGCTTTTGTTCGCCGCCAGCGCACCCAGAACCATGGCGCCGATCATCCAGGGCGTTTGCTGGTTGCTTTTGGAGATCAGGCGCGAAATATGACGTTGGGTGACGTGGCTCAGCTCGTGACCCAGCACCGAGGCGAGCTCATCGCGGCTGCTCACCACCGCCAGCAAGCCCAGATGCAGCCCGAAATAACCGCCCGGCAAGGCAAACGCGTTGACACTGCGGTCACGCCCCAGGATGATGCGCCAGGCAAAGCGTTCATCGAGTTCAGGCGTCAAATCGCCGCGCGCCCGGGCGCTTGCCAACAAGGGTTGCCAGATGCCCTGGACATAATCGGTGAGCACCGGATCGTCAATAAAATCGGGGTCGCGGTACAACTCACTGGCGATGCGGTCGCCCAGCCGGCGTTCGGCGCTGGCGCTCATGTCACTGCCGTCACCGAGCAGCGGCAGTGCATTGGCGATGGCGCCTTGCGCGTTCAGCGCGATCGGCAAAGTCAGACAAATTGCCGCAAAAAAGAGAGTGATCCTCTCTTTAAATACGAGGCCAACCCCTGATTTTGGTTTGGATTGATCAATCAACATGAGCGATAAATTTTGTGCGTCGGCAAATGAATAGTTCGAACGATCACCGTATGATGCCAGTTGCGTGTAAAGGTTCGGTCAAGCCCCCTCCTTTACGTTGGTCCAACTCTTCCCCATTTTTGTCATGAGCACCCTCACCCATTTTGACGATCAGGGTCAAGCCCACATGGTTGATGTGGCGGCCAAAGCTGCCAGTCACCGCATTGGCGTTGCCGGCGGACGCATCGACATGCTGCCCGCCACCCTGGCCATCATCGAGGCTGGCACGGCCCAAAAAGGCGATGTCCTGGGCATTGCCCGCATTGCCGGCATCATGGCCGCCAAGCAAACCAGCGCCCTGATTCCGCTGTGCCACCCGCTGGCCCTGACCCGCGTGGCGATTGAATTCAAAGTGCGGCACGCCACGGACCAGAACGAAACCTGCAGCGTGCTTTGCAAAGCCACCGTGGAAACCGTGGGGCCGACGGGCGTGGAAATGGAAGCGCTCACCGCCGTCTCGGTTGCCCTGCTCACCCTCTATGACATGTGCAAGGCCGTGGACCGGGGCATGGTCATGACCGACATCAAACTACTGGAAAAGCATGGTGGCAAATCAGGCAGCTTCATCCATCCAACGGCATCACCCCATGACAAGCCTTGATCAAACGCCCTGGCCCGCCCGTCTGAGCAGCTTTGCACTCGCCGCGCTGGCCGCCGCCAGCGTGGTGTATTGGGGTCTGCGCTGGTCTGAACCCGTCAGCGCGCCGCGCGCCGACGGCGACTGGACCAGCCAGAGCCCGATAGATACCGGCCGCGTGGCCCAATTGCTGGGGGCCAGCGCCGCCCCCGCTGGCGACGATGAAGCAGCGCCTGCGGCCAACCCCGCCGGCCGCTACAAGCTGATCGGCGTCATTGCCCAGGGACGTCGCAGCGGGCTCGGCAGCGCCCTGATCGCGATTGACGGCGCACCGGCCAAACCCTACAAAGTGGGCGACAAGCTGTCCGATGAGCTGGTGCTGCAATCCGTCTCAAAGCGCGGTGCGGCGCTGGGCCCCAGCCTGCAGGCACCGGCCAGCGTCACCCTTGAAGTCCCGCCTCTGGCCGGCATCAAACCCTGACTTTCAGACCATGGCAACTCCCCCGCTTTACCAATTCCAGGTCCAGGTCAAGCCGCGCTACCTCGCGGACCAGTCGGCGCCGGGGCAAGGCCGGTACTTTTTTGCCTACACCATCACCATTCGCAACACCGGCAGCATCGCGGCGCAATTGATTTCGCGCACCTGGAACGTCAACGACGCCGCGGGCCACCACGAAAAAGTCAAGGGTTTGGGCGTGGTGGGGCACCAGCCCTTGCTGCAACCCGGTGAAGCGTTCGAGTACACCAGCGGCACCCGGCTGCGCACGCCCACCGGAACCATGCACGGCAGTTTCTTTTGCGTCGCGGAAGACGGTGAAAAATTTGACGTCGACGTGCCCATGTTTGTGCTCGACGCCCTGAGTGCGAGCGGCGGCACGCGCACGCTGCACTAGATCCATGGCGGCCAGGACTGATCTTTCCGAGCTGCTCGACGCCCTCGACCCGCACGCTGATCTGGCGCACCGCCACCTCTGGCTGATCGAATTGCTGGGCTGGATTCGCGGCAGCAGCAGCTCGGTGCCGCGTGCCGTGGCACGCGTCAACCTGCTGCTCGATGCCCTGCAACAGCGCCCGGAGACGGCCGCAAAATTGCAAGCCTGGTGGCAAAAACTGCTGGCCACCGTCGATGCCACGGCCCTGCTGGCCGACTACGGTTTTTCGTCGCGTAGCGCTTTTGCCGGTGAACTGCTGGAGCGACTGCGCCTCAAATTCCTGCCCGGAACACCGGAAACGGCCGACGCCTCGGCCCTTTTTGCGCTTGCGTTTCATGATGCCTTTGATGCCCGTTGGCTCACGGCCCTGGACGCTGCCACGCTGGCCAGACTGGCCGAGCTGCTGCAAAGCAGTCGTTGCCTGGACCTTGATTTGGGTCACTGCGCCTGGCTTAGCAACCATCAGCAGCGGGATCTCTCGCCATGGCAGGCCACGCTGCTGGAAGCGCTGACGTTTTGCACCAGCCAGATTCAGGCCACCGGCTTTTCGCCGGAATTGCGCTTGCGCATGAGCATGCCAGCCCGCGAAACGGTGCCGTTTCACGCCTTGGCGACCGATTTTGACGCCTTGCAAGCCGCCTTTCTGGCCAGTCCGCAACGGCACAGCGCAGAGCGCCAGGCGGCCCTGCACCAATACCTGGCGCGTCTTGATGCCTGCCGTCACGCTGCGGCGTCGGTCTATACCCATCTGGAGATGCACGGCATTTCCGTGAGCCTGGTATTTCAAGTGCGCCAGTTGCGCTCGCGTGTGCTGCGAATTCGCGCCCTGCTTGAGTGTTTGCTGTCAGAACGACCCCAGGCATTGACGGCGCAGCTGCTGGCGGACCTGGTCAAAACGGGGCTGGAGCGGCGCAGCCTGCGCGCCCTCGTTGCCGCCAACTCGTCCATGCTGGCGGCCAAGGTGGCTGAGCGCAGCTCCGAGACCGGCGAGCACTACATCACCCGCACCCGGGCCGAATACCTGCGCATGCTGCGCGATGCGGCGGGTGGCGGTGCCGTCATGTCACTCACCACGCTGATGAAATTTTTGGTGCTGTCAATCGGCCTGTCGGCTTTTTGGAGCGGGTTCTACGTCGGCGTCAACTACGCCCTGAGCTTTGTACTGATCCAGATGATGCAGTGGACGGTGGCCACCAAACAACCCGCCATGACCGCCCCCGCCATGGCGGCCAAGCTCAAGGAGCTGGGAGCGCCGGGAGCCATCGAGGGTTTTGTCGATGAGGTGACCCACCTGGTGCGCTCGCAGGTCGCCGCCATCGTTGGCAACCTGGCGCTGGTGGCGCCGGCCGTGTTGCTGATCAGCGGCGCGTTGTGGCTGGCTTTTGGTGCCCCCATGATTGATGCCAAGGTGGCCCAACACGTCTTGCAAGACCTGAGCCTGTTGGGCCCCACCGCCCTGTTTGCGGCCCTGACCGGCGTGCTGTTGTTTGCTTCGAGCATCATTGCGGGCTGGACCGAAAACTGGTTTGTACTGCACCGGCTGGATTCGGCCATTCGCTACAACCCCAGAATCACCGCCGCGCTGGGCCACGCCAGGGCGGACCGCTGGGCCGCCTTCATGCGCCACAACATTTCGGGACTGACGGCCAATGTGTCGCTCGGCATGATGCTGGGGCTGGTGCCGGCCTTTGCAACATTTTTCGGGCTCGGACTGGAAGTGCGCCACGTCACGCTGTCCGCCGGGCAACTTGCCGCGGCGGCGGCCAGCCTGGGGCCTGAGCTGTTGCAACAGGGTCCGTTCTGGTGGTGTGTGGCCGGCATTGTCGTCACCGGCGCACTCAACGTGGCCGTGAGCTTTTATTTGGCTTTCCTGCTGGCACTCAGGGCGCGCAGCGTCAGCGGGGTCGATCGCAGCCACATCTACCAGGCCATCCGGCACCGGATACGCACCCGCGCGCGCAGTTTTTTCTGGCCCGCCCGCACGACAAAGGACAGCCCGCATGGGTGAGTTCGACCTGATCGCACGTTTCTTCAAGCGCCCGGCGCGTCACGCGGCGCTGGGTATTGGCGACGACTGCGCGCTGCTGCAACCCGCCCCCGGCACCCAGTTGGCGATTTCCTGCGACATGCTGGTGGCGGGCCGCCATTTTTTCGCCGACGTGAGCCCGCACAAGCTGGGCCACAAGGCGCTGGCGGTCAACCTGAGCGACCTGGCCGCCTGCGGCGCCAAACCGCTGGCCTTTACCCTGGCACTGGCGCTGCCTGAAGCCAACGAGCCCTGGCTGGCCGCTTTTGCCCAGGGCCTGTTTGAACTCGCCGATGCCCATGACTGCGAGCTCATTGGTGGCGACACCACCGCCGGGCCGCTCAACATCTGCATCACGGTGTTTGGCGAGGTGCCGGTCGTCCAGGGTCGGTCCCTTGCCCTGCTGCGCAGTGGCGCCAGGGCCGGCGACGACCTCTATGTCAGCGGCACGCTGGGCGATGCCCGGCTGGCGCTGGACGCGCAACAAGGCAAGCTGAGCGTGCCCGCGCCCGTGCTGAGGGCTGCGCGCGAGCGCCTGGAGCGTCCCACGCCGCGCGTGGCGCTGGGTCTGGCCTTGCGCGGCGTCGCCAGCGCCGCCATCGACCTGAGCGATGGCTTCATGGGCGACCTCGGGCACATCCTGGAATGCTCCCGGGTCGGCGCCAGCGTGCAGGTCGATCGGCTGGTGCAATGCATCGGCTGTTACGCCGAGGCAGCGCCTGCCGAACATCCGCTCGGCATTGATTTGTCTGTGGAGCAATGGCGCACGTTGGCACTGGCCGGTGGCGATGATTACGAACTGCTGTTTACCGCCCCAGCGGGTCAACGCGCGGCCGTGGCGCGCGCCGCCCAAACCAGCCGGACGCCGGTACACCGCATCGGCCGGATCGACGCCATCGCGGGCCTGCGCCTGCTGGACGCGCAGGGCCGGGCTCTTGAGCCGCATGACGCCTCATTCGACCATTTCGCCTGAAACAGGTCGGTCTCTGCCGCGATAATCAGGCCATGCTTGATCCCGAGTCTGTTGTTGACCTGCCGTCCCCCGTCAGCACCCGCCCGCTGGGCCCGGTGGTTCCGACCGGCCGCTTCATGATGGCGCACCCGGCCCATGTGATGGCGCTGGGCTTTGGCTCCGGGCTCAGCGCAGTCGCCCCCGGCACCATGGGAACCCTCTGGGCCTGGGCCCTTTTTGCGCTGCTGCAAGACCGCCTGACCGAATCGCAATGGGGCTGGCTCATTGCCATCAGCGTGCTGGCGGGCTGGTGGGTCTGCACGGTCACGGCCAGACACCTGCACACGCTGGATTCCGGCAACATCGTCTGGGATGAAATCGCCGCTTTCTGGCTGGTGCTGTGGCTGGTCAGTCCGACCGGCTTTTGGGCCCAACTGGCTGCCTTTGCGCTGTTCCGCTTCTTCGATGCCGTCAAACCGGGTCCGGTGGCCTGGGCCGACCAGCTCTACCACCATGTGGACCCCGCCACCGACCCCGGCGCCTGGCGCAAAGCGGGCTGGGGCATCATGCTCGACGACCTGGTGGCGGCGTTTTGTACCCTGCTGGTCATCGCGCTTTGGCGATCCTGGCAGGTTTAGGGTCCGCAGGCTGCTATGCTTTGTCCCTTTCACACAACCAGGCAGATTCCATGAAACACTTCATCGCCCTCAGTCTCATCGTCGCAGCCTCAGTCACAAACGCCGTTTGGGCGGCTGATCCCTCCACGGCCAAGGCACCCGTCAAAGGCACGGTCAATGGTGAAGTGCTGGAGGTCAAGGACGTTGACAGCTATACCTACCTGCGACTGAAGACCCGGGACGGCGAAACCTGGGCCGCGGTCAGCACGGCCGCAGTCAAAAAAGGCGCCACCGTGACCATTGAAAACGCCATGGTCATGAACAACTTCGAGAGCAGGACCCTGAAGAAAACATTCCCGACCATCGTTTTCGGCAATCTGGGCGGCGCGGCCGCCAGCCAAGGCGTGCCCGGCTCGAAAATGGCCATGGTCAATGCGGCCGACACCACCCCGATCAAGGTCGCCAAGGCCAGCGGCGCCAACGCCTACACGGTGGCCGATGTGGTGAGCAAAGCAACCCAACTCAAGGACAAGCCGGTCAAGGTCAACGGCCAGGTCGTGAAGTACAACGCCGGCATCATGGGCAAAAACTGGGTCCACCTGCGTGACGGTTCCGGCACCCCGGCCAACAACGACATTCTGGTGACCACCGCGGCGTCGGCCAAGGTCGGCGACCTGGTCACGGCGTCGGGTGTGGTGCGCAACGACAAGGACTTCGGCGCGGGCTACAGCTACAAGGTGCTGCTTGAAGACGCCACCCTGACCGCCCTCAAGAAATAGGCATCCAGATGCTGGAGAGTTGCGCACTGCTGGCACGTCTGCTGCTGCGCCAGGGATGGTTTTTGACCACCGCCGAAAGTTGCACCGGCGGCCTGATCGCCGCCCATTGCACCGAGCTGGCGGGTTCCAGCAACTGGTTTGAGCGCGGCTTTGTCACCTATTCCAATGCCGCAAAATGCGAGTTGCTGGGCGTTGATGCGGCGCTGATCGACCGCCATGGGGCCGTGAGCGAAGCCGTGGCGCGCGCCATGGCTGTCGGCGCGCTCGCGCATTCGCGCGCCCAGGTGGCCATTGCGGTGACCGGTGTGGCGGGCCCCGCTGGAGGCAGCGCAGAAAAACCGGTGGGCACGGTGTGGCTCGCCTGGGCAACACCGATGGGCCTGATCAGCGAGGTCAAGCACTTTGACGGCGACCGCACTGCGGTGCGGCAAGCCACGGTGCAACATGCCCTGACCCGGCTCACAGAATTCCTTCAGACGGAAACCCCGGCGTGAACGGTTGAATGTTGAAGTTGTCATCATCCGAGGGGTTGCCGGGCCGCGGCTTGGCCGTGCGCCGGCACTTGACTTGAGCATGGATTTTTTCAACGGTTATGCCACCGGACTGGCGCTGATCGTGGCCATTGGCTCGCAAAACGCCTACGTCTTGCGCCAGGGCATCTTGCGCCAGCACGTGCTGCCCCTGGTGCTGTTTTGCGCACTGTCCGACGCGCTGCTGATCCTGGCAGGCATTGGTGGCGCGGGCCTGCTGGTTCGCGACAACGCCTTCCTGATGAGCCTCACGCGTTTTGGTGGCGCCCTGTTTTTGCTGGCTTATGGCGTGCTGGCGGCGCGGCGTGCCTGGCAAGGCCTGCCCATGCCAATGAGCAGGACCGGCGGTGCGCCCCTGGCCGCAGCGCTGGCCGCCTGTTTCGCCTTTACCTTTCTGAACCCGCATGTGTACCTGGACACCGTGGTCCTGCTCGGCGCCCTGGCCAACCAGCGCCCCGACCCGGCGCGCTGGATTTTTGGCGCCGGGGCCATGAGCGCCAGCCTGTGCTGGTTTGCCGCACTGGGTTTTGGCGCCCGTTTTCTGGCCCCGCTGTTTGCGACCGCGCTGGCTTGGCGGGTGCTCGACAGCGTGATTGCACTGACCATGTGGGGGTTGGCAACCATGCTGCTGCTGGCTTGAGGTTAAGTTCAAGCCCATGAATCCAAACGAACACGCGCTGACCCGCTTCTGCACCGCCTTTGCCGCGCTGGATGCGGACACCATGGCCAGCTGTTAGGGATGCGGAAATTGCCAATGTCCCGTTTATGGCGAGCGCTGGCGGGATGCAGTGCTAGGCGCTGCGAGTGCCGTGTGGCTATGCCACACAAGCGAGTAGCAACGACGCAATGCGCCCGC
>Ga0172381_10007610_pt1 | contig 10688 bp, 11 predicted proteins | sample Leawel6488metaG_FD_119754 | JGI IMG/M metagenome (GOLD analysis project Ga0172381, IMG submission 119754) | Leachate microbial communities from a municipal landfill in Southern Ontario, Canada - Leachate well 64-88 metaG | ecosystem: Engineered > Solid waste > Landfill > Unclassified | place... | reverse complement strand
GGGTTCATGGCGCTACGGGGCAGCTTCCAGCCCATACCGGCCAGCCAATACTCACGCTCAGCCTCCCTGCTGCTCGGCGCCTGTGGTTTCAGCCGCACCGTCGTCGGCGTCGGCACGTGAATGATCCGCCTCGGGGCGCTTGGGGCCACAATGCCCGCCAACGTGCCCAGGATAGCCGCTGCAGCGCGTTCGGACGCTTTGCCGTCTAGTTGACCGTAGCAGGTCTCGGAGGCGCGTTTCCGGTTCTCCGGAAGCGGCGCTGAATCCTCAAGCGCACGGGCGATGGTCGGCAGTAGGTTCTCCTTGCCGTGGCATACCGGCCCGAGCAGTTCCCGCTCTGTCCACATCCCGCCCAACCCCTTGCCGGTTGTCCCTGCGCCGTTCAGACTCACTACCGGGCGGCCGAGCGCCGCGAACTCGTATATAGCGCTCGTGCCGTCGGCTGCCATCAGGTCCGCGCGTTCGAAAACTTCCTCCAGGTCGCTCACGACCTCGATGCCCAGCTTGTCATAGTGCGGGCGCAGCTCCTCAATGATCAGCGGGTGCCCGTGCCCCAGCACGGTATACTGCTCCATCAACTCCGACAGCGCGGCGGCGTATTCATAGAACGCGGTACGCATCTCCGGCGCCACCCTGCAATCCCAATGCCACGCCAGCGCGATGGTCGGCTTCTCCCCTGGTTTGCGGCTGCGGGTGATCCCGTGCCACTTGTCGAGTTTAGGACAGCCCACCGACACGATAGGGATGTGAGGCAGCGCCCCGCGCTCGATCTCGGCTATCCGCTCGTTTGTGGCCAGCATCAGGCGGGTCTTAGTGCGGTGGCTTTTGGTGCCGGGGTAACTCGGATGCACGCTGCCCGCCGGCGGCGTGAACCCTACACCGTGCATCATAATGACGTTCGGGCGGCTGGTGTTGTCGAGCCATCCCGGGTCGGCGTGGCCGCATACCACGGTCAGCGGCTTCACCAGGTGCCCGATCAGCGCCTTGACCATTGTCCATCGGTCGGGGTAGGCGGTCGCAGGTATGCCGTAGCGGTCACGCGCGTATTCGGCCAGCGGCCGCAGGGCGTGAAACTCGCCACGCGACTCTTCGGGCAGCGCGTGGTAGACGGGCGCCATGTGGTCTACATAGTGCCAGCGCCGGTCGCTTATCGGCGCGATGCAGAAATCGACCTTCGGCAATCTACCAGTCCTCCATCGAGCCGGTTTCAATCACGGTGCCATCGGCACTCTTGCGCTCCAGAGTGAACTCACGTTCGTAGTTGACCGTGCTGGAGGCTATCTGGCAGGAGGCGTAAGGCGTAGCATCGGCCTTCAGGTACGGCGCCAGCATTGCCAACCCCTGGTCAATAAGCGCCTGCGAGCCCGAAGCGCCCGAGGGACCCTTCGAGGCGTCCTGCAACGTGAGCTGGTAGTCACCAAGCTTCTTGCTTTTGATGTTCTGCCTGGTGGCCTCGGCAGGCAGTTGAGCCCCTACGTGACCGCTGATGACCATCAGCTTGCCCATCGTCAGTATGGCGTCATACGTGCCGTCGGTGTAGGCGGTGTCGATCATCGCGTCAAGTGCGTTCTGCCAGAAGTAGACGATAGCGTTGATCTGGCTGTCATACCTCGTGCCCGTTATGACGCAGTAGCTCTTCACATCGTCTCTGGTGACGTTGTAGCTCATTGGTTATGTCCTTGCTGCCCGCGCTAGAGCGACAGAACCTGCACGCCGCCGAAGCACAAAGGCGTCGATCTGTGCGCCACTGGTGTCGCGGTAGACGTTGATGGCGAGCGTCTTCTCCGCAACCGCCAGAACCCCGTAGGCGCCGAGTTTGATGGTGGCCGGGACCGTCCCGTAACCACTGGGCAGATAATCCTCCTCACCCACCAGGGCAGTCGGCCCAAAATTGCCAGGAGTGCCCGTGCAGCTCATTCCTAGGTAGAGAATCCCGCCGGTCATGAAGCGAACGTAGTTGTGACTATGGCCGTGGATGTACATATGCGCCTTGCCTGCAAGCATTGCGGCGTGCAGCGCGTGCCTCGACGTTTCCGATAACCACGGCACGGTGGCGGTATAGCCGATCATATCTACCCCGCCATTGTGACCAACAACGAACTTCCACGGCTTCTCACTTACCTTCAGGTCGGCTTCGAGCCACGCGAGGCAGGCCGCGCTGATCGAGACACCATCAGCCCCCTCAGTGGTGTCAATCACGGCGTAGTGGGCGTACCCGTAGTCGATGCTGTAGTAGGGCTGCCCTGCTTCGACAGACGGGATGGGGAAGAGCCCCATTATCCGCGTGTTGTAATACGGTTGCGCCCCGGAGTTATCGGTGTCGTGGTTCCCAATGGCGGGAATCCATACACTTCTATTCGCAGTGTTGCCTAGCGCCTCCAGGAGTGCCCAGGGCTGCAGCCAGTCGTTGGCCGGAACCTGAGAATCGCCAACGGTGCAGATGTCGCCCGGCGTAATGATCCCGTCGATCCCAGCCGTGCGGTTGAGGTACTGGGTAGCTGCCGCCGATCCCTGACCACTGCCCTGCGGATCGGAAACGATGGCCAGCTTGGTCACCGCGTCGGCTTTGAGTTGGAAGGTACGGTCCTCCGTCTTCCAGGTGTCCCCCGTCGCTGCCTCACTCACAAACTCCCACTGGTAATGATAGGTTACGGCTGGGTCGAGCCCGGTCAGGGTGGCCTCGTGGGCCTTGGCGGCGACTGCAGAGACAACATCTGTGCCGTATTCATCATCCGCGCCGTAATGCAGGGTCGCGGTGACGTTCGCGGCGGCAAACGACTTGATCTTGACGCTGGTATTGGTCTGCGGAACAACCAGGCTCCCCCAGTCGGCTACCAGCGGCACGGAAGGCGTGTAGCCGGTATCGCCATATTCTAGCCGAAGGTCTTTGAGATAGAACGTAGCGACGGCATTGGTGCTTGGTGTGCCAACCATCACCGTATCCAGGTCGGCTGTCCATGTCTTGGTCTTGGCGCTCATCGTGGCCGGGATACCATCGATCCATACTGCTAGGGTGCTGGTGTGGTCGGCGGCCACCGCGATCTTCATGTGCAACTGGTGCCATCTGTCGTGGCTGAAGGTGTTGTTCGACACGGTGTAGCTTTCGTTGAAGAAATACGGCTGTATCCCCGCCGCACCCTGGTTCGCTGACACCCCAGCCTGAACAAATGCAGCCTCCCCGGTGCTGGTGCTGCATCGCAAAAGGCACATTTGTACGATCTTTGCGCTCACGGTGCCCGTATCCGGCATAGGGAACATGAACGAGTAAAACAGGTGGATATCCATTGCCCCGCCGGAGGCTACCGGGATCGGAGTTCCTAGCGTGCAAACGATCCTCTTGGAACCTGACGGGTCCTTCCACACCCGCAGGCAGTGCTGCCCGTTCTCCACTGGGCGTATAGGGGGCAGTCGGTTCACCAACTCGGCCTCTGTTGGCGCAAGAAAGGTCAGTCCCTGGCTGTTGTCCCATCCAGTCGGATTGGCATTCAGCGGCACAACAATATCATCCCCGCCGGGTAGCACATTCACAGGATCCGCCATTGACTACTCCTTAGCTCACCACGATCGTTGCCTGAAGCGTATCAGCGCCGGCAGAGACGATGATGTGGCAGGTTGTGACGTCGAAGCCCAACTCGTGAGGCCCAGTCGAGCCGCAGTCGATGATCGCCAAAAGCGTCCCGGCGGCGGCAGTCCCATCGTAGATGGACAGCGTTATCGCCTCATCCGCCACGCCGATGTCCACCCGCTCGACGCAGCAGGCTCCAGCGGCAATTGTTGTGTCGGCCACATCCGCGAACGTGATCAGCGTAGCCGTGCCCTGGCGCCCGATGCGCATAACGTTGGCGGCCTGATCCTCGCCTGCTGACAGGGTAGCGAGTTCAGCCAGCAGATTGCCGTCAGAGTCAACCAGAGCAGCCGTGACCACGCGTCCGGATGTGTCCACCAGTATCTCGCGCAACACGCCGCTGCTGTCCTTGCCAAGTAGCATGCCCATCAGTCTATTCCTCCTCGGTCTGGAATCGCGGGTACGCGTCCAGCTCCTCATCGGTCATCGTGGTTGTGACTATCTGCCCGCTGGTGTCTACCAATATCTCGCGCAAGACACCGTTCGGGTCCATGCCCATCAATACTTCAGCCATCGTCGCGCCTGCCTCTCAGCGGCTTCAACAACGTCGCCTGCCGCACCACGTCAAACAGCTTCTCCGTCTCCGGGGTCAGCTGTTCAACGGTTATATCCTGACCGTAAGGCACGATCCGGCGCGTGGTCGGCTCTATCGCGCCCATATGCCCTTTCCGGTATTTCGGGGTGATTACGTACATCGTCTGGCGAAGCCTCCGCACATAGCGCCGGGGAGGGTGCCCCTCTCCCCGGCGGAGTATTACACACGCCCGCGGCTTAGGAGCCGGTGACGTTGGAACCGTAGGCCAGGAACGGCAGGCCGTAGCCCGCGACGCCCCTGATCCTGATTCCGTAGAGGTACTGGTCGCGCATGAACCCGGTGTCCGAGTCCGCCTCACGCGAAGTAAACTCCACGCCCTGGCGGTTCTGCCAGATGATCGGCTTCAGCGGTCGCTTCGTGTCGACCAGGAACCAGTTGTCGGTGTCCGTCAGCCACGGACTGCAGATGTACTGTAGCTTCCCCGCGAGCACGTTCTTGTACGGCGTCACGGTTCCGGTCACGGAGTCCTCGTTGCGCACCACGACAATCGGGCTGGCAGTCAGCTCTTCGGCAAGCTGTTCCAGGTCCGGCGGCACCACGAGCAGGTTCGGGTTGATCCCGAGCGGCCTGCCTGTGTCGCTCACGAACTTGCGCATGGCCACCCGAGCAGCCGAGAGCGCGGCCGCAGAGAGTGCGGTTGTGCCCAGGTTGTTCTGGTTCGTGCCACGGTTGGCAAAGAACGCAGCACCGTCGTAGGCCAGTGCAGTGAAGCCGGCCGCAAGCGCCTCAAAGACGGTCTCGTCAATGAAGCTTGCGGCCTCGGCGGCAAACGAGCGGATGCGCAGGTTCAGTGCGCCCAGCTTGTCGTCGTCAACGGCGTCTCGGTCGACGCCGATGGTGGACTCATACTTCTTGTTGACGAGACTGTAATCGGACTCCGCGAGCCCCTTAATCACGCGCTCATCAACCCACTCACGCATTCCCGGCAGGCTGCCGAGCCAACCGTAGCGTTCCTGGTCGGACGTGGACGGCACCTCAACGGCGATCTGCTGCCACTGAGACGCGACGTCCTCGTAATAGGCCTGCATGAACACGCCTTTCACGGCGGGCATCAGCAGGTTCCCCATGTCATTCTGTGTAACTGGCAATTAGATCACCCCCTTAGCTTGCGTCAACGTCCGTCTTCAGCGCGTATCCGTCGATCTTGACACGCACCTCAGTGGCACTCACGACCTCGACCACGCGGCCAACCACAGCCCCCGCGCCGGGATCGGAAACAACTACCGTCTGCGGGTTGGCCGCGATGCTCCCCCAGACTTCCTTGCCGATCCAAGTCTGGTCGGCAGAGGCAGCGATAAAGTTGTGTACGCCGGTCGCCCACACTCTGATAGCGAGGTCTCCGGCACTGCCCGCACTGTTGTCAACGGTCTCATACGCCACCCCGAAGAACGGGCGCGAGGCCGTAGGAGTATATGTGCAATAGCCGGCGCTGGCGTCGGCATACACGAGCGACCCTTTGTAGATCGCTACTGCGTCCATCAGCAGGGAAATAACATCCCCTACTGACACGCCCTGATCTCGGGCGGCTGTTACGTTTGCGTAACCCATCGGATGTTACCTCCTTTACTGGTTGGCGTACTTCTTCATAGCAGCGACCGCCTCATCGCCGCCGATCCTGCGCGCCGCTTCGATCTGCTCCGCTGAGAACTGCGCGCCGTCCTCACTGGCCTGCCTGAGCAGACTGCGGAACTCCAGCGCCGGCGCCATAGCTTCGAGGAACTTGACGAAGATTTCGCCGTAATCTGCCTTCTGCTCCTTGCCCTCCGCGTCTGCGAAGGTGATGACGTGCGCCGGATCTGCGAATGTGGAAACGAGCGGCATATCCTTCATCAGCGCGATGGCGTATGCCTCTGCCGCCGGAACGATCTTCCCGGCCCGCTTGAAGTCAGCGACCAACTGGTCGCAGCGCATGCGCCGCAGGTGGCGAGTCGCCTCATCCTGCTGCACACCCTGGAAGACCATGCGGTCGTTCTGCTCTTTGAAAAACGCGGCCTGCTCAAGCCTCGCTTTGACGACCCCGGCCGCGGCGTCCTGGCTGGCCGCCGCCTCATCCACGACCTCGATGGCCTCCTGGAGACTCATCTTGATCTCGGGTTTTGCCCCATCTGTGGGCGTGGTTTCTGGCAATAGATTCACCTCCTCGGCCGCCCCACCAGGCGGCGGAACTTCCTGACCGGCGGTTGTCGTGGATTCAGCAGCGTTGCCGGTCGCTGGTATGTCTGCTGAAAACATGTAGCAGGCGTCCGTATCCGCGAACACCTGTGCGCTGGCGATGCGCGGCACCGTCACCAGGCTCACCTCAGTGATCCCGGACCGGTCGCGGCGCACCCCGACGCTGAGCTTCTTGGCGTCTTGCTGGTCGATCAGCGCCCACGCGGCGGGCGAGAACGCGAGCTTGCCGAGCAGGTCGCGGCCAGCGCGGTAGATGGACTGAACCACGCCGAGCTTGAACGGGCTGTCCGTGTGCTCGATTCTGATCGGCACGCCTCCAACCGGATGGTTAGCCACCATCACGTCCAGGTCGGCCTCCGAGACCTCGACACCCTTGTCGGGGTAACTCCCGGCCTCGAACAGCTTGGCATCCCGCACCACCAGGTCCTCAGAAAACGGGATCGGTGCTACCCTAGGCTCGCCGACCTTAATGTCGCCGCCGTTCCAATCCCAGGGCATCTCCATCACATGGCCATTGAGCGAGACTACGACGTAATCTTTGTAGACATCTGTCATCGGATAGTCCGGATACTCCGGCGCGCCAGTAGCCTTTGCCATAGCCTGGAGCTTCTTGCGAACAGCATCGCCGACCGATTGGATGACCGTGGAGAGGCCAACAGAAAACGCCACTGCCGTGTCCTGCTCGCTCAAATGAACCTTTGGGGCTAGATCAGGCATGCAAATCCTCCTTTGTCTCAGCCTAACAAAAAAGCCCTCCGGTCTAGCCGGAAGGCTTCTATCAGTGTGTATGCTGTTGTGTCAGTTTATGTCAGTTGGTCGCTACCTCAGGTTCGAACCAGTAGCCACAGCCGGGCATCAGATCCGCTGGCTGCTCAGGCCCGCATTCGCAAAGCGTGGGCTTGACCCCCGCCGCGTGCAGGGCGCAGGTAGCGACCGCGCCGCACATCTCCAGGTGCGGACAGGTTTGATCCACGGCAATGTGCACCCGCTCGGCGTCAGCGGATTCTATTTCGACGCCTCGCGCGGCCAACCACTGTCGGGCCTCGGTAGTGTTGGGCAGTTGCACCCGGAACAGCCGGCGGCAACAATCGCCACAGCGGTTGCACTGGCCTCGCCTCACGACTTCAGCGCGAGCCAGACCACGAATGCAACGCAGCCCGCCGTCCACAGGAGGCTCAGCTTAACCACGGTGCCGAAGTCCGGTATGAAATACAGGAAGGCGCCGCACCCCGCGAATGTCAGCAGTGTGCCGAGGCAGCTAAGTCCCTGCGCCAGCCCAACGTCTGTCCGTAAAGGTTCCATGATGTGCTCCTCATAGCCCGGCGGATGCGATGGCCCGGGGCGCTAACCCATCGGTCAGCGTCGTACACGTCCTCGAAATCGCAATCGAGCCAGCCGCCGGCCTTGTCTGGTGTGTCTATTCCACACCACCCCCGTCCGGCTCCTCCATGACGGACGGCTCAACAGGCGGAATCCCTGTCAGTCCATCCTTGCACTCCAGAAAACACTTACAATTAGTGACGCAGGCCGTACTTCCATCTCCGGGGATGCGGGTCAGGTCGTTCATCGGGCGCCAGCCGCGGCCGGCTTCTTCGATGCAGGTTTCGCAGTGCTCCGCCTCGCTCATTACCCAACGCACCATCTGGCCGGGCGGGCTCGAAAGCACAAATCCCCGGTTGGCCACCCCTACCAGCGCATCGGCATACATCTGCGCCCGCCACGCGATCCGCGCGGACCGCAGCTCCGGTGAGAGGTCTTTGTATTTGCCTCGGATGTCAGCTAGGAAGCCGCGAAGGAATACTCGCTCTTGACGGTACATCTGCCGCGCGGCCGCCAGATCAGGCGTGCTCAGTTCAGCCCACGCGCCCGTTGCCTTGGCCTTGCCGAGCGCGAACGCTTCGTCGTAGGCGTTCCGCAGCGCCATCTGCATCTGCCACTCGAAGGCCGCCGGGCGGATGGCACCACTGGACAGTTGTTCCGCCGCAAGTTTGATCTCGGCCTTCGCGCGACCGTGCAGCATCGCAAAGGCCCTGTCAACACCCTCCCGCGTAGCGGTGGCCGCCGCTCGCTTGGTTCCCTCGTACGCCTTCTTCACCCTCTCTGCCCACAGCCGCGAGGTCGTCTTCTTACGAAGCACGACTCTAACCCCGGCAGTGACGGCGCCCGCCTTGGATGCAGGCTTCGCCCCCCGTCGCCCTGCAGCCCCCGGTGAGGCCGCGAAGGTTATGATCTGCTGCCTGGTGATCACTTCTGGCCTTTCGCCGTCGCTTCCTGCTTCCGCGCCGCCTCCGGCTTTTCCTCTTCCCCATCCGTGAGGAGTCCGTCCTGCCCATCCCCGGACTGCTCTGCCGCGTCCCCTGCAGCAGCCATTTCGGGCGACGCCTGCTCAAGCTCCTCGGGTTTGGGCGGGAATCCGAACTCCTCACGGATAAACGGCTCGCGCGGATCGACCACGCCGCCCTTCAAGAGCACGTCCATTATTCGCGCTAAGCTCTCAAGGTCGCGGTCGTCGGGCGGCGCCAGGATGATGTCCGGGTATAGCGTTGTCTGGAAATTGTAGTTGACGAGCCGTTTGATGAGCTGTTCCCGGAGCACTTCCTCGGCGATCTCACGCCTGAGTCCGTCCAGGTGCATCCCGAGTATGCCCTTGTGGATCTTCGCTTGTGCGTACGAGCCGCCGCCGTCGCTGCCCTCGTCAGTCGCAAGCACCTGACCGAATATACCGCGGGCAATGCCCTTGTTGCAGTTGTCGATTGCGCCGTTGAAGTCAAACATCGACGACTGGCTGACCGCCATGAACTCGACCTCCACGCCCTGGGGCACGATGATGGCCGCGTCGGTCTGCACGCTTTTCAGCGCGTTCAGCAGCTCGTCTTGCTGTCGTTTGGGCATATTGACGGGGTAGCGGCCCAGCACCATAGGCACGCCGTGCTTCTCAGCGCCCACGTTGCGCCACTTCATCAGCCCCTGCTTGCTCCAGTAATGCTGGTATGCGGCGCGGAGGTCACTGACGCCCTGAGGCAGTCCGGTGCGCTGGTCGTCGTAGCTGAAGAGGAGGATCTTGTCGAGCGGGACCGGAACGGGCTGGCCTTGGCCCACCCATTGAAACAGCCCGTGCACGTCGCCATAGGCATCCATATCGAAGGTGAAACTGTCGGACGGCTTAGGTCGGATGCTGTCGAGCCCGATCTTGCCTTTATATTCGCCGTCCTCGAATATGCGCCAGTTGATCTCGTTCACGGAGAAGCCGGGCACCATCGCCCACGCTATGTTAGACAACACGGCCTCTATAGATCCGGTCATCTCACGCAGGCAGTAGTCGACAAAGTCCGCAATGTCCTGCGCTTCCTCGTATCCGTCCTCGTCTTCGCCTACGGCTGGCTGCACACTGTAGCCGCCCACCAGGACGCCAAGCGTTTTGATCTTGACGCAGGATTTCACCTGGTCATCGGCCATCATGTCGCGGGTGTACATTCGGAGGCCCTTGGCCGCCAGCACCGTGTCGACGTCCGCGTTCGTAGTGGTGTAACGATAGGCCTGCGCCTCGGAGTCGTTGACGCGCCGGACGCGCTGCTCCATATCAGGAGCTACAAGCCCGCCGTCCATCTTTGCCGACGGCTTGGAGGCAAACAAGGTTATGTCGCGCCCGAAAATCTTCAAACTAACTCCATCCCTGCAGACTTTCCCGCCTGCCGCTCGTCCGGATGCCCTTATAATCCGCCACCACTACCCCAGCCGCAAACGCCAACGCCACGGCCTCGGCCCGGTCGGGGCTTGGCAGGCCGCGCTTTTTCATATCTTCTTTGCGTTCGATGGCCAGCCTGCCCTTAGAGGTCAATTCATACTTGCGGGTGGACAGTTGACCGACGAGATCATCGTCAGGCGGCAAGGCCATCTCGCCCGACTTCAGCAGGTCTTTCATCACGCCATACCAGACCGCCACCGCGTTGTGGTAGTCGTCGTCGCCCTCACCGCCGAAGTTCATCGGCAGGACGGCGCAGTTGTCCGTAAACTCGCCCAGCCCTTGTGCGGATGTGAGGTTGTCGGTCACGCCGCCGCCGACGCCTGTATCATCAACCCGGATCGTGCTGCAGCTATACTCACGGGCAAGCTGTATGGCCCGCCCCGCCGTCTGCGTGGTGCTCCAGCCCCGGTGCGGCTCAAGCACAACTACGCGCCCGCCCTTGCGGACCGCAAAACAAGTTTCATCATCGCCGTAGCGGGCAACGTCTATGCCCAGCTCACACGGGCCTTCGGTGCAGGCGTTCGGGTCGCTCTCGTAGCGGAGCACCGCCG
>Ga0172381_10007608_pt1 | contig 10688 bp, 17 predicted proteins | sample Leawel6488metaG_FD_119754 | JGI IMG/M metagenome (GOLD analysis project Ga0172381, IMG submission 119754) | Leachate microbial communities from a municipal landfill in Southern Ontario, Canada - Leachate well 64-88 metaG | ecosystem: Engineered > Solid waste > Landfill > Unclassified | place... | reverse complement strand
TGGCCTGTAAAAATGTAAGTGCTTGACTTATTTTTCCAATACCAAAAACAATTGGCCCACAGGCAGCAGCAAATAAAGCCATGGAAACAATAAATGTTTTAGTACTGCTATCTAAATCAGTAATCCATCTAGCTGCTTCACTAAGCCCCTTGATTATTTCCGATAATTTAGGCATTAAATCAGCAACAAAAGAACGCCCTAATGAGGCAATATCATCTTGCAATGTGGAGGTTAAACCGGGGAGCGTTTTAGAAGCACGTTCCAGCCCATTAAAAAACATTCCCCCTTCTTCAGCAGCATGTTTAAATGCTTCAGCGACCATATCAGAAGATATGGCCCCTTTATGCATTTCATCACGCAGTGTTTCGAGTGACTTTCCTGTTTCTTTAGATATCTGTTGTAATGGGTTAAATCCCCCATTTATCATCTGCAAAAGATCCTGCCCAAGCAATCGTCCAGCAGAAGTACACTGCCCAAATGCTAAAGCAAGGCTTTGAAATCTCTCATTACTGCCCTGCGATATATCGCCAATTGTTTTAAGTATGCCCATAACATCTGTGCCTGCAATTCCAAATTGCAGCAAAAGTTTTCCGGCATCGGCAATATTTACAAGATTAAATGGGGTTATATCTGCATAACTCTGCATTTCTGAAAGCAGCGCATTTGCTTTTGGAAGACTACCAAGCAATGTTTCAAATGAAGTAGTATACAATTGAATTTTACCAGCAGATTTAAGAGCAGCAGTACCCATAGCAACAATGGGGGCAGTCAGGGCGATAGATAAATTCCTACCAACAGCTACAGCAGAAGTGCCGAATTGTGTTATTTTAGTCCTAGAGGAATCTATTGAAGAATCAAGTTGGCTACTATCACCAACGATTCTTACTACCATATCGCCAAGACTATTTGCCATCTTCTATATCCCCATATTGTTTTTTTAAGGCTTCTGTTGTATGGCTAGGGGCTATGCACCCCTCGTCCTGCATTTCCTTTTTTATCTGGGCCAATTCCTCATACGATTTACCTACTAATGTATCTTTTTTATCTTTCTCTGTCTTATTTAATTGCCGTACTCCCAAATTATGATACATTATTATTTGCCCCAAACTCATATTATGCAAAAGGTATTCTTTTGTTGCCCAAGGATACATTAAGGCCATACTTATAAATAAGGAACCAAGATGAACCTTATCATCTTGGCCCCCCTCTAGTTTTTTGACTGATACCGTTTAGCCCCTTCCAATGAAATTGTTAATGCAGCCTTAATTGCATCAGCAAATTTAGCAATCTGATCGGCAGAAGCATTTTTTAGCATCCAATCTTTTGTCAATTCAGGATAACTGTAGCTACTAAATGCAGCGCAAAGTTCCACAGATAATTCAAAGGCATCCTTGCATTCCTTTTTACCTTTTTGTATTTCTTTCAATGGAATTGCATGAAGCTTCTGAACAATATCATCCACTTCAAATGTAATGCCACAAGGTACAAAAGAAACATCAATTGTTTTGCCAGCAAGTATAACTTCCGTCTTTTCTGGTTGCAAAATATCAAGATCAATAACATTACTCATCGGGAGACTCCTTATTATTTATCTCTTGTAATCGTATAAAGCTGACTACCTACAGTTCTGGCCCCATCAATTTTGCCAGTAAAAGTAACGGGCATAACATTTATCGGGTCAGCATCATTATCAGATTTTACTGTAAATTGCAGTCCTGTGTTTGCAGTTACCTTAAATACTAAGATAACAGTCTGTACAGTTGCCCCAGAAATCATTCTGCGGTTAGTAAGACGCAATGCATAAGCAGTTTTCTGAGCATTACCACCACCATGAATAACAGTAGAAGCAGTAGATTGCGTAACAGTAATTGCACCCCCCTGAATCAAAGAAAGAGTGGTAGGTGTATATTCAATCATTTCCATATCAACATTAAATGTTTCTTCAGAAATACCTTCAATAGGATCGGGGGCGTTTCCAGCCTGCACATCATACTCAGTAATGGTATGCCCAAAACTGTTTACCTTTCCTGCTCCTAGATTTACCCACCCAGTATGTGTGGTTGCACTATACGGGGCATATTCAACTTTATAGTTACCAATAATTAATTTGGTGCTATCAACGCTCGTGTTCTGATACAAAGGCATAATATCCCTCCATTAATAAACAAATGTAATATCAACAGGCGAATTATAACCGCCTATTTCTGGAATAACTTGATGGTCAGCAGTTAAAAATATACGATAAGCACTAAATGTAGTAGTTCCACCATATTTACCCATGCCATCAATTCCTACAAAAGTATCCAAAACTAATCTGGATATTTTCCTAGCATCATCTATTTCTCGTGCCCTGCAGTTAATCGAAAAAGTAGTTACTGAAACGCCTTTTCTTGTTCCCGGCAAAGCATAATAATTAATTGCAGGCATTACCCAACCACCTTCTGTTGGTAGCCGTAATCCATGCACTATTCTAGTACCCACTAATGCAGTGATGGCAGTTACTGCACATAGGGTTTCCCCTATAAATTCTTCTACTACCATTTACACTCCCCTGCTAGATAAATAAGCATCCCATTCTTTTAAGTATTCTCCAAAATAAAATTTTGCATTTACTTTGGTAATGGTTAACATATTCCCTTTTGCTAATTCCAATGAAGCCCGTAAAAAGGTTTGCGGGGCCATATATATTGTGCCAAATTCCTGATGCCACGCATAATATAAAGGCGTTCCAACATATATTTCATTCGGATCAGTTGGGGCCTGAATGGTCATTTCCCAACTGGAAAAACCACCACCTTTCTGTTTACCCGTTCCTCCTAAAGCTGCAGGATTACCAGGTTCTGTTCCAATTCCATTGCCACATTGAGTAGTAATGGAAGCCCGCAAATACCCAGAATCAACAGGAGCTAAAAATCTAGCAGTTTTTTCTACCAGTTTTCCCAATTCAAATCCTGTTTGTTGAACTACCTTTTTACCTCTTATTTTTACATCTTCACCATTCCAAATAGTATCAATGGTAACTCGTACATTTTTCATTTTGTTAATTCAAGACCGACCACCATTATTTCTCCAAGTCCCATTACATTATCTGGATGCACTGTAATATCAAAAGTATCCCCCCCATGAATAACAAGCTGGTCATTCCTATTCCATGCATAATAAGATGGCATAGTTACCAATTCATAGGTTGACGTTAAATTAATTCTATCACTAAACATTGAACGTCTTCCAGAATTTTGATATATAATTGCCTTACTTAAAGTAGTAGTGGCGGTAGCAGTCGTGAACCCTCCGTTACCTTTCGCTGTTTTAACATGACGCACTACTTGCACGTCTGTCATAGTTAAAAACCATTCTAACATCATGATAACCGTGCCACTCTATATGGAATCAATAAATCCGTTATTTCTTTCGGATATGCTGAACCATTATCTACAGAACCACCAAGGGCATAATGCTCAGTTAATGGCCCCAATGTTCTTGATGTAAGCCCCTTTGCATTTCTTTTCCGAATATCCCAATCGTAAGAAATCATTAATGCTGCAGCTTTCTTTATTGCTCTAGGCCATTGCACTACTGAAATAAGAACAGAACGCCCAGATAATTCCGATATAACAGAATCACCAGACGCCAATGTTAAAGTTTCTCCAACCACAGAAGCAACGGTATAATAACCGTCATTACGATAACTGTTTGCTATATATATTTCATCTGCTGCAGCAAAACCAAATTCTTCAAAACTATCACCAGATATAATTGTTCTTGCAGTTTTATTAAATGTCATTGTATTCTGCACATACAATTCTGATGTAAAGTAATTATTAGTAAGCAGATTAATCTGTTCGCGTATTTCCCCAATTAAATCCATTGCAATAATGGTTCCCACCGTCATGGTAGTATCTGAAAGCACAGTTACTTGAGTGGGGGTTATCAATGGCATTTTTATTCTCCGTTTTCTTCAGAAAACAATGTTAAATCTAATGGGAAAAAATGAGTAGTCATTTAACACCTCATTCTACATTTCTGAAAATGCAGTTTATTGTGCATAAGCACAAGCTGCAGAAAAGGAAACTTTAACCAAGTAATCGGTATTTGCTGCAAGTATCCAATGCAATTTATCACCAATATAAGATGTCGTTTTATTTGCAGCCCCATAAAATAAAATAGTGCAGTAAAGTACTCCCGATGAAAGAACACCCATTCTTTCTACTTTACTGCACTCAGTATTTAATTCAACTGATTACCAGGCCCCATTATTGCATACACGTATGCAGTGGCAGTGCTAGTAATCCCAATTTCCACCTTATCGGTAGCATTCTGGAATCGTGCAGATTCAAAAGATGCCCCACCAATAATTCTGGTAGTTCCTGCCAGAATTGTAATAGCGGCGGCATCCCCCTGCCCAATTTCCGAAAAAGCTACTCCCTTTTTGATGGTGGCAACAATTGAGGCTGTAGTAGCCAAATTCTCAATTACAATTGCCAACTTTGAAAAATCCAAAATATTCTGCGTGGTGGTAGCGGCTACAAGAATTGTGCCCGTAGATCCACCAGTAGCAGTTTTGGTTACTGCAGCCCCCGTAAGTGCAGGGGTTACAGGATTAATAGTCTTAGTTCCCATATTTTATTTCCTCCAAAATTAACCGGCGACTTCCCGCAGGTACAAACAAGCAAGTGCATCCGGGCGCACAACTTTACCACCATACACATACAATCCCTTAACGCCCTGCCCGAAGGAATCCTGCAGATCAACAGCCTTAATCTGCGTAATCTGCCCAGCATAACTGATAGCAGTGCGATTAAATGCCATAATTGCAGAAACAACGGTTGCACCAGTAGCAACATCCTGTACGTTATTAGACATAACCATGCGGAAGCCAAGTGCATCGCCAATGTAGCCAGAAGTCAAGGTGCCGTCATCAAACACTTTTGGTACTGCCGTAGCGGAAATACCGCCAACTTCAGCCAAAAGCAATTTCTGATGAAGCCAGGGGGTAATGGTCATCGTCCGGTTTCCAGAAGGCACGTTGCGCTCATCCATATACCGAGAAGCAAATGAAAGAACTTTAATTACGTTACCGCTAGAAACAGCGATGGACGTAGTGGCGGTTCCCATATTTGTAGCATTGGTAATACCTGCCTGGGTATAGAATTTTGCAAGGAACGTATCAATCGTGTCAGCAATAGCATAAGCAGCTTCATCCATAGCTGCATTCATCAGCTTCGGATTCTGCTGTGCCCGATCAATATCATCGATTTTAAACGAGAACGAAGAAGCCTGATCGATAACAAGTTCCTTCTGTGCAGAAGAAAGTTCCTGCCAACTAAGTGTTCCATACCTGGCGTAATCACTGACGGTTACAGGCCCAAGCTCATTGATCTTTACACGATCACCGAATTCCCGGATTTCACCTTCATAATCGGTGTTTACCAGCGAACTAAATACCAATGCCTTGCGAAGGCGCACAAAAAGTTTTGCACTCCAAATCGTAGGAATAAAATTCTCAAGACCCATAATTATTTACCTCCATATTACACACTTAGTCTGGATTGTCCAGTTTCCCTTCCTGCTCCAGTTTTATTGCTTCAGCCATAGTCAAAGAATGCTGATCTATTTTGCGTTCTTTTTGATTTCCGCTATTAGGAATAAATTTCTTTGCAGCAATCAATTCATTAATTACTTCTTCCCGAACTTTCTTTTCATGCTCTTGAATATTCTTCAAGAACAATTCACCTTCCTCTTCACTTCCAGGCAGGTAATCTTTAAGGAAAAAAGGCTCAACTTTCATTTCTGCCGCTTTTTCAACAATATGCCGCTTCAAATTATCTTTTGCACGTTCTGCTTTTTCATTCAGATTCGCTTCTTCCAGTTCACGGATCTTTTTTTCCAAAGGGGATTCCTCTGGATGAATTTTAAGCATTTCCACAGCAAGTCTTTTCCGTACTTCCGGTTCCAGTTTATCTTTTTCCCACACTTTATCCCGTGTTGCTACTGCTTCCTGTGCCCGCCGATCCATCATAGGCTGAATAATCTTTTTCCCATCATCCGTGCCAAGATACTCGGCAAGTTTATCTGCAAAAATTACATTTGTTGGAATAAGGGTTTCCTTATATGCCCTAATTTCATCTGTATCCTGTTCCAAAAATGCTTTTACATCCTCAAGCGTCATGTCCATTTATTTTCTCCTTTGGCGAAAGTTGCTTCTTATGCTTTTTATGTTTCTTTGAAGCCCCATTCTTTTCTGATATTTTTTCAGATTTTACACCCAAATCCTTTTTTACTGGAAATGGTGGCAAAGTCTGCTTAACCACAGTTGGTTGAACATTCAATCCTTTCACTGCTGCTTGCTCTTGTTCTTTCGGATTACTTATTTCTTCCGTTTTAGGAGCTTCCACAATATTTTCAGAAGGCACCCCGGTGGTTTCTGCCCTCAAAGAGTTCAGACGCCGCTGTTTTGCTTCCAATATTCGTTGCCGCTGTTTATTCATAATGATCCTTTTCAACTGTATTATACAGCCGTTTTACACATTTATACATATACCAAACTGGTATAATTTTTTAGTGGCTTTTCTACTTCCAATTATGTTGCATCAGCAATTCCAATGGCAAATGCAGCCAATGTAAAAGTATTACCAGAAACAACTGCCTGGGAAGCAGAAAGCGCCCCGGTTGCTACCAATCTAGAATTTGCAACATCTGTAATTGCCCAGTGGGTTACTGTACCTGATCCTGTAACTGTTCCTGTAGTAATGGCCCCAACCACAACCTGCCTTCCAGTTGGACTTCTGTTTGTAGGAGCAGCCACAGAAATAGCAGTTTTATTTCCTAAAGTATATGTCGCAGTAGCTGCAGCATATGTTGCAGGTTCCTGCGAGCATATATCCAATCGGCTTGCATTAGTATCGATGTATGCTAATGCCAAATCAAATACATAATCATTAATATATGACATAAAATCTCCTCAATATTTATTTTTTAGAAGTTTTCTTCTTTTTCTTGGCTTTATTTTCAGAAGCATAAAAAATGCTTTCCCCCTTTTTCTTACCATACTCCTTTTCCATTGCCTGTTTTTTCTTTTTATCCCCTTTTTTCAACGGCATACTATGCACCTCCCAAATTATTTATTCCTTGATTTCATCCAAGTACTATATGATGAATATTCATATATTTTTTCATTTTCTAGTTTATCAGTATTAGTTATTATAAAATCAATCCAGCAACGGCAATTACAACGTTCTCTGGCGCGCAAACCAATCCAACCAGGATAAGGAGTGCGTTCACCATCAGGCAATGTAAACATCCCCGTTTTCTTATTTTTCTTTGCCTGTTGTGATGCCATTAAATAATGAGAATCTCTTATTTTCGAGTCAATAATACCTCCCCATATTTGATCTCCTTCAATTCCATATTCCAGTGCTTTTAATATCGCTGCATATTTACCTGCATTTTTTGCAGATTCTAATTGTGTATGCAAAAGTAAAATAGCTGCCATAGCCAGCTTATTCATGTTGTGTTTAATATCGCTATTCATTTCTGAATTTGTTTTACCAACAACTAAATTGGTATTTAACGCAGTTCGTACTGCAAATTTAGCAAGCATTAATTGCCGATCTTTCGCTATATCATAAAATTCATCATCTAAAATATCATGTAATTCTGTAGTATCAATAGTATCCCAATCCAATCTGAAACCAGTAGCCATATCAATGGCCCATGCTTCTGCATTAAAAGCTTCATTGTATATGGCTATTATGGCATCATCAATTACTCTTAAATTGTTTTTTATAATTAAAACTAAACTGGCAATCATCCCTTTTTCTATTTTTGAATATCTTTTATATTTCCTAAGCTGCAAACGGGAAATGATCCCATCTACAGCATATTTTTCGTACATAGAATCAGACTTTCCCCGTAATGTGTTTAATGCTTTATACAATTCATTCTCAATTTTTTTAGTATATGCTTCTTCTTGCATATTGAGAATTGCATTTACTTTTTTTTCCAAAACATCTGATTCCATTTTGCCTTCCTACTTTGAATCAACAAATTCTATCGTAGTACATCCACCATGCCCATGGATTTCTTTTAATTCCTCAAGGGATTTAAAAATTACAGTTGATCGCCTATCAGTCATCCAACGCATAACTGCGACCCCATCATCAAATTCTACCCCCTGGGCAACAACGCCGATACCAGACACCCCACTAATATCCACCATTCTACATAAATGAAATAAGCGCATTATTTAATTCCTTCTTTCTTTTTCTTAGCATCAGATGCTGCCTTGGTATTGTCATCCATCCCATCATCATTTGGATCATTAGATGCAGAATCATCCTCATCAACAAAATCCTTATTTGCTTCATCCAAATCAAACAACTGGGCATTATCTTTATCTTGCCGTGCAAGTTCTTCTTCAACGTCAGGAATAATATCATCAGGCATCATTTCAGCTACCAAATATCTACTAAAACCTGCATTTTTGAGTTTAACTGCTGCTTCCGCATAATCATTAATATTAGTAGGAATGTTACGCTTATGAGTTATCACAATATTTTTTGGCTCCCCTTGTATGCCTGCAGGCAGCATGGCATAATAATTTGTAATTAATGCAATTCTTTCATACAGCCCCACATTAAAATCAGCTTCTGCACTAGCAACAATATTTTCAAAATCAAATAGCAGTCTTTGAATAGCAATGCCAGAAGCCCCAGTCATTTTATCACTGGTAAAATCAGGCACATGTGATTGAATATGAATTTGTTCCCGCAAAATACCTGACATATATGTTATAAATTCTACCGGAATATCTTTCGTTAAAAAAGATATTTCTGCATCTTTTGGCAAATGCTCAAATAATCTCCTGTGTCGCAAAACCTGCAATGCCTTATTTTCAAAACCGGGGGCTTGCTTTTTAACCATATTAGAAAGGCCAAACTGCTTCATTACCAAATAAGCAAAAGCAAAACGATCAAATTCATTCATGGAATCCGACATCAATACATCATAAGCATCAATCAATGGAATAATTGAAGCAAATATGCCATCCATTTCATCCCCAAGATAAAAAGCAATTATGGGCACTTCGCCAAAAAAGTTGATATACTCGCGATCAAAAACAAGCTTTTCTTTCCATTCATTGCCCTGCTCTTCCCGAATTCTTTTATATACTTTTACTTTATCAGCAGAATATACTTCAACAATTCCCACATTAGAATCTTCCGTATCAAAGAATCTTATTGCCAACACTTTTTTTGGTTCTGGAGAAAAATCATAAAGAAGAATCAGTTCCCTTGGATCAACAGTAAAAAATTTAGGCACATTATTCATTGCCATTTTTTTATCAGCACCATTTTTATATTCTGTGTCAATATACAATATTTCGTAAGAAACGCCAAAAATAGCAGTGTTCCTGCCTGCTCTATTCGTTTTTATCGGTTCTTTATTATCGTCAAATACTTCCTGAATTTTTTTATAATAATTATTAACTACAGAAGTGCCTTTTTCTGTACCAATATTTTTTATTTTATTTATTACTGTATAAACTACACCTGCTTTTTTATCCTCTTCTGCCTTTTTATGTTCCATTGCTTTGTAGGTAATAAATGTTGGGCGATAAGCATATCCAGTAAATGTATTTACAATCTTTTTTGCATATGAAACTGGAATCCGATTATCCGGGTTATTTTCATCTGGGGACTTTCGTTTCAATATCTTCACATTTTTACCGCGATAATATTCCCACAATGTATTCATTATCGGAATTTCCCGTTTTTCATAATCTTGTATATACTTTAAAATTTCTATGTCTGTAAGTAATGTTTTAGCAGTCTTCTTAATTCCCATGAAAATGCCCTCCCTATAACCGTAAATAGTATAGCATCATTATTTTTCTATTACAGGTTCTTTATGATATATTTTTTCTGCTACCTTTGCACATTTTATAATTTGCTCCGTTGAAAGAACTACATCTTCACCATGAGCAACCTGTTTAAGTTGCCCTGCGCTAATCCCCAATTCAGCATATTTACTAAGCACTTCTTCATTTTCTTTTATTATACGTTGTGTAATAAACATTTCTATTGGATCTTTCTTCAAAGTATCTCTAGTATGCAATTCTTGATCCATTAAATGAATTATTCCAATAGTATATGGCATTACTTCCTTTTCTGAATTGCTAAACATAAACATATTAAAAGCACAACTAGCAATATTATGGCATGATACCATTTTTATTTTATATTCAGTCTTTTTAGTAAAATCAATAAATATGTTCCCTGGCGGTACATCACCTCCAACTGAACTAAAATAAATAACACAATCAGCATCTACTTTTTCAATTAATTCTGTTACTGATTTAGTAGTGATTTCATCATCAAAAACGATAAATTTCATATTTTAACTCCTTTTCTGTAAAACTATGGGTAGAACCCCATCATAACATCAATTTGTAGCATAGAATCGGGCCATGGGCAGGCCCTAGCCTCAAAAGTGGTGAAACTACCCCACCCCATCTTAGAAGATTGTTTGTAGGCCCTATTTTTGCTTTCTCCCTGGAAGCAATTAATTATTAAAAATAGAACCAATTAATAAAAATTAATTAGAACTATTTATTTTTAGCAAAATCCTCTATTGCACGAAGTGCTTTGTAACTATTTTAATAGTTACTATAAGAAATATAGATATCT
>Ga0172381_10007607_pt1 | contig 10689 bp, 15 predicted proteins | sample Leawel6488metaG_FD_119754 | JGI IMG/M metagenome (GOLD analysis project Ga0172381, IMG submission 119754) | Leachate microbial communities from a municipal landfill in Southern Ontario, Canada - Leachate well 64-88 metaG | ecosystem: Engineered > Solid waste > Landfill > Unclassified | place... | reverse complement strand
TGAAAGTAGTGCGTCCATATCTCCAGGCTTATCTACGCCCATTTCTACTACCACAACTTCAGCATTGAGTTTTTGATATGACTTTGAAAATGCTTTCAAAATTAAGTACGACCACTTCACAATACTCTTCCATCCAGTGTTCAATTCGAGCACCGTCAAAGGTAACCCGAAATCCGTATTCATACTTCCTTTATTGCGGAGCACTTTGTATTTCGTGTTCAAAACCGTATAAATCGCTTCCTTCGTGCTAGTCTTCCCTACCGAGCCAGTTACGCAGATAATAGTTCCTTTGAATTTCTTGAGCCTACGCTTGGCGAATTTTTTTAATAAGAAAAGCACGTATTTTTTCAATAAATTTGTCATAGTTTTTTTTAGAAAATTGCCCTAAAATGCAAGGCGGATTCTACCACAATGATAAGGAAAAATGAATAGTTGGGACAACATTTTAAAGAGAGAGTCAAATGTAAACTTTTTTAATAAATTTTAGTCCAGCGTATGTACCAGTCCCATTTCAAAATTTCAGGTCGTGTCCAGGGAGTGTCATTCCGTTTTTATGCTCGCGAAAAAGCCAAGGAACTCGGCTTAAAAGGCTGGATACAAAATATGGATGACGGTAATGTGGAAGCTGTTCTTCAAGGTGAACAAGAATCACTCGCGACATTCCGTCTTTGGGCGCACGAAGGAGTCCCTTCTGCCAGAGTTGACAGTGTTGAAATGGTAATGCAAACTCCGGACGAACCTTTTTTCACGAGTTTGAGGATTGGCTGAACAGTTTCCCACTCAAAAATCACTTCCCTAACCTCTTCCACATGAAAATCACACGCAAAGTTCTCGTTCTGGTTTCTCTCACGCTTTTTATTTCAATATTTACCGCGTGCGGGGCGAAAACTCAGGAATCAATCTCTCAGGATCAAGACTCGCCCTCAGCCGTTTCCACCAATTCAAACTTAACCACAAAACAAATGACTAGCTTCGATCAAACATCTCTCCCCGTAACAGGCGAAAAAATTGCAATTCTCACGACTAATTTCGGCGAAATCAAAATCCGACTTTTCTTAAGCCAAGCGCCAGAAACAGTGAAGAATTTTATTGAATTAACTAATCAGGGAAAATATGAGAACGTCATATTCCACCGTGTCGTCCCAGGATTTGTGATCCAAGGTGGAGATTTTGAAAAAGGCAACGGAACTGGTGGCTATAGCTACAAAGGTCCAGGCACGGAAATCAAAAACGAAATTGATCCTGAACTTTCTCATATTCGCGGAGCGGTTTCCATGGCGAATGCTGGTCCAGATACAAACGGAAGTCAGTTTTTTATAGTTCTGCCAGAGACACGAGCAACTATGTTGGATGGTGACTATTCTATATTCGGACAAGTATATGAAGGAATGGATGCAGTCGATGATATAGCAAAAGTGAAAACAGACAGTTCAGACACTCCGCTCGACAAAGTAGTTATTGAAAAAGTTGAAATCAAAGACGCGGAGTAAGTAGAAAGACTAGCTAAAACACTAGCGCAAAACGCCAAACAAAAACCCCGATTCAACACCGGGGTTTTTAATTTTAAGAAAGTTTTTAGTCTCGCGCCACTAGCACTATTCGCATTGCGAGATTACTCTGCAAGCGCTTCGTCTACGATCGCTTTGAAAACTTCAGGGTCGTTCACAGCTAATTCAGCCAACATCTTTCTGTTGACCTGAATGTCTTTCTTGAACATTCCGTTGATAAGCAGACTGTATTTAGTTCCAAGTTGTTTGCAGGCTGCATTGATTCTTGCAATCCACAAGCCACGGAACGTTCTTTTCTTTATGCGTCTATCTCTATACGCATTCTGACCTGCTTTTCTGACAGCGGTCATAGCAGCAGAGATCAATCTGCTTCGCTGTCCGCGGAAACCTTTGGCTGCCTTTAGGACTTTCTTATGCCTACGGTGGGCGGCTACGCCTCTTTTGATTCTTGTCATTTTATATAAATTAAATAAAATATTATGCTAGAGTCCCGAACTTCATTACCCCTTATAGTCGAGTCCCGGACTTATCCCTTAATTCTTGCATGTGGTAGTAATTTCTTCACTCTTCCCATCTGTGTTGCATCGATAGGCATTCCACTTGGGCAAGACTTTTTCTGTCTCTTTGATTTGCTGTCCAATAAATGGTTCTTGCTTGATTTTCTGAATGAAGCAGTTCCACTTTTCCTGACTTTTATGCGTTTTTTTAATCCGCTATGTGTCTTTTGTTTCATTTTTCTTAGGTGTTAAAATCAATATTAATGAATTTCCTTGTCTTTTTGGTGGGGTCTCTAGGTCTGCGATATCCATAAGCCCAGCCACAAATTTATCCATCTTCTCTCTTCCGAGCTTTTCATATGCAATTTCTCTTCCTCTAAACATCATCGTGACTTTTACGAGGTCTCTATCCCCCAAGAATCCTCTTGCTTGTTTTGATCTGACTTCTAGATCGTGGTCTCCTGTTCTAAATCCAATACGAAGCCCCTTAATCTCAGTTTTGTGCTGTGATTTTTTCTGTTTCCTCTCTAGCTTATCCTGATAGTAAATATACTTACCGTAATCCATTATCTTACAAACAGGAGGGTTGGCTTTTGGAGCCACTTCAACTAGGTCCAGCTCAATCTCTTTGGCCATTTGGATAGCCTTCTGGGTACCCATGATACCCTTTTGCTCGTCATTCTGATCTATAAGCCTGACGGTTTGAGCTCTTATCGCCTCATTGATTCTTAAACTTTTAGCTATGTTTGGAAATTAAATCCTATTAGCGCTGGCAAATACTAGATAAGGATCTGATTAAAGTCAAGTTAAAGAAGCGCCTTTTTGATCTGTGTATAAACGCTAGCGGCCTGTAGTCCGCATGCAAGAATTTTTAACTCCTCTTTCCCAGAGCTGTTTCCAATGATTCTTTGTATAAAATCAACGTCTCCAGATGAAGCCATTGAATTGCATAAAATCAAACTCTCTTTAATGTCTTCATCATAATTCGCATAAGCTTTTTCCATTAATTCATAAGCCTTAGTCATGGCAAGTCCGTGCGCCAAGATGATAGATTCTTTTGTTCCATCTTCTACATCAAAATTAGTTACAGCCTCATAAATCACAGAAACGTCTCCCGCCTCAACGATAACTCGTGCCATCAGGCGACTCGCATTAGTTTTTTTTGGTATAGCCGAAAATGCGGAATATAGATATTTAATCCCTCCAATCTCTGCTAATTTTTTTGCGAATTTATAAACGTATTCCTCGGCAAAAGGAGACTTTAATGCTACAAACAACAAGGAAGGGTTACCAGAATTAATAATAGTCCTCGCTATTTTATTAGCATTTCGTTTTTCGCTCATCTCGTGTTCAGATACAATCTTCGAATACAAAGAAAGAAGCTCAGGATCAGCGGTAAAATTCGTATTGTCTAAGGGCGCGTTAGTGACAACAGCATCGACAGCGCAATTTGTATCAAAAGCAATAGTTTCAGCATCGATGTTTATACCTAATGCCCTAAATTCTTCGATGTGTTCTTCCTTCTGGTCAGAAGGTAAATTTTTAGAGATAGTTTCGGCAAGAGTTTTTAGTACCGAAGGACTCTGGTCGGGACCTATCGCTTCCATAAATGGACGTGCAATATTGATAATTTTGGACATATTCTAAATGTTCTAAGTATCTAAATGTTCTAAGTAGTTTAAGGGAGAATTCTATCTTGAACTTCTCAACTTGTCAAGCTTAGGTTTTTATGTTTAAATTAATCTTGTAATGAAAAAAATCACTATACAATCAATGTGTGACACGAAGACGTCCAACGTCTCAGTGACCGTTGCGCAAATTCTTGAACTTGAACGCGAAGGTTGTGATTTGGTGCGCGTGTCAGTGCCTGACAAAGCATCTGCTTTAGCTTTAAAAGAAATTAAAAAACGCATTCATATTCCGCTCATCGCTGATATTCATTTTGATCCGTCGTTGGCTTTGCTCGCGATACAAAATGGCGCGGACAAAATTCGTATAAACCCGGGGAATATTGTGAAAGACATGAAGAACGCGCAAGAATTGGAGATGCTTAAAAAAATAATTCAGGCGGCCAAAAAAGACACAGCAAAATCATCTCGAAAATCAGGAATCCCAATTCGTATTGGCGTAAATTCCGGCTCTCTTGAAAAACATTTAATAGACAAACACGGTGGTCCGACCGCGAAAGCTTTGGTTGAATCTGCGATGAATTGGATCAAGTTTTTTGAGTCTCAAAATTTTACGAATTTAGTAATTTCAATAAAAAGCACAGACGTTCAGACGACTATCGACGCGAACGAACTTCTTTATAAAAAGATGAAAGCGCGAAGTCGTTCAGTCACCAAGTCAAAAGCGAAACAACAGGTGAAACAACGAGTAATATCTCCTCGTGTTTACCCTATTCATTTAGGCGTTACGGAGGCCGGACCTCTCATTTCAGGCTCAGTACGAAACGCAGTTGCGCTTGGGCATTTATTGAGAAAAGGCATTGGCGATACGATCAGAATTTCTCTCACAGAAGACCCAATTCTCGAAGTGAAAGTTGCAAAAGAATTACTTAAATCGCTTGGTCTATACGACAAAGAACCTTATATAATTTCTTGTCCGACATGCGCTCGTACCGAAATTGCGCTCAAGCCTTTGGTGAAAAAAATTGAAGCAGAAATTGCAAAACTCCCAAAGCCAAAATTGATTGGGAAAAACGGGAAACCATTAAAAATTGCGGTGATGGGATGTGCCGTGAATGGTCCGGGAGAGGCTCGCGAAGCCGATTTTGCGTTATTCGGAGGGAAGAAGCTCGGCGCGATTTACGCTCATGGAAAATTTGTGAAATCAGTCGCCGAAAAAGATTTGGTAAAAGAATTTATAAAAACAGTGAACGCTGGAAATTGAAGTCTTGAGGCATAGTTCAAAACACGCTCTGCCGCGCGTCCAGAAACACAGATGGCAATATTCGACTGTAGTTGTCAAATTTTCCCCGGGGAAAAACTTTAACCTGTAAAATCGTACAAAATTTGGTAAAACCACGCATAAACAACAAGTTTTTAAAAAGGTCAAGCATGAATAGAGTGAAAGGAGTTGCTCGTTCTAAACGCAAACTTAGTATTCTCATACTAGGATCTACTGGTTCAATCGGTACACAAACGCTAGACGTTCTTTCGGAGTACAAAGATAAGTTTCAAGTCTTTGGTCTAGTTTGTCGCTCAAATGAAAAGGCGCTCAAAGCGCAGGCAAAAAAACTCTCAATCCTCTCTTCTCGTGTTTGTTTGACTTCGAAAAATCCGAAAAAAATATACGAACTTATTAAGAATAAAAATGTTGATATTGTCGTGAACGCAATCTCGGGATCGCAAGGGCTGAAGCCTGCAATTGCCGCTCTTAAGGCTGGTAAAATCCTAGCTCTTGCGAACAAAGAATCTGTCGTTCTTGAGGGGGCAAAATTAAAAAAACTGGAGAAGAAATTTTCGGGAAATAATGCAAAGAATCTGTCTGACAATAACACCGTCCCAAATCCCAAAAGTGGTGCGCGTATTCTTCCGCTCGACTCCGAACATCACGCCGTTCTTCGTTTACTTCAAGCTCGCGGCTTAGAAAAATTCAACCCGAAACAAATTAAGAAAATCACGATTACCGCATCTGGTGGACCATTTTTCGGCTACACAAAATCTCAACTAAAAAAAGTTACATTGAAAGACGCGCTTTCGAATCCCAACTGGAATATGGGGCCGAAAATCACGCTCGAATCCGCGACGCTTTTGAATAAAGGTTATGAATTAATTGAAGCCCATCACTTATTTGCAGTGCCACTCAAGAAACTCGACGCGATTATCGACCGCAAGAGTTTCGTCCACGCAATTATTGAATTCAAAAAAACAAAGACCCATCCAAAAGAAACGCTAGCATTAGCCTATAAACCAGACATGCGAGTTGTGATCGAAGACACTTTGCTTTCTCTTTATTATGAAAAATTAAACAAGAAATTCACCAACAAAAAATTAAAAATCCTCACAGCGGAAGACCTCAAAATCTACAAATTCAACAAAATCAATCACAAGTTTTTCCCTGCAATAAAAGAAACTCTCAAGGCTTTCAAGGAAAACCAAATAAAAAGTTTCTACGAGAAGAAGGAGAAGGAAATCAACGCGTTATTGACAAAAGGATGAAAACAAGTATAATCGCCCCTTAATCAGAGTGATAATAACTCAATTAATATGTCAGATTTAGATTTTGAATCCCACGTCGGAAAACCAGTCGTACCAAAAAAAGGCGGTACCCCTATAACTTTGTTGCAAGAAGCCGCTGATAAAGGTAGGCTCGGTGGCCTTCCAGAGAAGTCTTCTTTGACGGATGCATTTAGAGCAGCAGTGGATCCAGTTGTGGACGCCACTACAGGTAAAACAAGGAAGCAAGTCGAAGGAATCTTTGTTTCCCCAGAAGACGACGATAAATAATTTACATAAAATATTATGAAACAAGAAACTTTTAGAAAGGGTTTTACGGGGGTGGTAGCCTTGGGTGTTGCGGGGGTGGCGGTGAGCTACTATGGATCATTGAACAGGGATTTGGCGCTCAAGGGGAAAAATGAACAGAGTTGCGAACAATTAGCTGATGTTATTAGAGATATGCATCCTACGCCTGAACAACAAGGTATCTTTTGCCAGAACGAATTAGTCAGAGAAAGACTTGGAAGATGCCTAGTATTCAAGGGGATTTGTACAGAACCTAGTAACGCCAAAAGGTAGCCCCAATTTGCAAATCTCCCCCATCTTTGGCACTATGTTCGCATGAATCACGCGATAATTTTAGCTGCGGGACAAAGTCAAAGAATGCGAAGCTCGGGAGATAAGCTTCTTGCGAAGGCAGCAGGCTATCCAGTTTTGTACTATGCGATTGCAACACTCAACGACCACGATAAAATAAATTCGATTACCATCGTTGCAAACAAAACAAATCGCGATGAAATTTCAAAAATAGTGAAAGAATATAAGTTTAAAAAAGTTAAACTAATCGCACTTGGTGGGCTTACTCGTCAGGAGTCGCTTGAAAAAGGTCTTAACGCGATCACTGCGAAACTAAAGCTCAAAAAAGACGATCTTATAGTTGTTCATAATGGCGCGAATCCTCTTGTTTCATACGACGAAATCACCGAGGCAATTGAGAAAGCCGAAATCCATGGAGCGTGTATCGTTGGACACGGAATTGAAGAAACGGTGAAGAAAGTGAAGGGCAAATCAATCACCGAAACACTCGATCGTAACGAACTTTTCGCTGCGCAAACTCCGCAAATTATTAAATTTGAAATTCTAAAAAAAGCGCTTCAGAATGCGACTAAAAAGGATCTTAAAGTCACAGATGAATCGATGTTGGTCGAGGCTCTTGGGCACAAGGTTGTGACGGTCTCGGCGCATAAAAATAATTTCAAAATTACGACTCACGAAGATTTCGAGCGATTAAAAGCTCTGTTAGGTGAAACTGCAAAAGATTTCCGCGTAGGCATCGGTCAGGATAGTCACGCATTCGAACGAGAAGAAGGGCGTCAACACAAAAGCACTTCAACCCGTGATGCGAAAAAAGGGCTTACTCTAGCCGGAGTCTATTTTCCAGAAGAGCCAAAACTTCAGGCGAATTCAGACGGCGACGTGATTCTTCACGCGATTTTTAATGCAATTTCTCAAGCGTTTGGAGGTGAATCTCTTGGCTTTTATGCAGACGCTATGTGTGAGAAAAAAGGCATTAAAGATAGTGAAAAATATCTCGACGTAATGCTTGAAAAAATTGAAAAAGAAAACTTTGAAATTGGGAATATTGGCTTAATGATTGAATGTAAGCGCCCAAAAATTGATCCGATCGCGAAAAAATTAAAAGAATCTCTGTCGAAAATTCTCTCTATCGATATTAAACAAATTGGTATAACTTCTACGTCCGGCGAGAATTTAACATCATTTGGTTTAGGCTTGGGGATCCAGTGCTTCGCAATTATTTCTCTGTTCAAAAAACAATCAAAAAAAGATGCAAAACATCACATTAAAATCCAACGCGAAAGTAAATCTAAGCCTGGACGTTCTAGGAATAAAAGATAAAGGCCCCAAAAAAGGGTATCACCTGATCCAAACCGTGTTCCACGAAATTACTCCTGAAAATACTCAAGGATTTCTTCCTGATATTATTCACGTGAGGGTCTCTGATGCGAAGAAATGGGGGCGGATAAAATTACCAGAAGGCTTCACGAGTTATGACAGTACTTTGTTTAAAGCAGCGAATTTAATATTCCAAAAATATTGCAGAAACCCTGCGAAAAATATCGAAATTGAAATAGAAAAAAACATCCCGATTTCAAGCGGCTTAGGCGGAGGATCTTCTAATGGAGCTACAGTTTTGAAGGCTTTGAATGAACTTTTGAATCTTCGTCTCACGGTAAAAGAACTTGAATCTTTAGCGGCGCAAATAGGCATGGACGCACCATTTTTTATACAAGGAGGAATTGCTATCGGTGAAAATTTTGGAGAAATTATTACACCTCTTCCGAAAGTGGAAGGCTTGGCTTTTACTCTCATTCCATTAGCTCAAAATTCGGGAGAAGGCGCTCTAGCTAACAAAACCGCTACAGCATACGCTTCGCTCGACCTCTCGAAATGTGGCAAAAATACAGACAAAACGATCGCTCTTATTCACGCGATCAAGACCAATGATTCGTTCGCTATTCACGAAAATCTTCACAATGATTTTGAGACGCTTTTAGAAAAACCATTGCCGAAAAATCACCATCTCTCAGGGTCCGGTCCAATACAATTCAAGTTCGAACTAACCAGAAGCCCTTCACCTTAGTTCGAACTTAGCCCTTCCCTTCATCGCTCTGCTTAGCGTCAGTTCGTCAGAGTATTCAATGTCTCCACCAGTTGGGATTCCCCTCGCGATCCTCGTGATAATCACATCAAAATCTCGGAGTTGTTTTTGGATATAAAGTGCGGTCGCCTCACCTTCCAAAGAAGGATTTGTAGCCATAATTATTTCTCGTACAGGGACAGAGCCGTCGCTAAAACTCTCCGCCACCCTATTAACTAATTCTTTAATTTTTAATTCTTCCACGCCAACCCCGTCAACAGGCGAAAGTACGCCATGTAATACGTGATAAAGCCCATCATAATCCCCAGTTCTCTCTATCGCGGCTGCATCCAAAATCTCCTCAACCACGCAAATTTTTCCATGATCGCGTGATTTATTGCTACACACTGCGCATGGATTTTTGTCCGCAATATTCCAGCATTCCTCGCAAAACAAAATCCCCTCTTTGAGTCCCAAAACGGCTTTCCCAAGCGGTTCTATCTTAGAATTAGGACTTTTTAATAAATGCATCGCGAGTCTTTGTGCGGATTTTTGTCCGATCCCAGGAAGTTTAGAAAATTCCTCTATAAGATTTCTGACTGATTTTGGTAAGAATTGTGACATCGCGGAGATAATATACTAAGAAATATTAAACGGGCACTCTTCGGGGCTTGACAAAATTAACTAGTTATGCGATACTACCCCCTAATTTTTTAAAAACAATCATATGTACGATGTTATAGGACCAGACGGGGTAGAGATATCAGTAATAGAGAAAGGCGATGTACAACAGGTGTCAGGAGTAATAAGTCTAGACCAGGCTGTGAACGCAGGGTTCTCTTCGACTGAGTTGTTAGTAGGGTTGGCTGTTAAGGAGGATGGTATTTATCCACAACACGGTGATGTACCAACAGTAATGACGGATTTGAACAGAAAAGTGGACGGAGTTAATGAAACAGTTGGAGGTATCCAACAAAGAGCTCTCGAACATTCACAAATTAATGCATAAATGTAGTTTACTCTTCTAAAAAGGAGTAACTCTTTTGATTTTTAGCACATTTCCGCGAAATACTGATGTACCTTCAAGTCGTCAGTCATTTCCGGATGAAAAGTAGTTGCGAATAATTTTCCTTCTCTAGCGGCAATAATTTCACCTTCATATTTAGCTAAGATTTTGACGTCTTTACCAACACTTTTAATTTTTGGGGCCCTAATGAAAATTGCAGGAATTTTTTGCCAATTCTTTTTCCCTTTTCCGCCTTCTATATCTCCAAAATCAAAATCCAATTCAGTTTCAAAGCTATCCACCTGTCTGCCGTAAGCGTTTCTTTCTATCGTTATATCCATCAATTTCAAGGAGTCGGCTTGTTCACGACCAACTATCTCTTTTGCGATTAAAATTGCTCCAGCACATGTTCCCCAGATCGCCAATTTCCCTTTTTTGAAAAGTTTAATTATCTCCAGATCTAAACCAAATCGTTTAAGAAGCTTCCCTATCGTAGTGCTTTCTCCGCCAGGGATAATAAGACCGCGCACGCCATTTAAGTCTGAAACTTTTTTCACCAAAACAGCTTCCACACCTTTTAATTTACTGAGCGTAGCAAAATGCTCTTCCACACTTCCCTGTATGTCCAAAACTCCGATTTTCATAAAACTTATAGTTAAAGCCCGAACTTCACTACCCATTATAGCCGAGTCCCGGACTTACCATCCCCTCTCTGCATATTTCGTCTCCAATTTCCCAATCTCTTGTCCACTCATAGCTTCGCCCAATCCTTCGGAAACTTTTGCCAAAATTGCAGGGTCATCGAAGTGCAAAGTGGCTTCCACTATAGCTTTTGCGCGTTTAGCTGGATCACCTG
>Ga0172381_10007606_pt1 | contig 10689 bp, 8 predicted proteins | sample Leawel6488metaG_FD_119754 | JGI IMG/M metagenome (GOLD analysis project Ga0172381, IMG submission 119754) | Leachate microbial communities from a municipal landfill in Southern Ontario, Canada - Leachate well 64-88 metaG | ecosystem: Engineered > Solid waste > Landfill > Unclassified | place... | reverse complement strand
GGATCTGTTGATATTTTTAAAGACGTACCTATCTGTTTAAGAGTCACTTTGTGTTTCTTTTTTAAAATTGTTACCTTTTGATCTTTAATTATATTATTGAATAATTTTTTGGGATTAACTTCTTTATTTTTAACCAACATTTTTCCTAATTCTATTCTAGAAATACTAAGCAGATTATTTATAAGCCTAATCATTCTCTCGTTTCCATAATAGACTTCTTTAAGGTATCTTAATTGATTTTTATTAAGCTGGCCCGCTGATTCGTCTAAAAGCATTTCAGAATACCACTTAACAGCAGTTGCTGGCGTCCTAAGCTGATGAGAAGCTAAAGAGACAAACTCTGTTTTTATTTTATCAATTTCTTTTTCTTTAGTGACATCTCTAAAAATATCAACTCCCCCAATCACCTTGCCGTTCAAAATAATAGGAGCCGAAGTAATCGAAGCAACAAATTTATTTTTATTTTTGGTAACACAACGATGCACCGCACTGATTATCTTCTTCTCAGAAAAAGAAATAAAAAGCGGACGCTCTTCTTTTTTTAAAACTCTGCCATCTTCATTTTCAAGAGATAATACTTTAAAAATAGATTGACCAATAAATTCCGGCCCAAAGTTAAACATTCTTTTTGCAACAGGATTTATAATAGTGATAATTCCATTATTATCTGTAGCAATAAGCGCATCTCCTATGCTAATCAAAACCGCTTCATTTTTTATTTTTGCTATTTTAAGTTCATTTTTTTCCGTATCCAAATCCTCTGTTAAATTTAACATTGCTTTGTTTGCATTAGTCAAAAAAACATTATTTTCTTCAAGCTGTTTTGTTTTTTCTTTTATTCTCCTTTCCAAATTTAAATTTAAATTTTTAAATTTTTCTGTAACTGCCCTTAAGCTAACCAACATTTGATTCAAAAAATATGAAAGCTCGCCTATCTCATCTTTTGTTTTAATCTGAAGATTTTGAGTTAAATCTCCTTCTTTAATTTTTTGTGATAAATAAATTAATTTTTTGATTGGTTTTGTAATAGAAATTGAAGTTGGAATTACAATGATAATTATTAAAAAGATAACTATTGCCAAAATAAATAAAAATAATTTTTGTAGTCTTTCAAGCGAGACTAATGCCTCAGATTGATTTATTTCTATTACAATTCCCCAACCCGTACTTTCAATGTAACGAGTCGCGGAAAAAACTGGCACATTATTAAAATTTACTACATCAGTAAAAACTGTTTCTTTTCCATTAATGGCTGGCAAAATAGCTGTATTTGTTTTTTCTTTTGACACAATGCCACCAAAAACCGTATTTTTATCAAATCTAGTAGGATTTAAAAAAATGGCATTACCCGTGCCGTCACTTTTAACTAATAAAATTTCTCCCGTGCCTCCTAATCCGCTGTAATCTTTTGCCAAAGAAATTATATTTTTAGCGTCCGCAATGACAATACCCATTCCTATAATTTTATCATCCAGTATTAATGGACCGACAAAATATTGTTTTACTTCTTCTGAAACCAAATCTTTTACAATAAAAGAAACATCGTCCTGTTTAATACCAATTTTAAAATAGTCTTGGCCAGAAATATCATTTCCAATAAGATTATTGTCCGTAGACGCAACAATTATCCCTGTTGGGTCAACAAGTAATATTTTTTTAATAACCGTAGACTCTTTTTTTGTATCCGATATATTATCAATTATATCTCTTCTAATTTCTTCTGTGGGATTATTATTAAAATTATTCAGAAGTAATTTTAATTGAGATTTTGACGTAAACAAATTCAATAGCTCAATCGAGTCGTCTATATTAGATTGCAACCGATTTTTCTGTATTTGAGCAATAACATCAATTCTGCTTAAAACATTTTGAATAATTTCTTGCCTAATATTAAAATAAGCTATATATCCTACTATTAATAAAGGAATGATTGAAATTTCTGAAATAATAATAAAAAGTTTCAGACTAAACTTCATAGATTGTTTTGGTTCTACTGATAATAATCAATCCACATCCCAATAAAAAAAACATTAATGCTGTATTAAAAGCTATAGGGGTCAACCCATTAATTTCAAAATATAAAATTGGTAGAGAAAATAAATAACCAATTATAGAAATTAAACTTATTATAACAATAAATAATCCTATAATTTTAAATATCTTTTTTTTATAGACAAAATCAAATAATGCGCCGAGACAAGCACAACCGAATAAAATAAAATTTAAAATAGTAAGTATAGAGGGGTCACCAGATCCAGCACCATAAACAGGATCTCCCCTTATAACAAATAAATTTTCTATACCAGTTTGTGTCCCAGTAAGACTCGCCATTAACCCTGTTTCCGTATTAGTAAAATTAGCCAATAAAATAACACCCATAACCAAAAACAACAGTAGCGCTATGCCAGGCAAAATTATTGCTGAAAACTCATAACTTTCCCTAACCATTTTAAAAATTAGATAAAGCCCCACAGAACTGAAAAAAAACATTAATGCTGTAGAAAATTTCATATTTATTCCGTTAGAAGAAATTCTAGTCAAAAAATCTATTTTAAAAATCCAACCTATCATAACAAAACACGATTCGGCCATAACAACTAAAGATATAATTTCTATAATTTTTTGGTTTATTCCTTGATTTTTCAAAAAATTTTCCATAATTAACTCTTGATTTTTTTCTAATTAAGAAATTGTTACTTCCCCCACCTTTGAAATTGATCCAGCCAAAGGTAGACTAAACCAGAAGGTTGTCCCCTTTCCTTCTTTTGATTCAAATCCAACTTTTCCACCCGAAACTTCAACTATTTGCTTTACTAAATATAATCCAAGTCCATTGCCGTCCTTTTCAATAGAAAGAATATTTTCTCCTCTGTAAAATTTTTGAAATACCCGATGCTGATCTGCTTCTGGAATTCCATAACCCGTATCTGTTACTTTAGAAATAATGCTATCTCCCACTTTAGAAATACTTAGCGTAATTTTTCCTTTTTCAGGAGTATATTTTATCGCATTTGTTAAAAAATTTTTATACACCTCGCTTATAAGATTTATGTCTATATTTACTTTTGGTAAATCTTTGTCTGGCTCAAAAATAAATACTTGTTTCTTTGCTGATATTCTATTTTTTAACTCTTGAGCTAAAGTTTTAACGATATCTGGCAAATATGTTGGCTTTGGATTAACTGTAATTCTTCCAGATTCAATTCTTGAGATATTTAACAGCGCATGAATTAAACCTATCATGCTTTCGTTTGAAGTATAAATATTTTTTATTCCAACTTTTTGCTTAGGCTTTAATGGTCCATAATCTCCGTCCAGCAAAAGTTCTGACGTCCATTTTATGGCGTTAGATGGAGTTAAAAGCTGATGCGTAGTAAGTGATAAAATTTCCGTCTTCATTCTGTCAACATCACTTTCTTTTGTTATATCTCTAAACAACATAATTGACCCTTCCACTTCGCCATTAACAATTATTGGAGAAATTGTGCTAGAAATCGGAAAACGACTTCCGTCTTTTCTCAAAAAATAAAAATGGTCTTTTACTGTAAGTACTATAATCTGCTTGTCGATAATAGCTTGATGAAAAGGCCTCTTTTCCTCAACAATTTTTTTGCCTTTATCATCAACTAAAATCCAAAAATCATAATAATTTTTACCAACAGCATCTTCGGCGCTAAATCCTGAAAGATCTTCTGCCTTTTTATTGACATAAGTTATTATTTTATTTTTATCTATAGCCACCATTCCGTCTCCAATACCGGAAATTAAAGCTTCTGCCTTCGCCGACAATCTCTTTTGCTCGGTTATGTCTTCTGAAATTCCAAGCAAAAATGTTGGGTCTCCCTTTGCGTCAAGAATCGTAATTTTCTTAGTATGAAGAAGTCGTGGGCCATTCTTAGTGCTTATAGATTCTTCTGGAATGTCAACAAGTTTTTTATTTTGAATTGCCAACCTATCTTCTCGTATAAAAAATTCGGCTTGCTTTGCCGGAAAAAAATTCATATCGGTTTTTCCTATCAGCTCTTCTCTTTTCAATCCTAAAATTTGCTCTCCTGCTTTGTTAAACTTAACAAATTTTAAATCTTTTGCGTCTTTCAAAAAAATCATATTAGGTATATTTTCTATAATTGAATCTAAAAATTGAGAGATTTCTAAATTCTTTTGGCTTTGTTCGGCTATCTGGTCTCTTCGTTTCTGCAAAACCCACAACAAAATACCAAGAATTGAAACAAAGACCAATGAAAACCCAGCATAGAATAATGCTCTAACATTTACTTGGTCAGCATAAGTAGGATAAAATTTAAACTGCCAAGTTTTATCCACAAAAAACATATTTTTACTTATTACCCCTTCCCGCGATATAACATATTTTTCTAATGACAAATCTTTAACAGTATCGCCTGCCGCGTTAATGACACGTTCCCCATTACTATTTAAAATAACGTCCTGACTAAACGGCATTATAAAATTGTCAGTTTGAATATATCTATCTTTGCTATAATTTGGAGTTTCCCCAAAAATAGGAGAAAGTAAATCAGATAAACGCACGGCTATAATAATTTCTCCTAAATATTCGGCGTCTCTAAAAATTGGCGAATAAATAAGAATTCCAGGGTATCCTTCTACAAACATAATTGGTTCAGAAACAACTTCCGATCTCGTTTCTTTTGATTTTATTATTGGCTCCAATCGATTAGGATATTGATTTAAATCTAATCCAATCACTTCTTTATTTTTTCCATCTATGGGATAAGCATAGCGTATGATATTTTCTTTATCTACCCATTCAATCATAGTCTGCATTGAAATTGCCCCCGAAGCCACACTTCTTGTAAGCACCAAGGCAAAAAAATTAAATTCTTCTTGTGTCACATCTTCGCTGGAAGCAAAAAAAGCAGCGGCACTTTCTGCCGAAGTCACAGCACTTTGAAATCTTCTATTAATTAATGACGTGATTTCAGCGATCTCGTTACTGTGAACATTATAATAAAAATTTTCTTCCAATTTATAAATAAAAATATTTAAAATAATCGTTATAACCAAAATCAATAATACGGGCAACACAACATATCTTAAAAACGGCCCTATTGTTTTTTTATTTTTTTTTAACATTTATAATTTATTAAAAAACCGTATTGCCGACTATCTAACATTTTTTAGTTTTGCAATTTCTTCTTTCAGTTCAGACATTTTTAATTCTCGCCCAATCATAAGCTTATTTATCTTTGATAATTCATCAATACGAGCTTTCAGCTCTTCTGTCTTTTTTGCTATCCCCAATTCAAGGTCTTTTGTATAACTGGCTAATTTTATTTCAATCGTCTTTTTTAATGTAATATCTTCAATTGCTAATAAAATTTGCGACGTATCATCTAATTTTCTAGCATTAAGCAACATTACCTTTAACCCAATGTTTGGAAATTTGTGAGAAACTTCAAAATCATTAAAGGCTTTTTTGTCTGGCAAAATTTCTTCTAATAATTTTCTGAGTTCAGGTATGTCCCATTGACGATTTCCTAAGTCATAAACAAGCTTATTTTCTGTTTCTTTTTTTGTTGTTTGAAAATTTTTATAAAAAGATTCATTTACTCCAACCACCATAAGCCTTGAGTCTAAAATTAAAATTGACTCTCTTGCCGTATCTGCAAAAATTTTAAGATAATGCAGGGCAATTTCTTTTTCTTTTTCTACTGTAGAATTTTTGTCTTTCATAATAATAGATAATTTAATATTAAAAATTAAAAATTAGATTATTCAGTAAAAATAAAAAGCCCAAACAGAAATGTTTGAGCTTCGTGAGCTTCTATAACTTTTTATTTAATTATTGTTAAGTGTCGCAACCAACAATAATTTAACGCATTATATTATTATATTATCAATCAAAATTCATGTCAATTATCGTAAAAAACTTTCAATTTTGTTTAACAAATTTTCCCTTCCTTCGCCTGTTTTAGCCGAATATTCTAAAACTTCTATCCCATCTGATTCTCCAATAATTGTTGCAATTTGCTCTGCTCTTTTAGTTTTAGCGATTTTATCAACTTTATTTGCTACAATTATAAGATTGTGCTTATTTTCTCTAACAACTCGTATCATTTCCCAATCAAGTTTAGTTAAGCCAACTTTTCCGTCAATAATTAAAAAAACTATTCTTGGCATTGGATTTGAAGATTCTAAATACCAAAAAATTCTTTTAACCATTCTGTTTCTTTCTGCAATTGACCTTCTCGCATATCCATAACCAGGAAAATCCACAAGGTAAAACAAATCATTAATCCTAAAAAAATTACCTTCAATAGTTAGCCCAGGCTTTTTACTTATTTTTACAAGATCTTTTTTGCCGGTTAAAGAACCGATCACGCTTGATTTTCCGGCATTTGACCTACCCAAAAACGCAACTTGTGACAAGTTATCATTTGTACTATAATCTCCCCCAACAACTCCTTTAGCAAACTCAGCTTTAAATATTTTCATAATCCCAATTTTTTATTATTTATTTCCTTTTGCTCGGTTATGCGTTTTGCAAAGCATTTCGCAATTTTTAATATTGGTTTTCCCACCTTTACTCCAAGCCGTTACATGGTCAGCATCCATTTCTTCAAATTTCCAAATTTTGCTTTTATTTGCATCATGCCCCATTTCGCAATGTGAACAATTTGATTTATTTTTCTTTTTTGCTAAAACAGTTTGCTTTTCATAAACAGATTTTTTTACAGCTTCGTCAAAAATTCTAACCTCAAGTAATTTCGTATCTTCAGACCCACCTAAAATATATTCAAAAATTCCTTTGCGTGTTTTAACATAAGGATCTGCATAAAGTTTGCGAACTTCTTCTGATACTTTTTTAAGATTATAAGATTTTTTATGATATGTTTCATAAAGCCTACCCCATTCTAATCCCTGCATTTCACTTTCCACATCAATAAAAATTCCAGACACCCAATCAATTACGCTATTAAAATATGTTTTTAATTCTGTAATATTTTTATCATAGCGATGGAAACTCATATATTCTCCAATTTCTCCTTTGCTTACCCAATCAAGTGCTCTTTCTAAAAAGTCTTGCCTATTAGCGCTTCCTTTTATATAAGCTGACCACTTTTGGATATTTGCATTTTGGCTATTTGAAAATTCTTCTTTTCCAGCTGTAACGAATGGCCCAGAATAAACAGCATTTAATAACTCTTGCTCATTCAATGGCACACCTGCAATGTTTATGGTTTTAAACCATTCTTTGATTTCGCTTTCCTCACCTTTGCATTCATAAATTGTTAATTCTGTTTTTAATATTTTGTCTTTTTTATCTTTTGCCATTCCAGAAAAATTTTGTGGGTTCCCATTTTCGTCTTTTATAGCAAATTTATCTGTAATAAATCGTCCAAGACTGGTTATGCGTTGCTGTCCGTCTAAAACTTCAAATTTTTCATCATCAATCTTGTTAAAATAAATTAAACCCAAAGGATAACCTTTGAGCACAGATTCTATAACAGCAGCTTCTTTTCCTTTTTCAGCATAAATATAATTTCTTTGATATTCGGGCTGGATAATTAATTTTCCCGACAATCCAAACAGCCCCTTGCCTTCAAGTTCGTTATACACAAATCCTTCGCAAATTTCTTTTACAGTTATATTAGTCTTCAAATTTGTTTCCATGTGATTAGATAATTAACTTGTTAATAACTTGACTCTTGACTTATGTCTATATTCTGATATTATATAAGTAATCACGCCCCGGGGAGAAATCCTCGGGGAGATTTTTTTATTTAGCGATAAATTGTTTTAGATTGTTAGCTGGGCATAAGAACGGTTTATTTTTTATTCCAAGTTTGGCCAATTCAATTATAAGCTCGTCATACTCTCTGCCAAAATGTCCAAAAGCATAAACAACAATAACCTTTTTACCCTTTATAATCAAATCCCTAACCAATGCCTCATAGTCTCCGTCTCCGCTAAATAATATAAGTGTATCAAAATTTTCCAAATTGTTATAAATATCTCTGCTAATTTCAACATCAAAATCGCATTTTCTGCGACGAACTGGTTGCCTAAGTTTCTCTTGTAAATCACCAATATCTATGTTTAATTTTTTAAGCTCACTATCTAAATATTCTATTAAGCTATAAATCTCTTCAAGCTGACCTTTGCTGGATAGACTAAACATTTTATCTCCATTAGCATTGCCAATACTAATTTTAGGCAAATTATTAACCTTTTTGGATAATTCATATAGCTTATTTGATATTTCAGAATTTGTATTTTTAACGCTATCCAAAACATCAAACAACTTATGAACTAAGGGTTTAAAGTGAGCCGTTGTTTCAAGAGCGGCCGGTACCCATTTTACTTCTTTGCTTTTATGATTGTATCCTATTACACCCACCTGGTTTTTAAAATCCACAGACTTTTGTTGCAAAGTCTCAACCCCATAATATAAATTTATATCTGATATTTCTGGATAAGACTTTAAATATTCAAAAAGTCTTTTTGGATCAACTTCCCAACCCAAATATTTTTTACTTTCAGGATCAGAAAACCAGCCATAAACATTTGCCCAATCTATAAATACATAAGTATTTTTTCTTAATTTAAATTTAAAATCTTCTACCATATTAAAAAATTTCTATTGGATAGCGGGGAGAATATCCATTATTAGTAATTTCTGCTTGCAATATTCTGTCTATGCTAAACCTGCGGATTCCATCTTTTGAAATATCCCAAGCAAAAAGCCCCTCTTCTCCGTCATCCCTACTAAAACTATATGGCTCAACATCTCTCCATTCTCTATTCTCTCCACTTTTATCAACATAAAAAATCTGAAGGACTTTTCGCTCCCTTGCCGCCTGCTTAATTGTTTCTAAAATTCCAAAATTCATTTTTTAATTCTTAATTTCTTTAACCCCAATTTCCCCAAATTTCTAGATTATAAAATTATTCTTATTCTTTATTATTACTATCTTCTGGATAAAGTATTTTTTCGAAATTTCCACAAAATCCATCCCCAAAACACATACCAGAATTTGCTATCTTAGGAGCATATTCATCAAAATTTTTCGCAACCCCTCTGAGTTGTTCTCCGAATATGCTTTCTAAAAATTTTTTATTCTTCTCTATAAATTCTTTAAGAATATACTGGGATTCATAGTAAAAAAGATAGCTACCTGCAGATATATGCTCCCTTATCACCCTTGATTGAAATTTTGTAATAACAGGAGTTAAAGATGCAAGAAATTCACCCTGATAAAATATTGCCTCTGGATCTTGTAGCTCTTCATAATTTGAAAGCATTGATGCAAAATATTGTTTCAAGTATGTACCGACAGAGTCACACCATCTCGTTTTTGGATATCCAGGATGTAGTGCGTCAAACAAATTATGAGCACTTCTTATGAAGAACAAAACATCAGTAACAGGATACTTTCTATTATCATGTCTATCAGGATTAAATAGTTCTAAATTCATTACGTCCTTTATAAAATCTGATTTACCTCTATATGCACCAGACATTGAAATTATGTATATAGTCGTTACTAAGGGGAGATACCTCACATAAAGCGCATCATATTGAACACCTCCTTTATATAGATATTTTGCTAAGTGCTTAATTGAGCTTAAAACTATTTCTTTATCTTCTTTCTCCTCCCCAAAAAAGGTAAGTTCAAAAATCGCTTTGTAATATTTCTCAAACTTATTTTGAATTTTTTGAATAACCTCTAAAGCATCTTTTTTATTTTCTTCTTCGATATGAAGAGACCATGGTATTTCATCTGATTCTAGGAATTTAATACCCGATTTAACTTCTCTTATCAGCGATGTTTCCAGTGGAGAATGTTTGGGTAACGAACTTTTTACCAAAGACAATAAATCTTGATCTTCTTCACTTTTTGTTTCCTCTCTTTTCTCGTAGACAAGCTGTTTGAGAGGTTCTTTAACTCTTGATTTTACATTACTAATGAGTTTGTCACTAATAAATTTTTTCTCAAGATCCTCCATTCTTTGCTTAAAGTTTTCTTCTTGAAGATTAATTCTTGCCTCTAACTGATTAATATCTTTTTTCATTGATTCTGTCCTAGACGCAAAAAAGCGACTAAAATCATAACGGTCAGCAGGACACTTACGGCTTCCTTTTCTTACCAAAACTTCACCCTTATTAAACTCCCCAGAATCATTAGTAAATATGTGTGGCATTTCTATTCCCGGTCTTATGATTATCGCACCCCATTTCCTTGAATCTTCTAAATTATAAAGCTCAATAAAAAAATTAATGTGTGGACTTACATACTTTTCCATTTTATCATCAATGTGAGTTTTTAGACTTTCTTTGGAAAAATTATATCCTTTAATTTCCTTTGTTTCAGGATCAACCCCAAGTATTAAAAAACCATAGTTAGCATAATTACTAGAATAGCTATTTGCCAAGCTGGCCATATCTCGAAGCAATTCATTTTTTTCTTGTTTTAATCCATGGATATCAAACTCTAATTTAAAATCGACCTTCTCGGTCTCATCAGCGTTGATAATTAACTGCTTCAACAGATCTTCTGTCTTCATTGAATCTTCCCAAGGATACTTATGATTTTGTGTCGGTTGCATAATCTATTTTAAAAATTTATTTCCTTGTTTTTTTATTTTTTATAAAAATTCTTTGATAAGCGGACTGGATTATTCTGCCATCTTTATTTATAAAATAAT
>Ga0172381_10007605_pt1 | contig 10690 bp, 6 predicted proteins | sample Leawel6488metaG_FD_119754 | JGI IMG/M metagenome (GOLD analysis project Ga0172381, IMG submission 119754) | Leachate microbial communities from a municipal landfill in Southern Ontario, Canada - Leachate well 64-88 metaG | ecosystem: Engineered > Solid waste > Landfill > Unclassified | place... | reverse complement strand
GATTGATATATTAATGCTTTATTATGGCAGGAGTAGGAGATAGGCCACAAAAAGGTGATGAGGATGGTGACGATTTGGAGGTGCATGAACATGATGCGGAAAGGCCAAAAGCTCATGAGGTTTTGGGTGTAGGAGAATCTGGAAGGGAGGAGTTGGATGAAAATATCGTAGCGGTTAGAGGTATAGTCGAAAGGCTAGCAGTGGAAGAATCTTCTGGGAGCTTTTTTACTCCTATGGAAGGCTCTATTGATGGAGTGGAAGGGCCGAGTTCTGCTGATATTATTTTGGATGGCTTTACGGGATTTGAGGTGGGGGGAAAAACACTGGAGCAATGGATTGCGATAGCGGAAGAATTTTATGACAAAGAAGCGATTCCTCATAGTGAGGCATTGGGTAGTTTGCAATCGATTTTGAAAAGTGCTTATCCGGAAATGGAAGATTCTGAATTGGATTGGAAGGAGGTGGCTAAAGAACTTCCAAGGGAGATCTTTTATTCCAGTGCAGATAAAACTTTTGGGACTGCTAGATCTAGATCTATTCAAATTGTTAAGGAAACATTGGCAACGAGGTGGGAAGCTGGGAATAGAGATCCAAATAGTCCGTGGCATTTTGCTCATGGGAAAAGAGGGTTTCCTACCGAAAAAGGGGCTCAAGCTCCCAGATTGCTTTTGTGTCAGCATTTAGCGGCTTTTAATTTGGATGATGATTTAATGAAGAGGAATCAACAATATCAAATGCTTTTTCTGGCAGTTTGTTCGGAAAAACTCCGAGAATTAGAGGCTCGAAAATGTGCTCATGGAGCTGAGAGCGAGGAGGCAATTGCAACGGAAAGAGAATTAGCTTCTTTGCATCGGATAGCCAGTGCTTATGCTCAAATTAGCTGTCTGTATAGTATAAAATTAAAAAAGAGTGAAAAGGGCGAAGATTTTCAGGGGGAGTCGATCATGAAGGAGTTGCCTGAAGATAAAGGTGGATTTAAGATTCCGGCTACGGCTACACGATTTTTTGAAGGAAATGGAGATAAAGAATGTGTTGATAAATATATTATAGCTAATTTGTCCTTAATTTTTCCTGATAAAGGCAGTGGGAAGGGTTTTGCTGATAAGGAAAATGGGCAAATGAGATTGATGACTAATGAGGACATGGTTTTTATGAATTTAATGGTTTTGGCTCAGGAGTATGGTTTATATGAAAAATACAGGGATATTTTTAAAGCAGTTTTTTATTATAGAAGATTTCAAAATGTGAGAGCATTTCAGTGGGATCCTAAAAAACTTACGCTTGATAATGATCCGGCTAGAGTTTCTTTGAAGAGTTTATTTGAGGGATATCATAACCAGCATCATAAGGCTCCAGAGGTTCTTTCTTTTGGATTTGGAGATGGGATGTTGGAAGAATTTTTATTGTCCAGGAAGGCTCCAGATGGAACTGCTCTGGTAAAAAGAGTGACGGGGGCGGAAGTAGATTCTGATAGAGATTTTAATGAGGGATCGACTGCGACGGAGAGTGCAGATGGAAGAATGGCGAAGTTAACTTTTGGAGTTAGAGATAAAATTATTAAGAGAGAAGGTCCCTGGAATTACTCAGAAGATCCGACTTTTAGAGAAGAAATGATGTTGCATTTACCAGATGCTGATATCGTTTTAGCTACAGATAGTTTACATGAAACTTCTGCTCCGACTCAGTATGCGATAAGTCTTTGGGAGAAGGTTAGGCGTGGCGGATATCTTTATGTTACGGATCCGGTTCATAGCGTGGCTCTTGATGATGTTACTCACGAGGCAAGTCATCCTTATGATAAAACAAAATGGCAGGATTCAATGATGTCATTGGAAATATATTATAATTTGATAGATTGGTTAACTAGCGTGGAGGGTGCGTTCAATAGTCCAGAGGATAGTGAGAGAATTTCTTCCGGAATGTTTGCCGGGAATAACGATACTTATTGGAGAGAATGTGTTGTTTTTGAAAAACCAGCAGATCCAACTTCTCATATCGCTTATCGTGTTCCTGACGAGGGAGATCTTTGGGATAAGATTGTTGCTGATGATTCACAAATTTTTGAGATGTGGCCTTTTAGCCTGGTTAAGGCGGAACAAAGGAATCGTGTCCTCGAAATGTTAGTTGATAAAATGAAACAACGATCTGACGTGAAAAATAGGCAGTCATTAGTTTTAGATTCTAATGGAAGTCCAGATATTAAATTTAGGGATCTAAAGAAAATGTTGATAAAATTATTGGTTTCAGAGGAAGAAGTGAGGGATGTTGGTGGGGATCCAGAATATGCTTATAGAATTAGGGTTGCAGGCAGGGTTCCTTATCCTAAGGTTGGGACAATGATTCAGGTTACGGCGGGTGGTAAAAGACCTGATCTAATTTTTCAAAATCATTTAGCTGGAGAAGTAAGGGCTTTAGCGGATTTAGTTCTAGAAAGCGCTAGATTGGAATTGCCGTTGGGGTCGACTTGGTAGGAGAGTAATGTTTGTGGAATTATTTTCCCCTAATGATACCGCCAAGTTTTTCAAGGTTGGTGAAGATTTTTTGTTGAACTTGGGTCATTTCTTCATCAGTGAGGGTGCGGGCTTCTGACTGAAGAGTGACTTTATAGGCTACAGCTTTTTTGTCTTTTTCAATATTAGCTCCTTCATAAATATCAAAAAGTTTTGCAGAAGTGATTAAATCTTTATCGGCTTCCATAATAGCATTTTTGATTTTTTCAACCTCGATGTCTTTACTGATTAATACGGAAATATCGATATCAATACCAGGAAATTTAGGAAGTTTTTTACATGATTTTTCGAGTTTTTCTAATTTTAATGATTTACTGAAATTAATTTCAAACATTGCGATCGAATATTTTTCCAGGTCGTGATTTTTTAATATCTCTGGATGAATCATGAATACCTGTGCGAGAGTGTCGCTATTAGATCCAAGGAAAGAAACTGATTTTACAGGATGAGCATAGGCAATATTCTCGACCCCTTTGGTAATTTTTATTGAGATATTGAATTTTTTGAAAAATAATTCTACGGCTCCTTTGGTTTGATAGAAAGGGTTATCGGTTTTTCCTTTGAGTAGAATTCCTCCACCAATTTTCTTTTCTTCAAGAGGCATAAATTCGCCAATTTCTTTGTAGGTTCGGCCAATTTCATAAAGTTTTACGGAATCAAAATATTTCGCATTTAACTGAAAATTCTTTAACAAATTTGGAACCAAAGTGATACGAAGATGGGTTTGATCTTCAGATAAATAATTTAAAAGTTTGATGTGATTTTCATCCGGGATGTTGCAATTTCTTAGCTCCTTCAAGCCATAAAAAGAATAGTTGTAAACTTCATCAAAGCCGAGGGCGTATGAAAAAAGTTCGCGTGTGCGGTGTTTTTTGAAACGTTCTGTGTTCTCAATGGGGAGGCGAGTAGGCAATTGAGGTAAAACTACGGGGATGGAGTCATATCCGTAAATACGAACGATTTCTTCAATGAGGTCGTCTTCTATTGTGACGTCTTTTGAGGAGCGGAAACTAGGTATTTCTACTTCAAAAATGTTGGTAGATTTTTCTTTTAATTTGAATTCTAAGCTGGTTAGAATTGATTTAATTTCTTTTTTAGAAATTTCTACACCGATTTTGGATTGAGCTTTCTTGATATTTAAATCGACCTTCAATGGTTTCTCGTCAAAGTTTTTAACATCTGTTATTGGGCCTGCAATTTCTGCAGTTGGACAAATTTCCAAGATTAACTCGGCGGCTCTTTTGATTGCTAGTTCAGCTAAATTTGGGTCCAGTGATTTTTCGAATCTTTGAACGGAATCAGTGCGAACTCCTAATTTTACAGAAGTTTTTCTGACATTTCCTGGATGGAAATTAGCAGATTCTAAAATTATTTCAGTAGTTTTCTCATTTATTTCGGAATTTTTTCCGCCGATTATTCCAGCTATAGCAACTGGTTTCTCGTGGTCAGCAATTACCAACATTTCTACAGAAAGGGTGCGTTCTTTGTCGTCCAACGTGGTCATTTTCTCATTTTTTTGAGCCGTGCGGACGAGGATTCCTTCTTTAATATAATTTTTATCGAAGGCGTGGAGAGGCTGTCCAAGTTCAGACATTATGTAATTAGTGACATCTACGACATTGTTGTGAGTTCCGTGGCCGACGGCTTTTAAGCGTTTCTTGAGCCAATCTGGTGATTCAGCGATCTTTACATTTTTAATAATTAGTCCGCAGTATCTCGGACAAAGTTCAGCGTTTTTCACTTCAACTTTTATGGATTCTCCGGTTGTCGGAATTTTTACTTTTGGAACCAATGGTTTGAATTTCGAATTTGTTAAGGCGGCAACTTCACGAGCAATTCCGTAGTGTCCCCAAAGATCTGGACGATTAGTTAAGGCTTTATTGTCGAATTCTAAAATGGTGTCGTTGTTTCCAAGCAAAGCTGAAAGAGGCATGCCAATTTCAGGCTTTAGTGGTGATAAATCTAAAATGTCTTTTGGCCCAGCGAGTGGGTCATCTATGCCAATTTCATCTCCTGCGCAAATCATTCCAAAGCTTTCTTCTCCACGAATTTTAGCTCGTTCCATGACAATTGGTTCTCCTTCTCCATGCCAGCGAACTTTTGCTCCTATTTTGGCGACAGCAACATACATTCCTTCTTTTAAATTTTCTCCTCCACAAACAATTTGTAGAGTTTCCTTGCCAATAGATGTTTTAGCGATGCGTAATTTGTCGGCATTTGGATGAGGGATCATCGTCTCCACGAAGCCTACTACCATGTTCTCGAATTGAGTTGACTCGTCAATGATTCCTTCTACTTCGGCTGTTTTTAATGTAAGCTCTGTTGCTAGATCTTTTGGATCTATTTTTTTTAATTCAACGAAATCTTTTAACCAACTGAGAGAAACTAACATAATTTAAAATTGTTTAACAAAACGTAAATCGCCACTTGATAATAGCCTAATATCGTCAATGCCATAGCGCATCATTACGAGTCTGGTTAATCCGAATCCGAAAGCCCAACCTTGATAAACTTTGGAGTCTATTCCGCCGGCTTTCAAGACGTTTTCATGAACCATTCCAGCGCCCATGAATTCTATCCAGCCAGAATGTTTGCAAACGCGGCAGCCTTTTCCTTCACAAAGTAAGCATGAGAAATCGAGTTCAAGTCCAGGCTCTACGAATGGAAAATATCCGGGTCTAAAACGAACAACTACTTCTTTGCCGAATAGGCGACTTAAAAATTCTTTCATGATCCCTTTCAAATGGGCGAGAGAAATATCTTTGTCTATTAATAAGCCTTCTACTTGGTAAAAAGTGGTGTCGTGACTAGCGTCAGTTGCTTCATAACGGAAGGTTCTGCCTGGAACAATCACGCGAAGAGGTGCTCCATATTTCTCCATAGTGCGAACTTGAACTGGAGAAGTGTGTGTACGGAGAACCATGCGTCCATGATGAGGATCGTTTTTATCTTGGATGAAGAATGTGTCTTGCATATCACGAGCTGGATGATCTTTTGGGATATTTAAACCTTCAAAATTATAATATTCAGACTCAACTTCAGGGCCGTCCATAATGGAAAAGCCCATTTGAGAGAAAATTCTTTCGACTTCTTCTTGAACTTGAGAAAGGGGATGAATATGTCCAGGTTCTCTTATTTCTGAGGGGATAGTTGTGTCAAAAAATTCTTTGGAAAGTTGTTTAGCAATTTCGGCTGATTCGATGGAGTTCCTTTTGTCTGCGAACGCTTGCTCAGCGGTAGTTTTAGTTTTGTTTGCAAGAGGGCCAATAATGGGCTTTTGGTCTGCAGGAAGGTTTTTTAATCCCTTCATTATATTAGTGATCAAGCCGTCTTTTCGGCCAAGATATTTGATCTCAATAGGCTCGAGTTCGTTAAGAGTTTTAACTTTTTCGAGCTCTTTTAGGGCTTGGAGTTCCAGATTTTTTAATTCTTGTTCCACTTGAGTAATGAAGTCACTATTTATACGGGCTTAATTTAAAGGTTTTCTTGCTCTTTTTCAAGGAGATAAAAAAAGAGGTTTAACCGACAAAGCTGATGGAGGATTTTATTTTGTTTTTTCCTGACGATAACGTCCTGAAAGGAGGTTTAGTTTGATGAAGATCAAGTCGCGTAGGGTTCGAATGGAATCTCTAACTGGTCGTAGTCTGGAATCTGCTGAGTTAGTCCAAGTCACAGGAATTTCTATGATTTTATAGCCTAAATGATTTGCAATGGTCAGAGCTTCCATATCAAAGGCGAAACGTTTTATTTTTTGGAAAAAGAAAATGTTTTTTGCGGCTTCGTGTTTAAATAACTTGAATCCACATTGAGTGTCTTGGATATTTTCTATCAGGAAAAATCGAATTAAAAGGTTTCCAAGTCTGCCTATTAAGATTCTTGAAAATGGTTGTTTTATTTTGACATTGCTTCCGGGTAAATATCTTGATCCTATTGCGATGTCAGCGGAAGCTTTGTCTAATGATTTTTTTAAGTTTTCATATTCTTCGATGGGGGTGGAATTATCTGCGTCTGTAAAAAGAATAAACTTGCCCTTACTTTCTTCGACTCCCTTTTTGACTGCAAAACCTTTCCCTTGATTTGGCTTGTATGAAACCAGGCGAAGATCTTGAATTTTATTTGCGAGGACGTTGATAACTTGAGTTGTTTTATCCTTACTTCCATCATCAACGATAATTATTTCAGCATTAATTTTGTGAGTTTTGATGTAATCAGATATTGAAATGACAGTTTTTACTATTCGTTGCGCTTCGTTGTAAGCTGGCACGATGATAGATAATTTTTTTTCAAACTTTTGAGGAATTTCTATTTTTTGTTGGAAAAGGCGAAAGGTCCAGAATCGGTTTACTAAAAAATTCCAAGTTAGAACTATGAGGGAGGTTATTATTTTTGAAAGGATGTACCACATGCTCAACAGGCTGACAAATGTGAACATGAAGGCGGTGTTTAGGCCTAGTCCTATGATTGAAACTATCAAAAATTTTATAAATTGTTTTCGATAATTGGTCGATTTGTCCTTGAATGTCCACAACTTGTTCATTAAAAAGCTGTTTGCGACAGCTATGATGAAAGAAAGAACAGAGGAGGGGATTACGGCAATTTTTAAATATTCAACGAATAGATATAAAGCTCCTATATCGATAAAAGTGTTTAAACCTCCGACAATACAATATTTTATAAATTGCTTAGATTTATCTTTAAATATCACTTTAAACATTACGTTTTTTTAATATTTTGTATTCGGCAAAATTGGTAATTTCTGAATAATTGTTTTTGATATATTCATCTAATAGTTTAACTCCGCTTGATTTGCAACCATCATTAACCGTTTCACAGTAAAACTTATCCCATAAAATAACGTACTTTGCCTGGAGAAGTTCTTTGATCATTGTTTTTTGAACATCTTCGGTGTTGGTTATTCCCGGATGTAGCTCGTGATACCTTGTTGCGATTGGGTTTGGGAGAAGAAAGTATAACATTACGTTATTGTTGAATATTCGAGTGTGATCTGGCAGTCCTATGTATATTGGGTCGAAGGGGTCTGAACTGGATTTCATATATTCATAAACTTTTTCAAGGGCGTCGTTCGAATCGGTTTTTGCTAATGGTGCGGAATAAAATGAATATTCTTTTTGTTGGATTTGATTGAAATTTTTAGTCTCACGAATTTGGGTAATGAAAGGTCGACTTATTAGAAAGATTGGTATGATTAAGCTGATAATGAGGTATTTGGATTTGAGATTTTTGATAGAGAAAATTGTATAAAAGAAAAGGGTCAGCGCTAAAATGTCTATGTAATTAAAGTGCGAGGTGTCGATTCTTGAAAATAAATATGGAATTGTCCCGATAACGACAAGAATGAATAAAATTATTGGCAGTTTGTTTTCTTTTAATTTTTTTGAGAAAAATAAAATTGATGTTGAAAAGATGACTACTAAGAAAGAGAAGAAAAAGTAAAAGAAATTGTAAATGATGGTTTTTAAACCGTCGGTGCCCTCATTTATTTTGGGGAAGGGGAGTGTTCTCATTGCGGAATAATTACCGAAGAATGGATAAAGGACTGTCTGATCAATCATATCCCTTAGGGCGTTTGCATGAATAAGCCATATTAGAACCGGAATAGTTATCATAAAAAATCCGAGGGAGAATCTGAGAATTTGTTTTAGGAGTTTTTTATAATCACTTTTGTATATTAGGATGAATGCGAGAACTGAGATGGCTCCCATAAGTCCTCCAAAATCAAATCTGTTGATGAATCCTAGGCCGCAAATCCCGCCGCAGATTATAGGTATTAATTTGCTATCTCTATTTTTGATAAGAGCGAAACTTGAAATAAGGGTTAGAAAGATAAAAAGATGAGTGATTTTTATTGGGCTGGAGAATAAAACAAAGAATAAACAGGCTACTCCGGCATAAACAAAATTTGTTTTTGTTCGAAACAAAACATAGATGGACGATAGTCCTAATAGGGAGATTACGAGATTAAAAGTTCTTTCTATGTAGATGCTTTGGCCGAAGATTTTAAAAATCCACCCTAATGAAAGAGAATTTAGGGGAGCATATAGAGTCCAAAAGTCTTTATATGGCATTTCGCCTTGGGCAAATCTTTTTGCTCCGGTGAGAAAAACTCCTTCATCATATAGATTTAGAGCTCTAGAAAAGTTATAAGGCCCAAGTAATAATTTTGTACCGATAAATAAAAATAGACCTAACATTATAATAAAAAAGAGTCCTTCTATAATGAGCTTTTTGGATTGAAGTATTTTTTCTAACAAGTTTAATTGTCGGTTATTTTCGTTAAATTTATCATTGTTGTTGGCAGATTCCTAGATATAAAAAAAAGAGACCTGACCGGCGAACCGATCAAGTCTCTTTAACGAGTGTTAAATCAAAACTATCTAACAGAATCCTTCAAAGATTTTCCTGCCTTGAAAGCTGGAAGCTTCATAGCTGGGATCTTGATCTTCTGGCTTGGGTTTCTTGGGTTAACACCTGTGCGAGCTGCTCTCTTAGAAATACGGAATGTTCCGAAACCAGTGATGGTTACGTTTTCGCCTTTCTTTAGACTTTTTGTGATTGATCCTAGAACTGATTCTAGAACTTCACCTGCAGCTTTCTTTGTAACTCCAGCGGCTTGAGCGGCTGTTGCTACTAGATCTTGCTTTGTCATAGTAGATTTGGTTATGAAGTAATTAAATAAAAAGAAATTTTAAATCTCGATTTTGCTGAGCTGAACGAGGGTTTTCCTTGTTCTCGAAAAGCCTAGCAGCATTATATGGCTTTGTAATCCGAAATCAAGCGATTTAAAACTTGACAAGCTCTGTTAGCAGGGCAAAACAGGCCTTTTTAACGGGAAAACCGACTAAATTTGGCTTAAATAAGCCATTGACAGTTTTTGTTGCAAATGAATTTAATATGTTTTGTTGTCTACAAGCCATTTTTTCTGGATATAAAAAAACTTTTTGACAATAGAGGCAAGACCAATGAGAATGGTACTATAAAAAATCAACCAACTATAAACTCAAACTTATGTCTAAAAACTTAGTAATAGTAGAGTCACCTGCAAAGGCGAAGACGATTTCAAGGTTCCTGGGAAAAGATTATAAAGTTTTGGCTTCGATGGGGCATGTTTGTGATTTGCCAAAATCTAGAATGGGAATAGAAGTGGAAAAGGATTTCAAGCCTACCTATATAGTGTCGGTGGATAAGAAGAAAGTGGTGAAGCAATTACAAGATGAGCTCAAGAAAGCGTCGAAACTTTGGATCGCGACTGATGAGGACCGTGAAGGAGAAGCTATTGGGTGGCACTTAAATAACGCATTAAAGGTAAAGGCGTCAAAAGTTCCGATGAAGAGAATTGCTTTTCATGAAATTACTGAAAAAGCGATTCGTGAGGCTTTGGATCATCCTCGGGATATTGATCAAAATTTAGTTGATGCTCAGCAAGCACGTAGAGTTTTGGATAGATTGGTAGGTTATGAACTTTCTCCTTTGTTATGGAAGAAAATTAGATATGGTCTTTCTGCTGGGCGTGTACAAAGTGTGGCGGTGAGATTGGTGGTAGAGAGAGAGAGAGAAATCATTGCCTTCAAGCCCGAAGAATATTGGAGCATTACTGGATTGTTTGAAAAGGATGATAAAAAATTGAAACAAAATGAAAGAAATTTTGAGGCGGAATTTAGAGATTATAAAGGAGAGAAAACTCCTGTTAAGAATGAGAAACAGGCTAAAGAGATTTTGAAAACTTTGGATAAGGCTGATTATAAGGTTGGTAAAGTTGAGGAAAAAACCGTGAATAGAAGTCCTGCTCCTCCATTTATTACTTCTACGTTGCAACAAGAGGCTTCTCGTAAACTTGGTTTTTCTGTAAAGAAAACAATGATGGTTGCACAACAGCTTTATGAGGGAGTGGATACCGGGAGTGGCGAAACGGGTATTATTACTTATATGAGAACAGATAGTGTTAATTTGTCTGAATTTGCGTTGAATGCGGCGAAAGAAATGATCGCACAACATTTTGGAAAACAATTTTTATTGGATTCTCCTAGAAAATTTAAAGGAAGGAAAGGGGCTCAAGAAGCGCATGAGGCTATTCGTCCGGTAGATATGCATTTGCATCCTGATCAGGCTGAGAAATTTTTGTCTAAAGATCAATGGAGACTTTACGATTTAGTTTGGAAAAG
>Ga0172381_10007604_pt1 | contig 10691 bp, 13 predicted proteins | sample Leawel6488metaG_FD_119754 | JGI IMG/M metagenome (GOLD analysis project Ga0172381, IMG submission 119754) | Leachate microbial communities from a municipal landfill in Southern Ontario, Canada - Leachate well 64-88 metaG | ecosystem: Engineered > Solid waste > Landfill > Unclassified | place... | reverse complement strand
TGCCAACGCTTCGACGGTTCCTTGTCCCTCAACATTGTCCGGCATCTCGTCATGCTCGTCGATAATGACAATTTGGCAAGGTGTTGATTTAAGTGATGCGGCTGACTGCCCGCTTCCCAGCTTGAGAAACCCTCCGACGAATTCCTTATAGTTCGCCGTATCACCTTTTGAGTTCGCCCTTGTGCTTCCTATACGCTCTTTGAGGTCGGGGTTAGAGTCTATCATCGGGTTTATGCGTGTCTTTACCAACAGCTTTCCTTGCTCTGCATTGCTGAAAACGAACAGGATGGAGGTGGGGGAATTTACGGCATAATAATACACCACATTCAGTTCGACCTGTGTCTTCATGAGCTGGGTCCCTGTCCAGAGCACGATTTTCCTGTATTTGCTGGAAGGTGAACATGCGTCCATCGGTTCCTTGGCATAAGGCGTGCGGGAAAGTCGGTATGGTCCCGGCTCCGCATCGCGCGATGAGAGCTGGAGGTGCCCATCGCAAAACTCGCTGATGGATATGAGTGGCTGTGGCTCTATCGCCTTGAGAACCTGCTCCCATACCCATTCGCGTTGGTCTTTTCGCTTGGAGGTTTTATTGCTTTTCTGTGCTCTTGGATTTCTTGGCAATTTCCTCCGCCTCCTTGTCAAGTTCTTCCTTATGAGCCTGTATGTCGGTAAGGATGGAATTGGTCTCCTTCTCGATGGTGTTCTTTATTTCCGTCTGCAAATCGGCGCTTGCGTCGTCATTGATGGTTATCCCATTGTTGATGCACCACGCCTTCACGATTCCCCATATGTCAAGCGCTGTACGGTTAGGCAACGCCTTCACCCCGTTCTTTAATCCTCCAAGAGTGGCAAGAATGACTGCTATCACCTCGTTTTTTGGTATGAGCAGTCCAAGTTCGACCTTTAGTTTCGCCTCAAGACGGTCAGCCTTTGCCTTGCGTTCGCGCCAATCCTGATAGGCTATTGTGTTTTTCTTTGGTATTTTACCTTCATCATCTTCTGGCTTTTGTGCATCAATCTTTTTGGAAAGCTCTTCCTCGACATCAAGGTTCTCAACTTCGTCAACAGGTGGTATTTCCGGCACCGGGGGCAAACCTTTCTCAAGTGATGTTTTTTTGTTGTTTGCGGTTCCGCTACCGGAAAGCGAATCAGATCGGTTTTCCTCCCACCGTTCTTTTTCGGTGAGGAAGTTTATCATCCCTGTTTTCTTGTCAAGCTCGATTCGCCCCCTCTGTACACCACGGGTAACTTGGGATCTGTTTATTCCCATGCGCCTTGCGAACTCTGCTTGTGTTATCAGCTCTTTTTTTGTTCTGGCCATACAAATAGCTCCTCAACTGATATATCATGATTATTTACCGAAAGCAAAGAAAAGGAGAAGATGCCGGAGGTAAGCTGATGTATTTCGCTCAATTTGTTTTTGTCAAGACGGAAACCATAGTCACGTAAAACAGCGAGGAGGCTTTCCCTTCCCGTGCATATTCGCTGTGATCCATCGGTGAGGTCTTGCACAAGATAATCGATTCGTCTGCTCATATGCACCACCTATGAGCCATAGTATACACTACCCATAGCGTATTTTGCAAACAATAAAATCTTATCACACTACAAATAGGCAGTGTTGAACATAAAATGTTATTATTTATGTAAAAATAATGTCATACTATACCCATGGCAAAAACATATGCCGAGCAGTTGGCGGAGACGGAAGCAAGACTCGACGCGTGGGTGAAGGCGGAGACAAGTATCGCCTCTACGGGGCAATCCTATTCGTTTTCCGATGGTGATACGCGCCGTGAGCTTACCAGGGCAAATCTCAAGGAAGTCCATGCGATGGTCGTGTATCTGCAAGGTCGGGTTTACCGTCTTGAGCGTCTTGTTGCGGGAACCGGCGCACCACGAATTATGCATATGAGAGGAATCTAGGCATGATACTCGATAAGGATGGACATCAGATAAGAAGCTCTGTGAACAATATGCCCCGGCAAAAGGGAAGCTCCATCTATAATGTGCGCTCGCGCTCGCATCAGACTGACAATTATATATCAAACTATCCCGTGAATCTTAACTACATGATGTCTGCCGAGCATAATGCTGGACAACAGAAAGCGCTCAGCCTGTTTTTCGAGAATCCCATAGCCTCCGGCATAGTAAACACCATCGTGGATGGCTCTATTGGAGGGGGGCTTTCTTTGGAGAGCGCTCCGAATTACAAGATTCTCGGCATGGACGAATCAGAGATTAAGCCTGTCAAGGATATGATCGAATGGTATTGGTCCATGTGGACGAAAAATCCGATTCTGTGTGACACATATGGCAAAAAAACCTTCGGATTCCTTCAAAGGGAAGCTTACACCAACGCCTTGGCATCAGGTGATATGCTTCTCCATATCAGACTTAACAGGATTTCCGACAATGCCGGACTGTTGCTTCCGAGAATCCAGAACATCTCTGGACAGGCGGTGATGAGCCCGAACAGGAGCGACAGCGATACGATAAAGGGCGGGGTGGAGACTGATTCCTTAGGGCGTGAGATTGCCTATCATGTGGCAAAAGCAAACACCAATGCATGTATTCCCGAAACGGAGCGTGTGTCACGCTATGGGACGCGAACCGGCAGACTGCAATATAATCTCGTGGTTACCGGAGATGTCACCCCCGGTCAGATACGTGGGCGTTCCATCCTGCTCCGTGTTATGGATCAGATCATCCAGATAGGGCGATACTCAGAGGCGGAGCTGGTCAAAGCAATCGTTCAGGCGAACTATACCGTTTTTCTTGAGTCCGAGACTGAGCTTGACGAGAGCGTGGGAAACGACCCAATGGAGCAGGTGCGCGAAAATTCGGATACATGGGCAGCAATCGACTCTGACGGCAAAGAATTGCCTCCACCGGAAACGCAGGAACAGCAGATGCAATTGGGTCCGGGTGCGATATGGAGGTTGCCTCCCGGATTGAAGGCCACCATGGCGGAATCAAAATCGCCTGTCGCCGAATATATGAATTTCATTGAGGCGCAGATAAAGGTGGCGAGTCTTGGCGTTGATACCCCATATGAGGTGCTTTTAAAGGCATTCAACACCAATTATTCCGCATCGCAAGCGTCAATACAGACGGCGGCACGCAACTGGCGCATCCGTACTGACGGATTCGCCTCACAATACAATCAGATTGCCTACGAGCAGTTCGTCGAGATGCTTGTCAGGCAGAACATCATCAAATGCAAGGGATTCCTTGAGGACCCAATCATGCGCATGGCATGGTGCGAAGCGACTTGGAGAGGTCCTGCCATCCTCAATATCGACCCGCTGAAGAATGTGAATGCAAGCGTACAGGGAATCCGCGCAGGTCTCACCACCCCGAGCATAGAGGCAAGAAGGTTGTACGACAACGACATAGACGATGTGACCGATAGTTTAAGGGCTTATCAGGAAAGGGTCGCCGGGCTTGGGCTTAAGGTTGATTATGGGGATTCCCAATATAAGCCATCAGATGAACAGGGAGATGGAGGGAATGTCAAATGAACGGATATAAGCTTCTGGCAATCGATTCCTCGGTCGAGGCAAGGGCATTCCAGCATATGTCGGTTACTCCGGACATGGCGGCGACCCTTCTCATGAAACGCAATGAGGAACGTCTCGCACAGCTCAACAGCTTGCGGGAGACGGCGATTCTTGAACGCGACTCTAACTGGATGAACGACTGGTACAAGCACACCCATACGCAGGTCATCAAGAATGTGGGGGTCATCAGCATCAATGATGAGCTTACCCATGAGACCGAATGGTATGGGCTTTCCTATAAGATGATAACAAGCGCTCTCAATGAAATGGAAGAGGATGCGGAGGTTGACGCAATTGTTCTTGACATCAATTCCCCCGGAGGCGAGATTTCCGGCCTTTTGGAACTTGCGCAGGCTGTAAAAGACTCGCCGAAGCCTGTTTATGGATATGCCGAGGGGCTCACCGCTTCGGCGGCTCTTCTGCTTATTTCTTGCTGTAAGGAGGTATACTCAACCTCTTCAACCACCATCGGCTCTGTCGGAGTCATGGCGATCGCCTACAATTATGATGAGGCATACAAGAATGCGGGGATCAAGCAGAAGGTTTTCAGGGCTTCCGATTCCCCTAAGAAGAACCTTGACCCATTCGGGGAAGAGGGTGCGAGCGAGGTACAGAAATCGATCGATGAGAGCATGAAGCTTTTCATCGGGATGTTGGCAGACAACAGGGGCGTTGCCCCTGATGATGCAGTCAAAAAGTTTGGCAAGGGTCTTACATTCCATGCGGACGAGGCGCTCGAGAAAGGCTTGGTCGATGAGATTGTCGAGAACTTTGACGACTGCATGGATAAAATCATGCCCTCTCTTCAAGCAGGGGGTGGAGGTGTACAGATGGCACAGAACACGGAAATGACCATCGAGGCTCTCAAGGCACAGTACCCGGAAATCGCCAAGGCGATTGCTGAGGAAGGGCGCGTGGCTGGATTTGCCGATGGCAAAAAGGAAGGAGCTGGGGAAGAGCGGAAGCGAATCGTGGCTCTTGAGGAATTAAGAGGGGTGCGTTGCTCCGAGGAAATCATCAAGGACGCAATCGCAAACGGGGATAGCGCGGAGAAGGCTTCCATGGCGATCCTCAAGGAACAGCAGAAGAATCCCGCACCAGCTCCGGCTAATGTGGGCGCTTCTTTGAAAGAGCTTGAGGAAGAATCAGCAAGCGATACCATCAATCCGCTGGTACCTAATCAGAAGAGCAAGGAAGAGAACGGAATCGATGATGCGGTGGCAAAAGCCAAGGCCGCAATCGAAAAGACAAGAAAAGCCTCGAAGGCATAAGGAGAGCGCAACATGGCATTTTATGAGGACAAATCAATTTCCGTAGGGAAACTGTTGATTGATCCGCTTGGGGCTTTGATCACCGAACAGGTGACCTTGCTCAAGCTTGGAACGGCTGCGACCTATCTCAAGGGAAGGTTGCTTGGGAAGATTACCGGAGGTGGCGCTGTAACAGCCGCCGTGACCGCTGACGGCGCGGGGACATCCGGTGCGAACACGGGCACCGGCACTGTGGTGATGGATTCGACTACGCCAATTCTCACAGGATATGCGCTCGGCGCTTATTCGCTCAAATGCATTTCCGCCGCAACCGCTGATCCTGCCGCAGATGCAGTCTTTGAGATTTATGCTCCTAATGGCGCTTATATCGGGAAGACCGATGCAGGAACTGGTGGCGACACATGGGCGAAGCAGGTGAAGTTCGTCATTACCGACAAGGCCACTGCCGGAGATGAGGTTGCCTTTGCGGTTGGCGATGGGTTCCTTATCACTCTTACACAGGCCGCAAATGCCAATGCCGGAAAGCTCGTGGATTATGATCCTGATGCTACCGACGGCTCAGAGAACATCTATGGTATCCTCGGTAATGACGTTACCGTAGGGGCCGCCGCTGATGCAACCGGCTCGTTCGTGTATCTGAGAGGACTGTTCGATCAGAACTCCATCACCGCGAAAGACGGTGTGGTTGTCGCAAACTGCAAAGATGAATTGCGTACCCTTGGTATCTATATCAAGAACGCGATCACTGAATAAGGAGGGATTACAATGGCTTATGATCCTTTGCTGACCACTGGACTTTTGCAAGTCCACGCAACATATCGTGAGGAGCATCCGATTAGCAATTTCCTCCGAAATTTCTTTTTCGGAAACGCTCCTGTCGTCTCAAGATATCGCTATGTGACCATTGAGGTGCAGAGGGCGGGGCAGAAGGTCGCGACCTCCATCCGGCGTAGAAGCGAGCCGACTCAGGTTCTTGGTACCGATGGGTATTCTAGAAGTATTTACGAGCCTCCTTACTACGCAGAACAATCGGATATCACCCTTGATGACCTTGGCACCCTTGCTTTCGGTGAGAGCGCCGAGAATCCGTTCGACGACAACACAAAAGCTCTCATGGTCCTTGCCGAGAAGCAGACCAACATTGAGAAGCATTTTGAGCGTACCAAGGAGCTTATGGCGGCCCAAGTGCTTCTGAATGGAGAAGTGCCAATGGTGGATGGTACCAAGATTGTGTATGACATTGATAGCAGTCTTATCGGTGTGCACCCCGCTGTGAAGTGGGACACCTCCGGCGGGACTGGTGTTGATATCCTTGGCAATATCTACACATGGGCGAATCTTGTGTTCACCAAGAGCGGTGTTCTGCCAAACAGCATGGTTGTCACTCCCGATGTGCACAAGCTGATGATTAACGATGCCGCGGTGCAGAAGGCGATGGACATCAGGAATTTCTCCCTTGGTACTCTCACCGCCTCTGCACTTGCGGGTTATCCCGGTGTTACTGATGGTGGACTCATTATGGTTCCAGGTATTGGTGCTATCAGGATTTTTACCTACTCATCCAAGTATGACGTGGAGGGAACTCCCACCGACATGCTTCCTGCCGGAACCGTGATCCTTGCAAACAGCAATAACATGGGACGATTCATGTATGCCGCTTGTGAGGGTAAGGGACCGAATGGAATGGCGGCTTATGTACCAGCTGAGACGCTTGCGCTTGTCGATAAATCCAATGAATTCCCCTATGGCACCAAGGTCATCGTCCAGATGGCCCCGATCGCCGCACCGGTCTCCTTGGATACTTGGTTGAGCGCGAACGTGCTTGTGAACGCTTGATGTGAGGTGGAATGATGGCGTTCTATACTGAGGAATGGGACCAGATAGTGGGTGGGGGCGAGGAATTTTCCGAGCCTGTCACTTTGCTGTATGGAGACCAGTCTTTTGCGGTGAACGCCATTTATTCCGAAGGATGGTCACGAAAGGAAGTGGATGGCAGGCTGACAACCGATGAGCCTCTCATGACGAGGACGCTTACCATTGCGAAGTCCGCAATCCCTTCCATCGTTGCCAAGGAGAATTACGGTGCGATGCGGTTTATCGTTGAGGATACCTTGTATGGAGTCCTCAAGATTACGGGGAAAGACCCGCTGATTGTCTATCTTACCGCCAAGGAAGCTTCTCCGGTTGCGGATACCGTGGTGGGTGATGATGATGAGGCTCTGGGTTCCGATGTCGGAGATGTAGGGACCTCAGATCCCGAGATTGCGGAGGATTGGTAATGAGCAGTTATGTGCATGTCGATATGTCCCAGCTTGGGCTTACCTACGTGAAGATGAAACAGCTTGAAACCAAATACAATGCATACGGTATCGGGATTGTCGCCGGAATCGCCCGTGAGGCAAGGAAGATCGCATCGGATAAGTTTTTTGACAGTACTACTGGCATGCTTCGGTACAATTCACCACTCAGGGCATTGGAGGGTAAGCCTCCTCTTGCGATGCGTGGTGACCAAGGATTTGTGGATGCGCGTGGGTATAGGCTCATAAACTACTCGCTTGAATCAAAAAGACCGAGCAAGAAAAGGGCATATCTTTCCTCGTATCCGATGAACCTGTACGAACATGCCACATCGAACGGGAGACCGGGGTTGTATATCATGACCGCGAAGCTACCGCCACTTGTTGAGGGGGTTGTTCCCAAGCATGTGGCGAAGGCGGAGGCGGAGATGGCCATATTGGCCGAGGAGGAGCTGAATGCCGATTGACAGCAACCGGAAGTATATATCGCGGTCGATCATTACCATCTACAACGCATGTTACCTCAAACTGAACACGGTGCTTGCGGACAATGGTCTTGATGGATTTGCGGCATATTCCATGACCGGGCCGGTGCAGAAGTACATACCGGATAATCCGAACGTGCTTGACCGCACCTTGGGTGTCTACTGTCTTGGAGGCGGTGTCTACCAAAACGGGTTTGAGGATAACGAGCCACCTATGGTGCAGATTACAATTGATGCGTTGCTCAGGGACTCTGACTCGGAAGGGACTAAACAATATATCAATCGGTATGCCGATGTCATCAGGGAATTCCTTGAGGGTATAGATATTGGGATGATACACATCGTGTCGGCAATGGACATGACACGCAAGGATGACGACAAGCGCAATCGTCTGGCGTTTCTCTTTGTGGTCAAATTCAATCCAATGACCGACCTCGACAGGCAAGGCCTCGACCTTGACGTAATTTTGTAGAAGGAGATTTTATATGGCTAATGGAAAGACAACGGGAAGAGACGCGATTGCGTATTCTTTGGCGAAAGGTGCGGCGGTTTCCGGTACAAGCGGGGCGTTGCTCAAAGGCGTATGGTACTATGTTATGGCGCGTGATGCCAGTTCTCTCATCCCCGCAAACGTGAGCGTGGGACGGGCGTTCCTCTGTTCCCAGGCGGTTTCCGCGCTTGCGGCGGATGATTCGGTGATACCTTTGACCGCATCCATGTATGGTTTTGTAAAAGATAAGACCCTTGATGCGACAAAGACCGCTGTGGATGCTACCACAGACATGGACGATGAATCAGACTTCATCAGTGATGGGCTGGTGGGAAAGACGGGAACACTCAATGGCTTGGATACCGACAATGCGCCCACTGCCGGGCTGAAAACACAATTCTATCACACCATCACCGCCACCGCAGGGACGGAAGGAGCGGCTGACACGCTTGCTGAAACTCCTATTTCAACACCGAAGCAGTTGATTATGGTTAACTGGAGCGGACGTGATCCTGTGGAGGGCGAGAACATCGAAGTTGATATCATGCCGGTTATTTTTACCAGCGCTTCGCAAGGAGCTTCGTATGGTGGTGTGAAGTCCCTAAATTTCAATTTCCAGGTCACCGCCGATGATGGTGAGGGGTGCAAGCCTACCCACTTCACCGGACCTTTCCGCGCCACCGCCTAATATCGTATGGCGGGGGTGGAATATTCCCCCGCCTTTGACATCATTATTACAAGGAGAAAAAAATGATCAGACTGAACGCAATCGGAGTAGCGAACAATGACAAGGCAAACCCGAACACACGGCACACTTGGTATCCCGACGTGACCTTCCCGATGGAAGATGGGACGAGGCTTTCGAATCTTTCGCTTCCCGCCAATGAACGTGTATATGTGGTCTGTGACTACCTCACCGTAGGGGACAGGGACAAATACATGAACGTGGATGTGAACGGCAATGCGAGGGTAAACTTCGCCGAGCTTTTCATGGGGCAGGTATGCGAAATCCACAGGCTCACCCATCCCACTGAGGATAGGGAGATCACCGTCAAGGAACTTACTGAGGTATATGGGGGTGAGGGATCATCCGTGGCGCAGGCGATTATCACTGATATTGCCGTGCACCTCATGAAGGGCAGCGAGTTGACGGAGGAAGAGAAAAAAAACTGATATGTGGCTACCAAGCCAGTTGCAGAGGGTATCTTGGTAGTCAGGAATCATATGCGAATAAGCTGAGGAGGGAGATGTTCCATGTTGGAATCCCGATGCCGGGGTTCACGGTTGTGGATCAGAACGGCAACGAGAAGAAAATATGGGACAACCCGACCCAGAGCGAGATAAACGAGCAGGATACACCGTTTTTCCAAGAGGCATTGAGGCTGTATCTTGACTTCAAGATTTTTGGGCTACCCTCTGCAAATGGGTACTTGAAGGAGCGCAATACCATAGCCGAGATAATCCGCATACTGGACAACGAGTCAAAGCGGTACGAGGGCTGGTATATGAAGCATTACGAGGAAATCAAGGGAGATGAGGAGGACGATTAATGGCATCTACTATCAGGCTTACCATCGACCTTGATGCCCGCCTTAAGGGTATTGACCAGACCATAGAGGGGCTAAAGAAAACCGAGGCCGCTGGCAAGAGTTTCAATCAAGCCCTCAAGACAAGCAACATAGACCAGATGAAGCTCGCATTGGAGCGGGCATATCATGCAAACGAAATCTACAACGGTGAGGTGAAAGCCTCAACCCTGTATCTCCGTGACCAGAAAAAGGCCATGGATGCACTACAGACATCTTTAGGCAAAGGACCCGTCACCTACACCGACTCCAGTGGAATGACACAGCAAATAACCTCCATGAAAGAGGCATATGCACAGTTTGCAAACCTAAACCAATATGTGCAGGACAATGCGATGTTTGCAAAGGCTGGACAGGGAGCAACCGCTTTCAACCTCACAGGTTTCTATTCCGACATGGAAAAGGATGCCAAAGTAGCACAACTTTTCGGCACCGAGCTTGATGTAGTGGACCAGAAGCTTGAAACGCTCAGAACCAAAATAAAAGAGCAGTATCGCATCCAACTTGACATGAAGGACTTGGATACCATCAATGCCAAGATGAGCGCTCTGGAAGCCAAGAAAGCATCAATCCAAGGCTATCTTGACAAGGCTAATACCCCCGGTTCGTACGGCGGGGACGCAACCGAGCAAGCCAAGGCGCAAGAAAGATATAATGCCCAGCTTACCAAAACCAATACGCAGATAGCAGAGCTTTCCCGAGAGCGTGAGGTTTATCAGCAGAACGCAGAATCAATCAAGAACATGCAGGGGCAGTATGAGAAGCTGTCCGCCACCCGTGAGGAGATGACCCGCTATAATGAGGGTGATTTCTTTGCAAACCTCGACAAGCAGTCCGATGCGGTGAAGATGTTCGGCACTGAGCTTGATGTGGTCAGGTCCCGTATGCAAGCCGTCAAGGCCCAAGGGATGGAACTCCAGCTCAAGGGTGGCGATCCTGAGCAGGTAAAAAGGCTTTCACAGGAATATGCTAGCCTTTCCAAAGAATCCGAAAGGCTTT
>Ga0172381_10007603_pt1 | contig 10692 bp, 13 predicted proteins | sample Leawel6488metaG_FD_119754 | JGI IMG/M metagenome (GOLD analysis project Ga0172381, IMG submission 119754) | Leachate microbial communities from a municipal landfill in Southern Ontario, Canada - Leachate well 64-88 metaG | ecosystem: Engineered > Solid waste > Landfill > Unclassified | place... | reverse complement strand
CAATATTCAAAGTTAAGTTTTTCTTCAACTAATGGCCAAATAAAAGTTTTATTTTTATGCCAATCATTCAGGAATTCTTCCGTGATGTCCTCCCAATTTTCGACAAAACAAATCGGAAGATCTGAATAAAAACGGTTGTTAAGATTTCGCTTTTCAATAGGAATAGATCCCATGTAAAGAGTCTCCCATATGCGGTGTGTGTCTATTCCATTACCTTCAGGACAAATCATAAATTTATGATTATAAATATTATCCAGGTATGAATCAAATAAATTTGGCCTGTTTGATCCTTTTTCTGATGTCACCCATGATTCGCCTTCATATAATTGATACAGCCTATCTCTGACAGTAGGATTAGTGGCAATCGAATGATTCATATAAACCAGGTTCCGATAATTACGTGGTTCGCTTAATTTAGCGATCATCTTCTCTTTTTTACGAACCTCCGGGAACCATAGATCATTCTCTAATCCTATCGGTATGGATTCAATCCTGGGATGAATGACATTGACGTTAGTAGTGTACCATTTAATGATATTATACGGCGGAACATAGTTAATATTAGTGTCCCCGTTATGAGTTATGAGGATAATTTCATGATCCTCCCTTAGCACTTTAAAGAACTCATCTACATATCCGGTATCCGTATAAATTATGTCTCCGTCTTTTATCTTCTCAGGATCATAAGTGTTTGGCAGATTATAGTAATCATCGCCACGCTTTATCGGCGGTGCAAACGTGTAATTAGCAAGTGATTTAAACTTGTTCCCTGTTATTATTTCTGCCAACTGCAATGCCATAAATGAGCGCAATAAGTGTTAGGTTTTAAATATGAATATACCTGATCCCGGTCAACAGTTGCAGGCATGGGATAAAAAAAGTGATTCGGGAAAATAACTGTTTTTTCTTCTGATGTTTTAAGATACTCTACATACAAAGGAGTAATAAAATCGCATCCGGTAAAATTAAGTACCTGCTGCGGGGTTAAATTTCCTTCAATTTGCCTTTGATGAATTGCATTAATTATTAATCCCATGTATTTACATCCTGCCTTACATGCCAGTATTGAATTAAAAACTACAGGCCATGCGTTCCACCCTGTTCCGGCAAAGAAATCCAAATAAAGCAAGTCATTAAATGACTGGAAACATTCAAAATCAGTGTCGATATAGATTCCTCCATGTTTAAAAAGAATCTCATAACGAAATATATCTGATTTTATGCCGTAATTAGTGGTGTTGTCAAATAGTTTTTTATTCACCATTCCAAAACTTTCTGCATCGGTATCATTCCATACTTTAATATTCCATTCAGGATGTTGATTTATCCATGTATTTTTTAACCTCTCATACTTTTGTGGGAATGGACTGCCTAACCAAATAAAATGTATGTTCTTTGGGATAACTGGAGTTTTATCGCCTTTGAATTCCAGATAAAATCGATTGTAGTTATCCTCAAATAACTCCCATGCTGGATTATTATCTATTGGATTATCTGTATTATCTCGGAAGCTATTCACCTTTTTAGATTTAAGTAAGTCGGTTTGCCAGAATAAATAATCTCATGTAAGTTAAAACTTTCTTCCGGCACAACAAAATTAATATTTTTGAATTGTTTTAATATCTCATGATCTGATGCATCATGACTAAATCCTAAATGTAAGTAATCTTGACCCCTGCCAGAACCAACAAGTATAACAGGGATAGACTCATGATCCATATAGTTTCTTATAGCCTCAAATGGTCTGAAAATAAGAAATGGAGTGATAGTATAAACAACCGGGATTTTACCGGATAATGCCAAACCGACTGCCATAGTTACTGCCACTTGTTCGGCTGCTCCTGGATTATAGAATTGATCCGGCATCTCATCCCGGATACGGTCTGCAAAAAAATACCCCATATCAGCAGTAATTAAAATAATCTTACTGTCATTTATCATCAAATCATATAAAGATTCAAAGAAGTATTTCCGCTGATTCATTTTTTCTCATTTTATGATCGTATTTACTATGGCATGGTACACACATTCTTTTAAAATCGGACTTATTTCTTAAATATTTACCAGAAACATTCGCCCAATGATATTTTCTCTCAAGGTCATTAATTCCACAAACTTCACACCCTATTGGTTGTCCTAAATGCTTTGTTACCCAATCATGCATCCCATCATAACCTACATTTTCCCCCTTCCATCGCGGATGCTTAGTTTCATCCATCCCTGTCCTTCTTTTGCCATCATAAATACCAGAGCATTTTTTAGAACAAAATTTCATTTTATCCCATCTTGATTTACCATAACCACAAATTTTCCCATTTTTGTAATAATTAAAAACATTATAAAACTTATCACCACACTCAAGACAAAACTTAAACTTCTCTGTTATTTTCATATTAATTTCCCATACCAATTACAAAGGCAGTCCAGTAGTGCAGAATCGCACAAATTGGCAATGTAACTGATATGGGACTTTTGTTTTTCATAACTGAACTGCATTACAAAGATAATAAATAATTAAATTGACTGCAAATTTTCTTCTCATAGCGTAATATAGTGTGCTGAAAGTCCAGATAATCCGTATTTTTCAACATTATCTACTTTCATATTTATTTCAGGAAATATCTTCATTAGATTACCCATCATCCATTTTTCAACATCGGAATAAGCCGAGAACCAATTCCAGTTGCAATATATTTTGAGATTGGTCACTTTATACCGTCTTATTGCATTTGCTGCCTCCCAGACTAGACCTTCATATGCCTCTCCGTCCGAAATAAGGCAATAGACATTCTTTGACCTATCAGCAAGAGCCATCCCAACTGCAATACCCAATCCCATACCGAGCGAACCAGTTGAACAATAGATTTTATCTTCTAGATCCCTATGCGGATGAGTGCCATGCTTCAAATAGATTTTTTCAGCATCAAAACCATAATACTTTTCAAGAATAATAGCTAGTGCCAAAAAAGAATGGCCACAGGAAAGAATAAACGGCTCATCTTCTTTTTTAATCTGGTAAATCTCATCAATGATATTAACAGCAGTCAGGTTTGAACCTAAGTGCGACAAATGATGTTTCTTTGATATCTCAATGATTCTTTCGTGTGTAGTATTCATAAGTCAGTTTTAAACCATCATGTAAACTTGTATAACAAATCCCCGGTGCCGGAACATCAGCACAATTATATTCACGAAGTTTCCCGGATGTATATTTTAATTGCTTGCCTGAGATATTTTCGAGTATAGATACTATTTCTTTATTACTGACAAACACCCCTCCAAGTTCTGTCTCTCCATCAAACATAGCTTTAATAAAATCATCTATATAAATCCAAGCATGCGTAGCCACTTCATCCAATATCATCTCACTGTCAGAGTTAAGGCAGTTAATTACAGTCGGGATAAATCTATGACTTGCTTCGCCGGGGCCGTAAACCGAATAAGGCCGGACATTAACAACATCCAGGTACATTCCAGCCAATTGTTCTCCGCAAAGTTTAGTTATAGAATAATAGGTCTGAGTCTTTAAAAGAGCCGAGGAAGTAGAAATATTATAAAACTTCTTGTAATTAATAGTTTTTGCAGCTTCTAAAAGATTATATGTTCCGATAATATTTGTTTCGATCATCTGATTGAAATTCTTCTGATCAGAATGATTGCCATAAGATGATGCATGAATTATATAATCAGGCTTAAGTATACTAAAATAATCAATTAATTCACTTATTGAAAGATATCTGCCTATGGAATAAACGGTATCTTCCTTTTTTATCAAATACTTTGAAATAGCCGTACCGATAAATCCTGATTTCCCTGAAATGCAGTAATTCATGTTAAAATTTTTTAATTACTTCTTCAATATATGTAAATATTTCATCACCATAATGAGGCGCACAACCCAAAAAGAAAACTTTATCAAGCACTTTATTTGCTTCGGGGTAATTTCTATAATCATCTTCAAGCCTATATCCAAGGTGCATCAGTATATTTCCTGTAAAATAATTGCGTGTCTGAATGAGATGTTTTTCAAGATGAGCCACAAGGCTATGCTTTAATCCTGGTTTATCGCAAATAAATGGAGTCCCAAACCAGCAAACATCAGTCTGATCTAAAGTTTTTACCCCTCTTACTCCGGGTATTTTACATACAATCTTTTCAATTACTGCTTTCGATCGCTTCCGTTTCGCTTCAATTTCTGTAAACTTATCTAACTGGACTAATCCAATCGCTCCCTGAAGATCAAGAGGTTTTAAATTATATCCCATATTTGTAAACACGTATTTGTGATCGACAATTCCATCATAAGCATCTAACCACTTCCCAAACCGGTTACCGCATGATCCTTTTAATGACATATTCTGAGAGCCTATACATGTACAATCACGCCCCCATGTCGCTATGCTTCTCATCACTTTCATTAACCCACTATCATAAGTACTAACCATGCCACCTTCCCCTGTACAAAGAGTATGAGCTGCGTAAAAAGAACAGGAAGAAGCTACTGCATATTCATTCAGATATTGTCCGCCCCATTTTGTGCCTAAAGAATCGCAATTATCTAAAATCAACTTTAAATCATTCCATATACAAAATTCTGTTAACCACTTTATATCAGAAGGATTTCCCAATACCGGACTTAAAAATATTGCTTTAGTCTTTGATGTTATTTTTTCCTCAATTTTATTAATATCAAAATTCAATGTACTCCATTCAATATCAATAAAAATAGGTTTCAGTCTGTTTTGAAATAATACCGATATTGTAGTAGGGAACCCAACAGGCGAAACTACAATCTCGTCCCCGTCATTCCATTTATAATACTTCTTCAATGCTGCAATCATCACTAAATTAGCGGACGACCCGGAATTGACCATTAACGAATGGCCGGTATTAAATCGCTTACTAAATGCCCTTTCAAAGTTATGCACATTCTCCCCGGCTGAAATCCATTTGCCATTTAGAAATGTATTTATAGCTGCTCCACTTTCTTTATTATCCCAATAAGGACCGGAATAAGGAATGAAGGTTTTACCTGGTTCAAAGTTACCGGAATTGTAAAGATACGGCGCAACGTGATTGCTGAATAAGGATTCTATTTTATCGGGTAAAATCATAAATCAGGCGTTAATATATGTTTCGCTCTATATTCCTTGCCTTGTCTTAAGTTTTCAAATACCCGTTGATTTATTGGCCATTTTGCCGGGTTCCACATGACAGGATGGTATTGATGAAACACAAAAGGATCTGAAGTAACTTCAATTTTTAACCCCAACATTGCAATTTGATGCAAAAAATAATCATCTTCAAAAGCACAACCATCTTTAAAACGTTCATCAAATCCATTTAGCTTAATTAGGTTTTTCGCAGTGATAGCCGAACAAAAATTATACCCTTTTGGCCTTATTTCAGGATGATTATACCATGATCTTTGCCCGTCTGTCTGGCAAGGCCTGTTAAGTATCTCAAAATTCTCAGGCGTTTCATCTTTACCCAAAGAGTAGCAACCAAATGAGATATATGTTTCATCAGTTATCTTTTTGGCATAACTCAGGATATCGCCTACGTGATAGCACTCTGAATGTTGCATGATGACAGTATCAGGATCTTCGTCCAATGCGTACATGAATCCCATATTAAGAAGCGCCGTGTAAATATTTACCCAAGGTTCGTTTGTGAACCTTATTACCCGGACTTTGTACGGCAGATCTGGAAGTACAATTTCTTCTTTGCTATTGTCGTCAATAATAACCACGCTGAAATCCTTTGGATCATACTGAAGAAACGATTTTAGGGTCCATTGAAGGGATTCGGGGCGGTTTAAGTATGTGAGCAGAATAGTTATTTTCATCTGAATATTCCTCCCATTGAATGTGATTCTTTACAGGTTTTAAAATAATACTGTTCATCCTCTGGCATATCTTCAAAATCGAAATAATACCAAGGACGGTGGCGACACGTGTAAGGCCGGTTTGTTCTCAGTGCATTGAATGAATGAAACGGCGATTTATAGAGTGCGAACGTGGTATCTATCGCTGCTTTAAAATACATATTATCTAACGGATGCTGCCAGAATTGCTTTTCATAACTGATAGGATTGAATTCTGTATGTGGCAAATCATTTATCTCAAGCGAAAACCCGCATTTATCAAACTGAGGGTAACGCCTTAGTCCTTCTTCTAAAACGCTTAAAAAGTCATCAGGGATACCTGACAAGTCAAGATCAGGATCGGTAACAATGTAATTGCCTGTTATTCCTAACCGCTTTAAAACATCCTGCTCCCAAACTACCTTATAACCATAGTTCTTATCCATGCGTACAACCTGAAATGATGACCTTTCATAATACTCCAATAGTGGCGGGTAATCGGAATTATTATCAATGAAAACAGGTTCAACGCCACGCATAGCCAACCATATTGCCATTTTGTAAGGCAAATTCAATCGATTATATGTGATTATCAGGGCTTTCATAATTACTTATATTTCATGACAAACAAAGTATTCCGGTGTCTCAATCTTTTTACCCTCAAACTTCCGAAGTTGTTTAATGAAAAGAAAGTCGTGACCATAACCAGGTTTTTCCCATTTTAAATTAAGTCGTGCAGCATGACAGATATTTGATGTTCCGCAATGGCCGTAAAGAGTGACGTCAATTTGACGTTCAATAAACTCTTTACCATTCCATCTCCAATCATTATAATAGAGCCAGTTCTCAGTATTATCCATCTGGTCGTCAATCTTACGCAAGTGATCCGGGCCATAATAATCATCTATATCCAAATAGATAATATATTTCCCTTTTGCAATGTCAATTCCAGCATTCCGGGGTACATTACTCCAAAGTTCTTTGCGTTCAACCCTAAGTAATTTAAGTCTTTTGTCGGCAAAATGCTTATTAACTATAAACTCAGTTAAAGAACAGCCATCTGCCACGACTATTAATTCAAAGTTTTGGTATGTCTGTTTCAGGACACTTTCCACAGCTCTAATAAGTTTTTTATCCTTCCCAGTGGCACTCCCCGGATAATCTGAGAGTAAAGAGGCCATTATGACACTAAATCGCATATTATTTAAAGTTTAAATTAGCAAATTCTCTGTGATGAACTTTAGCCGCTTTATCATAAGCCATAGCAGCTTCCTTTTCAGTTTTATAACTACCAATATAGGTATTTATACCATTTATCTTAATATGACACTGAATCTGGTCTCCGGCATATCCAACACCCAAGTATTTTGATTTTCCCCAAGACCTTCTATTTCTGCCATTTTGGGCATGGGTGCAATTTCTTAAATTCTGCTTTAGCTCTCCATTTATTTCAATATATTTTCTATTATCTAATCCGTTATGAAATATATGATCACATTCCATATTATCAGGAGTTTTCATTATTTCACGGTGCATCCAAACAACTTTTAATTTACATCCAGTACGATCAATTCTTCGCACATAAGATTTTCCTCGTGAAATACCTGCCTGCCATCCCCATTGCATTAAAAAATCATAATCTTCATCGTCAACCAATGCAACATATTTGCCCTTATTCTTTCCATGTTGACTTAATTTAATCTCTTTCATATTAATAAACAAAGCTCCGCAAGCAAATGAGCTATCAACTACACCCGAAGGGATAATTGCATTTGCTTTTGGAGCCGTTAATATTTCTGATTGGTTCATGATGTAGTTAATAGCCACTACAAATTTACATAATATTCCGGATAAACAAGAAAATAACAAATTATTTTTTGAATCCTATTTTTGTCATCTCAGGAGATTCTATCTCAAATTCATTCTCGTTTACCCAAACTGTTTTGTTTTCTCCTCCGATATAATACGTTATTTCATAAATCACTTTATCAAATCTTATAGAACAGCAGGTTATCATTCCTTTTATATTGGCAAGTTTCACAATAACATATATTCCGCATTTAAGTACTTCCATTATACCAATGAATTTATTATTTCAATTCTCTGCCAGTTAACTTTCGAAAGCGGTAAAACATCCATAATGTATTCCCATAAAATACGATTTTGCACTACCTTATCAACTTCGCCAGTTATAACACTTTTTATAGCTGCGTAATAAGACGGGCCGTCTGTGTATGGCACTGTTCCGGGCATGTTCCACCAAGAAGGCACTACACATATAGCTCCTGCAAATCCGCCCTCAATTGCGGCTATATTTGATTTTGCTCTGTTAAAAGCATTATCAGCCAGTGGCACATGCAGGCAGGAAGGTGCCATATCGAAAAGCGTTTTCATGTAAACGGCTATATCCAAGGAAGGTACATGCCCCTTATTATTTGTTTCAGATAAGAACCACGGAGAGAACCCCATAAACATAAACCGCCAGTCCGGGAAATCTTTAGTTAATTGATTAACCTCTTTACTGTAGCTCATCAAATCAAAGATATGAGCTTCCGGGCCACGCCAGACAACATGATTTGTTCGTGGTTTTAATTCCGGGCGAAAAAAGAATGAATCATTAAAAGCGTTCGGAATTATACATATATTCTTATTACACTCAGAATATGCCTGTCTTAAATACTCAGTAGGTACGCTTACAACATCAGCAAGGCCCAACATCGCTTTAATGTTCGCCTGTATCTCTGGGTTGTTATAGATACTATAAGCTGGATTTTCAGGATTAAGTGCGAAAAGGTTATCATCATAATCGAGCCATAGTTTAATCCCACATTGCTTCAGATACCCGCAAATATTAAGAGAATCCTTTGAAAATGGGCGTTGATGCATTACCAAATCGAATTGCGTGAGGAATGACCAGTTCATAGGTGCCTGATCCATCTGCATTAATGTAATGTTGTGATCTGTCTTCCTGCGAAGGTCTTTTACAACCCCTGCCGACCTATAAAACGCACAGGTATCTGAAGAACAAACAGTTAAGAAAAGTATTTCTGCCATATATTATTGATTTAAAACTAATTTTAAGTATATCTTATTCAACCAATTTGATAAAAAGTCCTTTCCAGTTATTATCCAATAAATCATGTTCGGGAAAAATAATAGGGATATATTGATAATCACTATAATAACAAACAATATTCTTTTTAATATTTTCATAATTAATCGCGATTAACATACCAATTACCCTCTCCCCCAGTAAATGTCATTATAATACTTTTAGCGGGTGCTAATGTATAATATTTCGCACCACTCCCATTAGTTATGAATTCATCTCCTTCGCTAATAGTTGTTATAACCAAATTATAAGTCGCATTTTCATTAATTACTGTTATTTGCGGATACATTGCTGATTTTCCTGCCCCGAATTGGGTTGTAATATCATCATGATCAGGCAATCTTAAGGTATCATTTTCTGTAACATTTTGATATGAATGAATATAAAGTGATGAAATAATTGAGGTAGAATTATAATTACCATAAAATTCATAAGGCCTAAAAGCGAAGGCTTTCGAAATAGAAACAGTCCCTTTGCTTCCTATTGCCTCAAAAAGATACCCATTTTTACCATCCCCTAAATAAGTATTCCTGTATTTTGTCGTCCCCCCCTGATAACCTATGCTGTTAATGTAAAGTGAACCTAAATCATCATTACGGGAACTTTCATAGATATAGCATGTTTTTATTGCCGTGTTATTTGTGTAAGTTGCTTCCGGGTCGTTTCCTCCGGCAGTTCCAAGTTCTGCGATCCCGGTAGCTGTCAGCGATCCGCCCTGAGTTACATTAAACGGCGCCGTCGCCCTATCAGCGTAAGCCTTCCCGGCGTATATTCTTACTGAACTCGTTGCCGTCCCTTCATTTGTTATCCCGGCATTTGGCAATACTAACTTACCGTTTAAATAAGTATTCTGCGACCAAAGGCCATAACCTGACAAAGCTCCCATAGTAGTATCGGTTATCCCGGTAAGGTTCCCGATTCGTAATTTTTGATGACCTGCGAAATCTCCATCCGTGACGCCGGAAAGCATATCAATATATGGATTATTATCATCAGAAGCGGTAATATAGATCATATTCTGCCTGTCCGATTCGCTTGAGTTTCCTACCTGTACTAATTCAGCACCTTCCCACGGAGTGCCGGAAATATGATCTACTGCTATATGTGCATATCCTAAAACGTCCGAGTGAAATACTCTCAAAACCTTTCCGAGATAGTAATCAACACCACGCCCAGTCCATTCCTGAGCCCTGATATAATCATTTGCCTCAAACTGAATTATATTGCCTGTTCCGGCGGTGGATTCATCTTCATCAAAGTAAATCTTATCTTCATCATCTTTTATTGATACCGAGGTAACTGTAAAACTACCAACTCCTACTGTTAAACACGCACTAATACCACGATTACCGGCACCGGTAACTGTATAATTTATTGTATTTACTCCTTCTGAAAGCGTGGTATTTGAAACATCTGAATCCTCATTCCTGATTATTAAATGTGCTACACCTGCTCCTGATATTTTATGATAAGTCAATGTAAATGTTACAGTGGTTCCCGAAACTTCCATGTATTCATAGGATGTATCAAAATAAACATCAGCAAGAGACGTTCCTGATGCGTTTATCCATTCTGTAATTTCTAATCCAGTAGAAGTAAATGTTGGATTTGGAATACTACTCCAACTATTATATATATTATTTTGGGTTACCGAATAAGCCTTCCCATTAGCCACGGAAACCATTATCCCGCCATTGACTGAATTGATCTTGTT
>Ga0172381_10007601_pt1 | contig 10693 bp, 6 predicted proteins | sample Leawel6488metaG_FD_119754 | JGI IMG/M metagenome (GOLD analysis project Ga0172381, IMG submission 119754) | Leachate microbial communities from a municipal landfill in Southern Ontario, Canada - Leachate well 64-88 metaG | ecosystem: Engineered > Solid waste > Landfill > Unclassified | place... | reverse complement strand
TATATTGAACTGTAATTGATTTCTTTACCTGACCAATCAAACCACCAATATTAGTGCGTGATGTTGCGGTTGCATCAACTATAATATTGCCAGTATTATAGGCATTTCTTAAAGTTATATTATCTAATGAATAACCTATTAGCCCCCCTGTATTGCTACCCCCTCCACCAGAAATACCTGTATTTATAGTACCCGTATTATAAACATTGTTTAATATATCGTTTGTAGCCTGTCCAACAATACCACCGGCATAATGATTAATTGCATTAATAGTACCAGCATTATAGCAATAACTAATATTTGCAGAATAAGTACTATATCCCAAAATACCGGCAACATTTATGTCACCAGTAATTATGCCTGTATTATAACAATTTGTAATTGTTGTACCAGATACTGCATTAGAAAGAATTCCCGCTATGCCATGTCCTGCTCCGGCTTCTGTTGCTAAGTTTGTAACATTACCCGCATTAAAACTTTCGGTTATTGAAATTGTGTTTGTACCTGAACTACATGCCACAAGACCCGCGTTAAATCCCGTGCTTGAACTTGCTGTCGGCGAAATTATGTCGCCTGTATTATATGATTTTATAACAGTTAAAGGAATACTTAAACCACTACGAATAGATATAAGTCCAGCTGTATACATTTTACCATAAATGCTACCAACATTATGGCAATTTTCAATTATTAAGTTAGTACCACCATTAAAATTATTATAATACACAATGCCTGCAACATTATTATATTCGCCAGAAGTACCTGCTTTAATTGTGCCACTATTATATGAATTGCTAATTTTACTAATCGTACCATTTGCAAGCACATTAAAACTACCAATAAGTCCGCCCGCGCCATCTGCACCAGAAGTAACACTACCTACATTGTAACAATTATCAATATCAAATGCGGTAGAAGATATTGAACGACCTTTCCAATTGCCAACAAGTCCACCAACAAAAGAACTCAATCCTTTTACATCAATAGCATTTGAGCAACTATCTAACCTGGTATTTTCTTTTGCTTCGCCTACAAGCCCTCCAATAACAACATTTGTTCCAACAATCGCACCAGAGCCTATTGAATGACAATCAGTTAATATTGTATATGTGCAATCACCAACAATCGCACCAGTAAATCCCCCTGAATTTATATATGCATTTTCTATTATCACATTATCAATTTCTGAGTAATCAGAAGAAAAACCACTTAAATGACCAAATAAGCCTTGGTAAGTTGCAGTTGCATTATTTATTGTTAATCCACTAATAATGTGATTATTACCATTAAAATCGCCTGTAAAATCATATTCGGTGCCAATAGGAATCCATCGTCTTCCACCTAAATTAATATCACTGCTTAAAGCGTAACTCAAATCACAGTAATATAAATATGTATCAACACAATTACTTAAAAGTGAAAGACCCGCAAGTTCTTCTGCACTATTAATAATTATTGGATCACTAGTGCCTAATCCCGCATCAACTTGCGCGATAATATTATTTATGTTAGCAATACCAATGTCGGTAAGCGAATGTTCTATATTAGCATATGTCTTGCTATAACCATACCAAAATTCGTAATTATCAAAATCGGAATATGAACTGGGAACAGTATAGTTTAGCCACACATCTTTTGTTTCGGAATAAGATTTATTAATATACGCGGGCAAAAAAACAATAGACAATGCAGATAATGCACCAAGAAATGTCAATAATATTTTTTTATATTTTTTTAACATTACTTGCTCCTTAAGACAACCTTTGACAAAAATAAGTTAAACCATCTCTTATATATATTATTATATATTATAATATATTTTAAACTATAAATTGTCAAATAGTTTTTTGTATATTCTGCCTACCATCAAAAGAGAAACCAAAAACTTGGTCTTGTACGCACTTCGTGCTATCAAGCGTTTTTGGTTTCCCTCTTTAACCGTATATTTTATTCCGCTGTCGCTACCGCTAGGCGAAATTATAACCGCATAAAGTTGTTATTTTAAGCCCTTTCAGCCCAGATTTTTGTACGCCATTTGCTCCCGCAAATGAGTTAAAACTTTGTTTTGTGTTTTTAAAAAAATTAGTTTAGTAAAAAAGTGAAGTAGCATAAAATAAATAACCAAAAAATACAGAACTATTCGCTAAATACTTTAAAATGGCATCATTCTATTCATAACAAGTATCAAAAACTAAAATTGTATTATTTTATTTTCTATATTTGAATAAAAAAGTTAAGTAGTATAAAACAAAGATTTTTTTATAGATATTTGATTTAAAATAAGTTGCCAAAATGTACTTAAAAACTTTCAATAACCTTAAATTAAAAACATAATTTGATTAAACTGAAACATTACGCCAACTCTTATTCCAAATTAAAAATTAAGAAATAATAAAAAATAGAACTGTTCGCTAAATACTTGCAAATAACACCATTTTACTCATGCCTAATATCATTTAAGCGTTTCGCCTTGTGGTAGCAACTGTGAAATTTAAAACAATCCGTTGGCGTATTCATCAGCGTTAAAGGGTATTAAATCATCTATATTTTCGCCCACACCTACATATAGCACGGGTATGTTTTGTTCAAAAGCCAGTGATATTATAACTCCGCCTTTTGCTGAGCCATCAAGTTTTGTTAAAATAATACCATCAATAGTAACAGCATCGTTAAAATATTTTACTTGGCTAATTGCATTCTGCCCGTTTGTGGCATCAAGCACAATATAATTTTTATGTTGTGCCTCGGGATAAGACCTTAATATAACTCGGTTGATTTTTTTTAGTTCTTCCATAAGACTAGTTTTATTTTGGAGTCTGCCCGCTGTATCTACAATAACGATATCAATATTTTTCGCTTTTGCGCTAGAAATTGCATCAAATACAACAGCCGCGGGATCCGCCCCTTCGGAATATTTAATTAGTTTAACAGCTGCTCGCTTTGCCCATTCACTAAGTTGTTCTGTCGCCGCCGCACGGAATGTATCAGCCGCTGCCAAAACTACTTCTTTACCTTGCAATTTATACATGTGCGCAAGTTTACCTATTGCAGTAGTCTTACCAACACCATTAACGCCAACAACCATAATTATGCAAGGATATTTAATTTCGGTTTTTTCAGTTGTATTTAATATTTCTGCGATAATACTTTTTAATTCATTCTTCACATCGTTTGTATTCTTAATTTTTTGTGCTTTAATAGAGAGTTTTAGTTTAGCCATAATTTGTTTAGTTGCATTGACACTAATGTCAGAAGAAATTAATAAACTTTCTAAATCTTCAAAAAAATCATTATTTAATTTCCCGCTATTAATTGCGCTAAGTTTTTTATTTAATTCAGCGTTTGTTTTATGTAGTCCGCCAAATAATTTTGAAAAAAATCCCATATGAACCTCAGTTATTGTGCCACCGGCACATTGTTTTTGACTGCCTCGCTTAATTTTACTGAAATAATTTTAGACACGCCTTTTTCTTGCATAGTTACACCATACAAAGAATCTGCAAGTTCCATTGTTGGCTTTCTATGAGTAATAACAATAAATTGCGTTGTTTCAGCAAATCTACGCAAATATTTTGCAAATCTTTCTACATTCGCATCATCAAGCGCTGCTTCAATTTCATCAAGAACACAGAAGGGCATAGGACGCATTTTTAATATTGCAAATAAAATTGCAATTGCTGTAAGTGCTTTTTCGCCACCGGATAGCAGTGTAATACTTTGCAATTTTTTTCCCGGTGGTTCAGCCACAATCTCCACGCCGGCAAGTAAAGGATCTTCGGATTCAGTAAGCACAAGTTTTGCATTGCCACCGCCAAATAATTCGCTAAACACTTTTGTAAAGTTGCGGTTAATTTTTTCAAATTCAGTGTCAAATCTTGAAAGCATTTCTTTTGCCATATCGTTAATAATTTTCATCAAATCTTCTTGTGCTTTTGTTAAATCATTGATCTGTTTTATCATATCTTCGTAGCGCTCGTTTAATAATCTAAAATCTTCTATTGCGTTAACATTTACATAGCCAAGTTTATTAATTTCACGTTTTAACTTATTAATTTCGTTAAGACCTTTTTTAAGTTCATAATCCGCCTGTCTAAACTCTAATGCAAGAGTATAGGTAAGTTCATATTCTTCCCAAATTCTTGTTTGCATTGCATCAATATCGGTATCAATTTTGTTAAGTGCCATTTCCTCTTGATACTTTTTTTCTTGCGCACGCGTTAATTCGTTGGAAATAGCCATACGATTCTCTTCAACGCTTCTTAAATTGGCGTTTAATTTTTCTTTATATTCATCAAAATTTGTTAAATCTGCTTTTAACTTTTCAAGTTTTTCGGTAATCTCGGAATATGAAAGTCCACTTTCAACATTAGTACTTTCACTTAAACTTTCGGCTGCACTTATAGTTTTTTCGTTCTTTTTAATTTCGGCAGTATCTTCGGAAATTTTTACTAATGCGATAGTAGATTCGCGTTTAATTCTTTCCAAGTCTGCAAGTAAAGATTCAATTTCAGCATCACAAGCGGCAATTTTCACTTTATAATCCGTAATAATATTGTTCAAATTTTCGGATTTAATTTGTAAATTCATATATTGCTGTTCACTGTCTGATATACTTTTACTTGCTGTACCTTTTGAAGTTACAACCATATTTTGCATTTGTTCAACAGTATTTATTTGATTATTAATATCATTAAACTGTTGCTTAATTAGACCCAACTCATCTTCCAGTTCGGCAATTTGATAGCGAAAATCTTCCGTTTCCATTTGTGCTTTTTCAAATTTCTCATCTTCTTTGGCATTTTGCAATTCAATTTGCCTAATTTGCTCGCTAAAATCCTTAATTCTTATAGAAATTTCTTCTTGTTCACGCATAAATGTTAGTTTGACAGTTTGTTTTTGTTTAATTTGTTCAGATATTTTTTCAATTTCAATTTGAATAGTTTGAATTTCGCGTTCACGAGATAACAAATTTGTACTTTCGGGTTTTTTACTACCGCCTGTCATTGAGCCGGTTGGATTAATTATATCACCATCTAATGTTACAATACGGTACGCATATCTATGTTTTTTTGCTAGATTAATAGCAGTTTCCATATTGCCAGTAATAACGGTAGAACCTAAAAGACCTTTAAAAATACCATCTAATGAATAGTCATACTTAATAACATCGCTTGCTACACCAAAGCAATCAGGCACATTAATTTCGCGTTCTGATACTGGTAAACTACGCGGTTTAATTGAAGTAATAGGAAGTAGTGTTAATCTACCATAATTTTTTTCTTTTAAATATTCTATAATTGCTTTTGCATCATCTTCGTTTTTTGTAACAATATTTTGTACAGCCTGTCCGAGTGCCATTTCAATAGCGGTTTCAAACTTTTGTGGAACACTCATAAGATTAGCAATTACGCCAACAATTTGTAATTTTAATTGTTCATTATAAGCAGAATCTTGTAATAATTTTTTGACAGTATAACTATAACCTTCATATTCGGCCTGCATATCGGACATAAGCCTAAATTTTGAATCATAACTGTGATATTTAGAATTTAATGCGCTTAAATCTTCTTCCGCTTCTTTTAACTTCACTGCATATTCGTTATATTTTGAAGTTAATAAATCTGCTTGCGTTTTTAATTCTTGTTTTTTATCTGTTTTGTCTTGTGCTTGCACCCTTAAATCTTCTTCGCGTTTTTTGCTTTCGTTTAAGCGGTTTTTTAGCGTAATGAGTTTGCCATTGCTATCTTTTTGTTTATCCGAAAGTGCTTGTTTTTCAGCATTTAGTCTAGAAAATTCCGATTTAACATCTGACAGTTTGTCATATACCTCAAATGCGGCTTTTTGATTAGATTTTGCCACAGTTTGATTTTGCATAAGTTCAAGTGTAAGTTTTTGATACTCAGAGTTAGAACTGTCGTATTTATTGGATAGTTCATTTAATAATTCAGATTTATTTTTTAATATTTGTTCTTTTTCAGCTTGTTCAATTTGCAATTCTTTATGTTTATTGTTATACTCATCAATTTCAAAATTTAATTTATTATTTTCTTGTTTAAGGTGATTGATTTTTTCTTCAATAAGACGTGCTTCACCTTTAAATTTTTCTAGGCTAACTGTATAATTTAAAACTTCTTCATGAACTGAGGTGATTTTTTTATCTACTGTATTAATTGCATTTAAATTTTCTTCGTACTTTTTAACTGTTTCATCAAAAGTACTTTGCTTAATACTAATTTCTTGTAAAATTGCTTCAATTTTCGCATTTATTTTTTGCTTATTTTCACTTGCGCTATCATATTCGGCTATGTAACTGTTAATCTCATGATGTCTTAATTGTTGTTTATATTCTAAGTATTTTTTTGCGGTTTCGGCTTGTTCTTTAAGCGGGCTTAATTGCCTTTCTATTTCGGTAGTAATATCATTTAAACGTACAAGATTTTCATTTGTGCGTTCAAGTTTTCTTTCGGCTTCAAGTTTTCGGCTTTTAAATTTAGAAATACCTGCCGCATCTTCAAAAATTGTGCGACGGTTTTCGGGTTTAGCACTAATAATTTCTTCAACTTTACCCTGTCCAATTATAGAATAGCCATCTCTGCCTATTCCGGAATCATATAGCACATTGATAATATCTTTTAACCGACATGGCGCACGATTTAAAAGATATTCACTTTCACCTGAACGGTAAAGTTTACGAGAAATTACAACTTCATCATATCCAATATCAAGTGCGTGATCTGCGTTATCAAAAATAAGCGAAACTTCGCAATATGACAGCGATTTACGACTTTCGGTACCGCTAAAAATTACATCTTGCATTTGAGCCCCGCGTAAAAGTTTTACGCTTTGCTCACCGAGCACCCAACGAATAGCGTCCGCAACATTGCTTTTCCCACAACCGTTAGGACCTACAATAGCGGTAATACCCGTATCAAATTCTACATCTATTTTATCGGCAAAAGATTTAAAACCTGCCATTTCAATTTTTTTAAGATTCAACGACCATACCTCTTTTTAAAATTATGTATAAATTAATTTAAATCATTCTTTTTCAATACCCAATTTAATCAGTGCCAGTTTTGCAACTTGTTGTTCCGCAGTGCTTTTGTTGTGGGCAGAAGCGACAGCCATGACTTTACTATTTATTTTTAATTCTATTGTAAACAGAATATTATGTGGCTTACCTTCCGATTTTAATGTTTGATAAACAATTTTATATCTACCTTTAAGCGACTGATAATATTCTTGAAGCCTAGTTTTAAAATCTTTCAATTCCATTTCTTCCATTTTCACCTCGCCCAGATTTAAACTATTATAAATAAATTTCTTGGCTTTGTAAAGGCTATCATCTAAATATATTGAAGCAACAATTGCTTCAAACATATCAGATTTTACTGAATCTGATGATTGCACTTTGTTTTCTGATTGTGCCAATAAATATTTATTTAATTCAAGTTTGCCAATTATTCCGCATAGCGCATCTTTTGAAACCATTTTTGCACGAGCGGTAGATAATTCACCTTCACTTGCTCCTAAATTATTCTTATAAAAGTATTCGGCGACAACGAAATTTAAAATACTATCGCCTAAAAATTCCAATTTTTCGTTACTGTCAATGTTGTGCGCGTTTGCATAAGAGGAATGCACAAATGCCTTATGTAAATATTCTTTATTTTTATAAACATGACCTATTTTTAACTCTAAATCTGTTGCAGTAGTTTTGTCAAAAACTAAATTTGCTTCTTTCAATTTTCCACCATTCCTTTCAGTGCTGAATTTATGTTATCAATTTCATTTTTTATTTCTTGTGTTAAATTGTGTGCATTTAGTTGCACTACTTGTTTAATTGCCGTGCATATAGATCCTGCCGTAGATGAACCATGTGCTTTTATTACGATACCATTTAACCCTAAAATAACAGCCCCACCATACTGTGAGTAATTCAATTTATCCTTTAATTTTATAAATGAGTTTTTCATTAAAATTGCCCCAATTTTGCTTTTAAAATCAGATTTAACAAATTTTTTAAGCATATGCATAACCGTAAGTGCCATACCTTCGCTTGATTTTAAAAGCACATTGCCGTTAAAGCCATCGCTAACCACTAAATCAACTTGCCCACTTAAAACATCACGAGCCTCAACATTTCCAACAAAATTTATTGGAGAATTTTTCAACAAGATATATGTTTGTTTAGTTAGTTCATTGCCTTTTGATTCTTCGGTGCCTATATTTAAAAGCGCAACTCTTGGATTAGGCACATTGTATATTGCACGCATATACACACTACCCATGACTGCAAAATGACATAAATTTATGGGCTTACAATCCATATTTGCACCGCAATCAATTAATCCCACCATAGAATTAGTTATGGTAGGCAAAACAGGCATTAATGCGGGACGCGACACACCCGCTATTCTGCCCAATTTTAATAAACCACCAACTAATAATGCACCAGTACTGCCAGCAGACACAACGCCGACAACGTCAAAATTATGTTTTAGCGTTTCTAATGCAATAACGATTGAGGAATCCGTCTTATGCTTAATTGCAGTCGTAGGAACTTCATCAAATGTTATTACGCTGTTCGCATTTAAAATTGTAATGCGCGCAGTGTCATAATCGTACTTTTTTAATAAACTACTAATTATATTCTGTTTACCAGTTAAGATAATAGAAATATCATTTGTTTGTTTAATCGCTAAGCACGCACCTTTAATTATTTCTTCGGGTGCGTAGTCTCCGCCAAAAGCATCAAGTACAATTTTCATTACCGCCTCCATAATATGAGGTCATATTATTATACATAATTTTACCCCAAAGCACAAATAAAATAACCCAAATTAATATATTATCCATTTTTGTAGAGCGGGCTAATTATATATAATTTTGTCAATAGAAGTATAAATTAAAATTATACTTAAAAATCATAGCAAAAAATCTCGGTAAACCCGAGATTTAATATTGATTTCAATAATATGTAAAAACTACTAAGTTTTTGGCTTATCTTTTTTTTCTTCCATATTAATAACTTGCTCGCCCTTATAATATCCACATTTTGTGCAAACTTTATGGGAAATTTTAAGTTCGTGGCATTTTGGACATTCTGCAAGTGCAATTTTTGGTGCTTTAAAGTTTGCTGAAATTCTTGAACGGCGTCTTGCCTTTGATATTTTCTCTTTTGGTACTGCCATAGTACACCTCCTAATTATTTGTTTAAAGTTTTCAAAATTGAAAAAGGATTTATATCTTCTTCCTTATTTTGTGAATTTAAGAGTTCGCAATTACATTTTGTAGTATTTTTATCAATTCCGCAAATAGGACAGCGACCTAAACAATTTTCACTACATTTAACTACCGTGGGCATATTCAAAACAATATTGTCGGTAATTAATTGATTAAGTTCAATATTATTTTTTGAAAATGTGTAGTTTTCCTTATTTGCTATTTGTGTAAAGGTTTCATCAACATCAATAATAAAATCTTTTATAACAGGTTTTCCGCAAAGTGCACACAAAAATTCTATTTTTGCAAACATTTTTGCTTGAACCTTAATGTCTTGAAACTGGTCTAAATAATATTCTCCGCAAAACTCAATTTCACTTAAAAATCGGGCATTGTAATCACAAATTAAACTATCATCAATTTTTTGAGTAAATTGTAATTTTATGGGTTTACCCTGATTAATTCTTGCTTTTACAACATCAATTAACAAGCGTATGCTCCCCTTAAATATATAATGCAACTATCAGCCAGACTTGGATATTATATATTGTATTTAGCATTTTGTCAATAATATTTTTGGAGTTTAATTATTTTGTAAGTAGCATTGTATCGCTTGCAATAACAAGTTCTTCATTTGTAGGTATAATATAAACTTTAACATCAGAATCTACTGCCGAAATTTGAAAAATCACACCGCGTGGAGCGTTATAATTTGCTTTATCACTTAATTTTACTCCTAAATATTCTAACCCACTCATCACTTTTTCTCTTACGGACGGAGTATATTCGCCAATACCGCCCGTAAATACAATTGCATCTATTCCACCCATTGCAGCAGAATATGAACCAATATATTTTTTTATTTGATAACTTAACATGTCAATTGCAAGAATTGCGCGCTCATTTTTATTTTCAAATGCATTTTCTAGTTCGCGCATATCACTTGAAATTTCACTAATACCAAGCAAACCGCTTTTATTATTTAATATGGAAATAATTTCGGCTATTGACAATTTCATTTTTTTAGCCAAAAATTCTACCGAGGCGGCATCAATATCACCAGAACGCGTACCCATAATAACGCCCGCAAGAGGAGTAAATCCCATTGAAGTGTCAATGCTTTTTCCGCCTTTAACAGCACAAATACTGCTACCGTTACCTAAGTGACAAGTAACTATTTTTGTTTCTTCAATAGGTTTATCTAACAGTTTTATCATTTCGCCGGATACATATTTATGAGATGTACCATGAAAACCATATCTCCTAATTTTATATTCCGAATATGCCCAATAAGGCAAACCATACATAAAAGCCCGTTTAGGCATAGATGAATGGAAAGCGGTATCAAACACAGCAACATTAGGCTTTGTAGGCATAACAGCAATACATGCTTTAATGCCAGTAATATTAGCTGGCATATGAAGTGGTGCAAGTTCAATATATTCTTCTAATTCTTTTAATATTTCTT
>Ga0172381_10007600_pt1 | contig 10695 bp, 15 predicted proteins | sample Leawel6488metaG_FD_119754 | JGI IMG/M metagenome (GOLD analysis project Ga0172381, IMG submission 119754) | Leachate microbial communities from a municipal landfill in Southern Ontario, Canada - Leachate well 64-88 metaG | ecosystem: Engineered > Solid waste > Landfill > Unclassified | place... | reverse complement strand
TGTTTGACAAAAATAAAAATAAACAAAAAGAAATTAGAAATTATATCAATAAAAATATAGATAAATGTAAAAATCAATCGGATTATGAAAATATTGACAATTACATTCAATCGAAAGTTGAATCATATACAAATGAATCTAAACCAGCAAGACGAAGATTAAATAATTCTCAAATTGAAAAACTTTCAAGCACTTCTTTTTCGATAAAATGCATTTTAGAAGGAATAATAATACAATAGGGCTTTTTTACGTCAATTTTTTTCAGCTCTTCAATTTTTTTATATAATATTTTTCCTTCTTTTGTTCCTAACCTTGAGCATAAGATTATTTTCTCAATCTTAATTTCATATTCTTTTGCAGATTCTTCAAGCTCTTCCAGACAATCTTTTAATTCAAGCCCTATATCAATTAAAATTAAACTGTGTGCATCAATGCTTTTATTTTGTTTCACAACTTCCATAAAGCTCTTAGGAGTAAAGCTCTTTGTCCATTTGGGCATGCTTGTTATTTTTCCAAACTTGTAAATTTGCAGTCCTGTTTCTGCAATTGCATCAAATATTGAAGCTCCGTAAATTATTTCATATTCTATTTTGTTCTTCAAAGCTTCTTCAATAATTGTTATATGTGTCGTCGCTGTTAAAGGGCTTCCATAAATGAGCAAACAAACATCTTCTTTCCCTGCTTCTTTTACTATTTTTTCAGACTCAACTTCATTCCTTCCAAGAGAAATTGTCTTCTTGCCAATAATTTCCTCCAGCTCTTTTTCAGAATAAGGAAAATCAACAGTATAATTTTCAAGATAAACCTTTGAACATTTTTTCACAGCTTCAATTCCTTGTTTTGAAATTCCTTCTTCATTAAGTCCAAGTCCGATTATGTATAACATGTTTTAACTAAGAATTCTGCCTTTAAAATTATAATCTTCCTTCAAGTCTTTTTCTTCCTTCAATTCCTCTTCTTATGCTTCATACGGCTGTTGCATAAAGCTTCTTCTCTCTTTTTTCTTAAAGCAACAATTTTCTTTAAAACTTCTTTTCTTTCATCTGTATCAAATCCAAAAGTAGTAAGCAATTCAATAACATATACATCTCTTGCTTCTGAACCTTCCTGTTTTTTCTCTTTTAATGCTGAATAATTAACACAATAAGAAGCAATGTTAAACCAATAATCTGGATTTGTTTCTACAAACCCAACTTCTGGAGCAATTTCAAATTTAAATTTATTAATATAATAGCTTAATCCTTTTTCTCCTTCTGGAATTTTTTCGTCATAACTATCTAACATCCAGTCGCAAAATCGGCTTGTTTTTTCTTTTAATTTTTTAATATCATATCCTTTTTCCATAACCTTTCCCAGAAATCATCCTTTATAAATATTCCCACTATAAAGATACAACATTTATCTTTTTTTCAGGCTTCTGCTTGCAGCTACAGCAATAAAGAAAAAAGTGAACATTAATGCATCATTTCTCAAAACAAGAGTAATAATTCCTCCTATAAGACTGGCTATTACAAGGAGAGTTATCCATTTTCTTCCTTTTGCAAGCTCTTCCTTTGTTGCTTTTGCAAGAATATTCCCTATTGGTACTGCAAGAATAAGTATTGCGATTCCGATAAGCAGTTCGTAAATTGTAGACATTATTTCTTTTTTCTTTCAAACGATTTATTCATGCTTTTCCCAAGATTAAAGAAAAACAGCTTAAACTGGTCTCCAACATCATTCCATCCTATGCTTTTTGCTTTCTTTTTTGTTTTTTCTTCTTCAAACTTTGCAATTCTTCCTTCACTTTTTTTCCATATTCCCTTTTGCCAGTTCCATAAATCTCCCCAGTCTTCTTTTGGTCTTCCTCCCCTGTCAAGGATGAAAAGATATCCGAAAATAATTGAAACAAGGAATACAACAAAGTAAATTACTACAATAGGAACAGTAATTCCTGTTATCATGAATGAATCAAGGAAGTTCCATATCTTATATGCAAACATTGTAATATAAACTGCAAGCGCTCCGCTTGTTATAGGAGCTATAAAGTTAAAAGGGAAATAGAAACTCCAGAAAACTTCATTAAGTATGCTAAGGAACATAAGGACAAGCACAAAAAGAAGATTTGAATTGAAAAAATTAACAGTAACTTCATAAAGATTATTATTTATTGAAGGAATAAGTGCATTTACTACAATCATAACTACTAAGAAAAACAGCACAGAAAATAATCTGGATAAAATTATATATTGCACCTTCTTTTCCATAACAGCAAAAAGAATTTTATGTTTATAAATTTAGTCCTTAGAAGGAGAATCCTAGCTCAATAAAATTTAAAACCTCTTTTTTCATTACAAAGAAATGTTCGAAAAATACCTAATTGTAGCAAGCAAGACAGATAAGGCAGGTATAAACATCTCAACCCAGCTAAGCCAGTTTGGAAATTTCAACTTTTACCTTGTTGAAGATGAAATGATTTTTACTGAAAATATTAATATTGAAAAAATAAACGCCTATGATTTCATAATCTTTGCATCAAAGCACCAGTCTGAAAAAGGAAATAAAACAATTTCTGTTCATGCTCCTGGAAACTGGAACAGAGCAGACCTTGGAGGAAAGGAAAAAACAGTCTGCCCCACTTCTGCTCTTCTTCAAAAACAGCTTTTTGAATGCCTTAATAAGAATATAGAAAAGTTTTCCCTTAAAGGCTATGATCTTACTATGGAATGCACTCATCACGGACCTAAAATAGACAAGCCCTGCCTTTTTGTTGAAATTGGAGCAACAGACACAGAATGGAGAGACAGGAAAGCAGGATTTATTGTTGCAAAATCAATTTCAGAAATTATTTCAGAATTTAAGGAAAATCCTTACAATGAAATTGCAGTTGCAATCGGAGGTCCTCATTACTGCCCTAATTTTAACAAGCTTCAGCTAAACTCAAATATTGCAATTTCCCATGTAATTCCCCAATATGTTCTTCCCTTAACAGAAGAAATGTTAAAAGAAGCAATTGAAAAAACTTCTGAAGATGTTGATGTAATTCTTCTTGACTGGAAAGGGCTTGGAAATTCAGAACAAAGACAGCAGGTTATGGAAATTTTAAAAAAGTTTTATCTTCCAATAAAGAAGACAAGCGAAATTCCGAAATAGCTACTTTTAAATATATATTTCCTCTTTATTCTTTATGGATAAAAAGCTGGGTGATAAACTTAATGCCCTTGACCCAAGATTCAGAAGAAAAATCCAGGATTTATTTGAATCTATCAATGAATCTGTTTCAATGCTTTACGATGCAGCAACTCATGACGAGAAAACTGGTTTGTACAATAACAAGTTCTTTGAAACACTTTTAGAGATGGAAATGGAAAAAGCAAAAAGAGGACAGCAGAAGCTTTCTCTTGTTATGGTTGATATAGACTTCTTTAAAAAAATTAATGATAAATATGGGCATATAAAAGCAGATACATTCCTAAAACGTCTGGCTGATTTAATGAAAAAACAAGCAAGAAGTTCCGACGTTGTTGCCCGTTTTGGAGGAGAAGAATTTGTAATACTTCTTCCAGAAACAAATCTTGAAAAAGCAAAAACTTTCTGCACAAGGCTTAGAAAGGCAATTCATTCAGATTCTATTCTTAAAAAATATAATATTACTGTAAGCGGGGGAATTACACAGTATAAAGAAAGAGACAGCAAAAAAAGAATTAAGGAAAGAGTTGACAAGGCCCTTTACGAAGCTAAACGAACAGGAAGAGATAAGTTTGTTTCAATGTAGTTATATTCTTTTGTTTACCTTTTATCCAAATGAAATAATATCAAAAGTCCTGTAACTGCAATTGCTCCTGTAACAAGAAAAACCCACTGAAATCCTATTTTTTCAGCAAGCCATGCTCCTCCTGCAGCAGTTATTGCAGTGCATATGCTTATTGCTGAATTATTTAATGACCACTGGAATCCGCTTGATTTCTTTTCAACATTTGATGTAAAGAGACTGTACCATGCAGGATATGCAAATCCTGCTCCTATTCCATAAATGAATTGAGCAAGGAAAATATGCAATATATGCGTAGAGAAAGTATAAATGAAAGGAACACTGACAATTAATCCTGTACCTAAAAGCAGCATCCATCTTCTGTCTTTTGGATTAAAGACATTTGCAAATACCATCTGGAGAATTGCATGAGTAATAAGGAAAATAGTGCTTGCAAGTCCTGCTGTGAACAAAGTTCCTCCAACAAGATTATCTTTTATAAAAACAGCAAGAATCGGAGATATAAGTCCAAATCCTCCAAGAATAAACATATCTGAAATAATAAGCAGTTTTAATGTTTTGTTCATATCATCCTCTGTTTAAGTAAAATCAAACTGCTTTTTAAAACTTATTTATAAAAATCAAAAAGGTAATTTCCCTCTATGTCTTTTTTTAATTTTTCACTAAAAAGCAATTCTAAATCAAAACATTTCCATGAATGCCAGTCTCTGCAATCATATTTATTTTTATCAACACATTGAATCTTTGCACACTGACATACATCAGTATATTCGCACCCTTCTGCATATTCTCCCTTTATATCATGTTCCTCTGATTTTTCCCTCATTTTCTTATTCCATTCATCAAGAAAAACTCTATCCTCTTTACAGCCCATATAGGTATTCAATTCCTTTTTCTTTAAAAGAATTTATGTATAGAAAGAAATAAAATACGCCTTGGGCAGGAATCGAACCTGCGGGCCCCGAAGGGCTCGGATATTTGCCAGTTCCCCTAAGGGAGATGTCACCGTAGAAGAACCGTAGGTTCTTCCCGTTAGCAATCCGATGCAATACCACTATGCGACCAAGGCATTAATGTCAAGAGCATAAGACAAGAACTTCCTGTTCTGTGTCTATGCGACCAAGGCATATAGAATTATTAATTTTAGTGATTTTTTAAAGGTTCCCAAACAGGATTTTTAATCTTCAACTCTTCTTATCTGATCAGCAACAAAGAAAGCATGATTTGATTCTGCCTCATGAACTTCTCCTTCTTTCTCATAAACAGCTGCTGTTGTTGGAAGTGCAAACTTTCCTAAAACTCCAACCTTTGAGTAAATTATATAAGAGATTATTCTTGATTCTCCTGCTTCAAGTCTATCAAAATTCCATTCAAGTCTTCCTGTCCTTTCATCAACTTTCTTAGGCATTTCTCCGCCAAATCTTTCATGAAGTTTTACTAAAGGAGGAAGTCTTTCTATTATTCTTACTTTATCAACATATTTTCTTGCACTTATTATTACAGAAACTTTTAGTGCAAATTCTCCGCCCTTTGCATTTACAAACTGAACGCTTTTCTTAAGGGATAATGCTTTCTTGGTAGTCTGTTTAGCAATTATTACTATAGCAATTATTAACAAAATAGCAAGCAAAGGAAGTGTCCAGTTTGTTGTTACAGATATAGCCATTTCTTCTCCAGGTTTAAGTTCTTTGTTCCAGGTGTAATAAACTGCAAATCCTTGTCTGTCAATTAAATCAGGTTCAGGACTGAAAGAAGTAAAAAGTCTTGAGATTATATTTTTCTTTATTACAACAGAAGCATCTGAAAGAACATTTCCTTCATTTACCTTAAGGATTTTCTTTGTATTAACAATAATTCCATAATCATCCTGTGAGCTTGCAACAATATTTTCCTCAATAAATTTCATTTTTCCCTGAAAGGTTTCTTTTGTTCCCTGCACATCAACCATAACATTCAATGTATAATATCCTGCCATTAATTCTCTGAAATCTTCTTTATTTATTGTTATCTCAAATGATTCTTTCCCATAAGCAGGAATTGTTGCTTTCTCTTCAAAATTAAAAAAAGGAGATTTGAACTGCATTGTTATATCTTCAAAATTAAAATTAATAAGATTCTTTATGAAAACAGTTACATTATTTGAATCTGGTTCAAAATCTTCAGCTCCAACCTGAAATGCCTGTTCAAGTTTTACAACATTTAGCATAAGAGGATATTTCATTTCTTCTCCATCGTCGTCTTGTATATACAAATCAAAAATAATTCTTCCCATTTGATTCAAATCACTTCTTGGATAGATTCCTACTTTTACTGTCTTGCTTTCTCTTCCTCCAATATATACTGTTCCCTTTGGAAAAATATCAGAGCCAAAGAAATTGTAGAACATAAAATTGCTTCCAGAATCTTTATTTGTTATATTTAAATCAAAAATTGCAGGCATTGTTGTTCCTTTAATTACAGCGACGTCGTTTGTTAAAGGATTAATCTCAAGATTTATTGCAGAAACTAATGGTAAAATTCCAAGAATAATGAATGTTAATATTAAAACACCTTTTTTCATAGCAAAATTGAGCATAATTTGTATTTAAACATTTCTATAAAAATTATTTTTTTCCTTCTAAATCAAGATAGGCCTTTGCTTGTGCAAGAAATTCGTCGCATCCGCCAATTACTTTTTCCTGCATTTGATTAACTCTTGAAGGAATAACTGTCTTTTCATAAAATCCCCTTAAAACTTTCTGGAATGCAGTTTTCTCAAACTTTCCCTGATGATCCTTTACCAAAGTTCCTCCTATTCCAAGTTCAACTGCTCCTTTATTTGTTTTAATTTTCTCTTTGTCCTGTGTTATCTCAATATTTGTAAGACCTATAACTTTGAATGTTACTTTTATTTCCATCTTGAAATAATCTGAAAGTGTTGAGCTTCCGCTCCATTCAACATCTATATTCTTTGAATCACCGCTTAACTTTTCAGCATATTTATTTTCACTCATTGTAACTCCCAATTCATCTCTAAGCCATTCATAACAGAATTTATAGAAGTCTGCAAAATTAACAATACCATTATATTTTATCTTGCTTGTAAATACTTTATCTTTTTCTGCCATTTTTCGTTTTCCTTCTTTTAATAATTAAAAATAGAAACTCCAATTTAAATAATTAACTAAATAGAATCCCTGCAAGATTCACAAAGAAGCATGCCATTAATCCTGAAAAGAATTCCATCTCTTCCACATTCCTCGCATATTCCCTCTCCGCCTTTTTCAGCTTTTTTCAATCTTTTTAGTTTTTCAGCATCTTCTCTTATTCTTGCAAATTCTTCAATTTCAGGATAAACCTGTGGGTCAAAAGTTAAAATGTCTTTTGCAGTTACGACTCCAACAAGTTCATTTCCATGAACAACAGGAAGTCTTTCAAACTTAAACTTGTTCATCTTTGCAATTGCCTCTTTTATTGTTGCATTTGGGGGAATTACTGCTATTTTCTTTGGAGAAATGTCAATTGCCTTTATCTTTGCAAAATCATTGAAAGGTTTTTTAGTCAATGCCCAAAGTATGTCTCTTTGTGAAATAAAACCGATAAGTTTCTTCTTATTTACTATAATCAGGCTTCCAACCTTCTTTGTAACCATCTTTTTGGTGCATTCAAGCAGATTTGCCTCTGGAGAAATAGTTACAGGCTCTCTTGTCATGATATCTGCAACAAGTATGTTCTTCATACTATAGCACCCTCTTCTAGGGTATTAATTTCCATAAATTATAGAATATATCTAAACTTATAAACTTTATCGGAATATATCTGATATATACTTTTGTTTGCAGCACAATAATACTTAAAAATAAATACTGTAATCAATAATTATGTCAAAAGAAATTTCTAATTTTGTTATGCCTCAAAAACCTTCAGGAAAATTTGTTCAGCATTATATTAACAATATTCCTTTTATTAGATTCAGTTTAAATGATGAAGAAACACCCGATAAAATTTCAGAGAGGCTTTTAATTGATTATATGTGGGCGATAACTAATCCCGCAGTTACAGACAGACTAGCAGCAAAAGGATTTTATAGAAAACTTAAAGATGGAATAATTCAGTTATATGGAGATAAATACAAAGAAGAAGTTCATCCAAACCAGAAACACTTGAATGAATTAGCTAGTTATCTTCCAGAAGGAATTAAATTGGAGATAATAGAGGATTAAAATGGCAGATAAACCAGTTGTTCTTATGCCAGAAGATATTCAAAGAATTATGGGAAAAGACGCACAGAGAAATAATATTCTTGCTGCAAGAATGGTTGCAGAAATGATTAAAACAACTTTAGGTCCTAAAGGGATGGATAAAATGCTTGTTTCTCCTACAGGAGATATTGTTGTAACAAATGATGGAGTTACAATCCTTGAAGAAATGCAAATTGAACATCCTGCTGCAAAAATGATGGTTGATATTGCACGTACCCAGGATTCAGAAGTTGGAGACGGAACAACAACTGTTGTAATGATTGCTGGAAAATTACTGGAAAATGCTGAAAGATTATTAGACCAGAAAGTTCATCCTACTGTAATTGCAAAGGGATATAAGATTGCAGCTGAAAAATGTCAGGAAATACTTAACGAAATTGCATTAAGGATAAGTCCTGATGATGATGAAGTTCTGAAACAGCTTGCAATAACTTCTATGACTGGAAAAGGAGCAGAAAACTCAAAAGAAAAATTTGCAGAGATTGTTGTAAAAGCAGTGAAGCAGGTTCAAGTTAATGGAAAAGTTGACTTTAGTGATATTAAAATAGAAAAATCAAGAGGCGAAGGAATTGAAGATACAGAACTTATTCAGGGAATTGTTATAGATAAAGAAAAAATTTCAGGAGATATGCCCTCTATTGTAAATAACGCAAAAATTGTCCTTATTGATTTTCCACTTGAACTAAAAAACCCGGAAATTGATACAAAGATTTCAGTTTCATCTCCTGACCAACTGCAGGGTTTCTTAAATCAGGAAGAAAGACTTATCAAGGAAATGGTTAACAAAGTTCGTTCAACAAATGCAAATGTTATCTTTTGCCAGAAAGGTGTTGATGATTTTGCCCAGTATTTATTTTCAAAAGCAGGAATTTATGTCTGCAGAAGAGTTTCAAAGAGCGATATGGAAAAGCTTGCAAAAGCAACAAATGGAAAAATTGTAAGCAACATAAACGAGCTTTCCCCCTCTGAACTTGGAGAAGCAGATATTGTTGAAGAAGTAAAACACGGGGAAGATACATTTACTTATGTCAGAGGATGCAAGAATCCAAAAGCAGTTACTATTCTCATACATGGGGGAACAGACCATCTTATTGATGAAATTGAAAGAGCAATAAAAGATGGATTTGGTGTTGTGGCCTCATCATTAAAAACAAAGCTGGTGGTTCCTGGGGGAGGGGCGATAGATATTGAACTTGCAAGAAGATTAAGGCATTTTGGCCAGTCACTTAGTGGAAGAGAACAGCTGGCAGTTGATGAATTTGCTTCTGCACTTGAATTTATACCAACAACTCTTGCTGAAAATGCAGGACTTGATCCAATTGATATCCTTACTGAATTAAAATCAAGGCACGATGCAGGAGATAGGAATGTGGGAATAAACTTATTCAATAATAAAATTGAAAATGTTCTTGAGGCAAGAATAATTGAGCCGTTCAAGATAAAAAGCCAGGCAATAAATTCTGCAAGTGAAGTCGCAAATATGATTTTAAGAATTGATGATGTTATTGCAGCAAATGGAAAGAACAAATCAGGAATGAGAATTCATCCTGAAATGAACGAAGAATTCTAAAAAATTACTCTGCCTTTATGCAAACATCTGATAAATCAATTCCAAGATGTTTTCCTATTACTGGAACATGTTTTCTATCAAAAGTTTCATTCCAGTTATCTAATGCATTAAGCAGATTTATCATTCCTCCTTCGCTAATTTTCATCCAGTTAGAATATAAATCCAAAGGAATCACCTCACTTCTATCTAGAATCTTTTCTTTGTATTCAATTCCGCAATGAGACGGACCCTTTCTACATGAACCAACTTCGCCCTTAAAAGGGCTGTACAAAAGTATAATCCCTGGGCTTTCTCCTTCATTTTGTTTAACCCATCTGTAAAGTGAAATGGCAGCAATTCCGCACCCGCCAAAATCTATATTTGGAACTAAAGATAAATATTTCCTTGCTTCTTCAAAATTAGTTATCACCATTTTATTAAAAATTAAATTTAATTATTCTTTCTTAAATCGTACATCTGATTTTCAGAATTATTTCTTGTTTCAGTTGTTTGATATGTTGATTTATTTTCGCTAATTCCTTTAACAATATAAATTCCTGCAACTTCGAGAGCAATAATAATAACTCCTGCACCGAGCATTCTCGCTAAACGTCCTTTATCCATTGCCTTTTCCATTTTAATACCTCTTATTCAATCTTTTAATTAATGCAAAGAATGTAATTAAAATTCCAAGGATAGTTACTGAAATAAGCACATAAAATATCCATGAGTTATCTGCTTTCTTGTTTGTATTTGCAATTACTAAACCTGTTCCAGTTATTGTTGTTATTCCATTTGTTGTTGAAGGGAAATCTACAGGAGTATAATTTGAAGAACATCCGCTTGTTCCAACTTTTACACTGAATTCAACAGTCTTTGATGTTTTTCCGTGTTCGTTTATTGCATAGAAAGTTACTTCATGTTCTCCTTTTGAAAGTATCACACTCTCTGTAAAAACATTATTGTAATCTCCATCCATGTAAACCTTGCTTTCTCCATCAAGAATATAATAAACAGCGTCTCCATCTGTTTCAACTTTGAAAGTTATCTTTTCAGTCTTGTATGTTTTATCTTCTATTGGAGAAATTACATTTATTGTAGGAAGATGTGAAGGTATGTAAGTATCTTCTACACTAAGAGTATAAGTTTGTGTT
>Ga0172381_10007599_pt1 | contig 10695 bp, 13 predicted proteins | sample Leawel6488metaG_FD_119754 | JGI IMG/M metagenome (GOLD analysis project Ga0172381, IMG submission 119754) | Leachate microbial communities from a municipal landfill in Southern Ontario, Canada - Leachate well 64-88 metaG | ecosystem: Engineered > Solid waste > Landfill > Unclassified | place... | reverse complement strand
GGATTGATTGAATCTCAGTAAATTTATTCAACCGTCAGAAAAAACGATAGCAATTCTTCTAGGTCTTGGAATATGTCTTTTTCCTATTCATTCAAAAAGTTTAACATTCGGCTCAAGTACGGAGACAGTAGTATTTCTTCCGTGGATTGGGTTTGGGTTAATCCTTATTGGACTTATAAGCCTTTTTGATAATGATTGGAAACTATTCAAGGAAAACATAGGGCCGAAAGTTATATGGATACCATTACTCATAATCGTAATTTCAGGGTTTGCGAGGCTAATCGTAGACCCTTCAATGGAGACTTTGGCTGGTGGTGGCCTTCTAGCTACATTCTTCGCACTGTATGTAGCGGCGAGAAAACTAGGCATAAGGATTTTATGGGCATTCCTGCCGTTTGTATTCGTGGAAGCGGTGAGTTGCATTATTCAAGGGATACTAGACCAAGGAAACAGGGCGGGAGGAATTCTGACATCATTCAGGGATGCGACACATACAGCCAATTATGACATTGCTACATGTTGGTTAGTACTTGGGACAGCACTTCTATTAGGGTTCAATAAAGGGATAAAGTTAAGATTCCTAGTTTTAGTAGCAGTAGCACTGTATTTTGTAGCGGCAGAGGAAGCGTTATTTGCATTAGCAGGACTTGGAATTGCGGCAATTATCAGGAAGGATATTTCCAAAAAACTTGTGCCAATATTAGCAGTATTGGCATTTTGTGTAATAGGTGGTCTATTTGTAGGAACTACTCAAGATATATATGATGAAACAATGAACAAGTTTGATGCGGCAATAGCAGATACATCAGGAGAATACGGCAATCAGTTCGATGATGCGACAACAGGTAGAATAGGGGTATATAAAGAGGCCATTAAAGACACAAAACCATTGGGGAATGGCTATGAGGCTACTAACTTCACAACACACACGGTTCATAACACGCCTTTGATTATTTACGATCAAATTGGCCCAATCGCTGCACTAGCGTGGTTATGGATAGCCTTATATTGTTTTTGGAAGACTTCATGGAAATATGTGTGGATAGCTGTCCTTACATTGTCTGTTTGGGACCATTACATCTGGACACAAGCAGGCCCTTGGTTCTGGGTGATAGTAGGTTTGAGCTTGACGATTCCAATACAAGATAAAGTGTTTATAAGGAGAGATAATGAAACTATTAAAAAAACAGAGGAAGGAAGAAATAATCCAATACCGGAAAGATCATGGGTTGGATGATAGTGAAGTAATCCCTAAAGAAAATCGCAAAGTAACAAAGGAAGAGAAGATAGATGCCCAATGGAAACTAGCTACATTGTTGGCGATATCTAAATGGAAGAAGGCCCACCCGGATGAGAAACGAAGCGATGGAGAATTAACAGAACAATGGATGGATGAGGCCGCGAACGAAGGGTGGTGTAGAAAAGGTGATGATGGGAAGTGGCAATTACGGGAACTAAAACTAAACAAGAAAAAGATGTTATCAGAATTAAAAGAACTGGGGGTTATCATTGAAGAAGAACGGAACCAAGAGTAATGAGCAATGGTACTTAAAAGTAAGCCCAGTAGACATTAAAGGAAAATATAAATCAGTTTATTTTCAATGCGGGCAAGATGAAGAACTGTGTAAACAGAAGGAAAAAGATGCCATTGATAAGTTTGGGGACACAATAGAAACCTTCGTATTCTATGGGAAGTTAGCGGATAACACTTTACATTTATGAGAAGGATAGCGGTAATCCCAGCTTATAATGCAGAAAAAACTATAACTGATATAGTCAATGAATCGTTGCGCTATTGTGATATGGTTATAGTAGTAGACAACAACTCTAAGGACAAAACAGGCACGAAAGCATTTGATGCAGGGGCTAATGTAACTGGATGCGATATACAGGGGGCGGGGGCAGCTACAAGGCATGGTATCAAATATGCTTTACAGTTTAACCCGGATATTATCGTAACGATAGACAGTGATGGCCAACATAGGCCGTCAGAAATCCCATTGGTTAGCTTGCAAGTAGAGCAAGGGTTCGCAGATATTTGTATAGGGTCAAGAGTATTGTGCAATTTTGATATGCCTTTATATCGTACCATAGGGAATAGTGTAATTAACATTGTGTTCAATGCCGGAAATTATAAATGGGTGAAGGATACGCAATCAGGATTTAGGGCGTTTACAAGAAATGTTGCAGAGAATGTTAATATAGAGCAAAGCGGGTTTGGATTTTCTACAGAATTTCTTTTGAAGGCCAGAAAGCAAGGGTTTAGAATAGGGGAATGCCCTATTACTTGTATTTATCACAATGAATTTTCGCAGAACTCTACAATGAATCCAATAAAGCACGGAATTAGTGTATTGGCTAAGACAATAGAGTATAGGTTGAAGGAGGGAATATGAAACCACCCAAAACCAGGATAATAGATGGGCAGAAATATAGGAAATCCGCATCAGAATACTCACGAAGTAGAGCAAAAGATAAAGCGTCGGAGCTAAGATATGAGGGATATAAGGTGCGCGTTGAGCCATTAGATAATGGTAGATTTATACTCTATATGTGTGAGGAAATTGATGTTATTTGAAGCTTTAGGCGTAGCTATTACCCCATTCAAAGGGAAAGGGTTGGGAAAATATCGTCCGGTAAACTGGGCATTCCAAAATGTAGCCAGTAAGGTAATATCTAAAACAATGAAAACTACTGAAATAAATGGCTACAAAATAAATGTAAAATTAGGAGAAGGAAGGCCGATAGGTGGAGTTGTTCTGTTATTACTATTTATGCACGAATATGAGCCAACAACCACTGAAGTGTTCAAGGAATATGCCAAAGAGGGTTCTACCGTAATAGACATAGGGGCGAATATAGGATATTTCACCCTATTGGCAGCACAATGTGTTGGTGGGAAGGGGAAAGTTGTAGCCATAGAGCCAGAGGAAATGAATGCAAAAGACTTATGTGCGAATGTAGCATTGAATGGATTTACAAATGTTGAAATTGTAAAAGCTGCTGTGAGCAATAAACCTGGTATAGCTAAATTGAATGTGTCTGCGGGAGAAAGTGGAGAACACAGTCTGGTTATTCCAAAGTCTAGAAAGTATGCTATGACTCAGGACGTTAAACTTATTACTATAGACGATTTGTATATAAGGAATATTAGTTTAATCAAAATAGACACAGAGGGCCATGAATATGAAGTAATAGAGGGAGCAATAAAAACATTACAGAAGTACTATCCACCCCTTATTATTGAGATATGGCCCGAAGGGTTAAATACATCTGGACATAGTGTAGAAGAATTTGGCACATTGATTAACAGTATAGGGTATAACGATATCAGTGTTATAGATGAATATAAAAAAGAAGTTAGAAAAGCATCATGGGGAGAGATAGAATCTCATTCTACTAAACATGGATTTAGCACGAATGTTCTGTGTAAAAGGACGGTGAATAATGGATTGGAAAAGTAAAAATATATTGGTAGCAGGTGGGGCAGGGATGATAGGTAGCCATGTAGCTAGACGATTGGTAAAAGAAGGGGCGAATGTAACTGTAGTCGATGATTTATCAAGTGGGAGCAGACAAAATATTGCAGATATAGCAAAAGAAATTACTTTCTACCAGTATGATTTAAGAGATGCCAATGTATGTAGAGCAGTATGTGAAGGTAAATTTGCGGTTTTTGTGTTTGCGGCTAACATGGGTGGGATATTGGCAATTACGAGTATCCATGCAAATATTGCCAGAGATAATGCTCTTATAAACATAAATATGCTTGAGGGATGTAGAATACGGCAAGTGCCTCACGTATATTTAGCTAGTAGCGCATGCGTGTACCCTAGTTTTCTTCAAACAAGCGCGTGGTCGATGAAACTGAAAGAATCAATGGCAATCCCAAGCGATCCTAATGAAGCGTATGGGTGGGAGAAACTATTCTCGGAACAATTAGCATTGGCCTATATAGAAGATTACGGAATGAATATTAAGATAGGAAGACAACACAATGTGTACGGGCATTGTTACGATGAAGAAACACAAGTATTAACAAGGAAAGGGTTTAAGTATTTTTCAGAATTGGCATATAGTGATGAGATAGCTACATTAAACCAAGTTGACGATAAGGTAGAATATTATATACCAGAGGCGATTCAGCATTTCGAATATGACGGTGACATGTTGCATTTCAAGCATAGGATGATGGACTTAATGTGTACCCCAGACCAAAAGTTATACTGTGGGAAAAACTTTAGGCATAAATATGGATTACATATAGGTAGTGAAATAATAAAGGGGAACCACAGATCGTTAAAATTCAAATTAGATTTCCCTTATACTAGTAGCAAAGACATAGACTCCATTACGCTACCTAGGTGCATTGATACTATTGGTAGGAAGTTACACAATGGAAATGGCGATGAGAAAGTGGTGGCAATAGACGATTGGCTAGAATTCCTAGGATGGTATATTAGTGAAGGTAGTTGTTTTCAGACTGATAGAAATTATATTGTGAACATTTCTCAAAAACCAGGTGATTCTCAAGAGCAAATTAAGAGGATGTTTACCAGAATGGGGTTTCCAACATATACCTTTGATAAAGATGTAAGGGTACATTCTAAACAGTTATATGGCGTAATTAAAAGTCTTAATTTGGGGTATGCTAGAGATAAATATATTCCAAGAGAATATATGGAATTGCCTACAGAAAAATTACGGATATTGTATGATACTTTAATGTTGGGAGATGGCGATAAGGGTAAAGGTAGGTACTCAACAGTATCATACAGGTTAGCATGTGATGTGCAGGAATTAGCATTAAAAATTGGGTTGACATCACAAATAAAATATGAATCTAACATATATCGAGTGATGATTAGGGCAAATGATTGTACGTATAGTGGCAATGGGTTCCACACAGAGCATTATAAAGGTATGGTATATGATGTTACTGTCCCTAACCATATAATAATGGTAAAAAGGAATAGTAATCCCATATGGTCAGGTAACTGTTATACAGCCTTTGATAATCTTAGGGGAAAAGCCCCTTGCCACATGATACGAAAGGCGATAGAACATCCTAATCCAGAATTTGTTATATGGGGGGATGGAGAACAGACACGAAGTTTCTTATATATAGATGATTGCGTAGAAATGGTTTTGCGACTAATGCAAACAGATTACAAAAAACCAATAAATATAGGCACAGAACAAGGGGTTACAATAAACTATCTTGCAGATTTGGCGATTAAAGCGTCTGGAAAACAGATTAAACCTATTTATGATCTAACGAAACCACAAGGGGTACGCGGTAGGAATTCAGACAATACTTTATTTAGAGAAGTAGTTGGATATGAACCGCAAGTAACTCTTGAGGAAGGAATTCCGAAGGTGTACGAATGGGCACTGTCAAATTATGATAGATTGGAAGGGATACATTAACCGGAGGGCAATACATGGAATCAAACAGTATATAATAATGGAGGTAGAAAGTTGCGTATAAGTGTCATAGGTGTTGGAAAACTAGGGCTTACAATGGCAGCAGTATATGCAGAAGCGGGGCATAACGTACTTTGCGTAGATTCCAATAAGGAACATATAGACAATCTCTCAAAAGGAATTTGCACGATTCAAGAAACAGGGCTCAATGAACTATTCCAGAAACATAAAGCCATGATGGAATTCTCCTCAGACTACTCCAAAGTGAAAGATACCTCAATCAGCTTTATCATCGTTCCCACTCCAAGCAAGAAAGACGGATCATTTACTAATAGCTATGTACTATCTGTGTTTGAAGGGATATGCGAATCTATTAAAGGTTCTAGTGAATATCATTTGATAGTTATAGTCAGCACAGTCATGCCTGGAAGTTGCGTAGATGTATTTATACCCAAAATAGAAAAACTTACCGATAAAAAATTAGGACAACATTGGGGAATGTGTTATGGTCCTGAATTTATTGCGCTAGGTGAAGTTATAAGAGGGATGAAGTACCCCGATACTTTATTGGTGGGGGAAAGTGATACTAAGGCAGGGGATATATTGGAATCCTTCCACAGGATGACTCTTAATCCAATGCCACCTATTCATAGGATGAGTTTATGGAATGCAGAAATAGCAAAACTTGCACTCAACTGCGCGGTTACGATGAAGATAAGCTACGCTAATATGATCGCAGAATTGTGTGAACAAGTTCCTACAGGAAATGCTTACGATGTGCTTAGTATGGTAGGAGAAGATAAACGAATTGGGAAGAAGTATCTTAATCCCGGTTTAGGGTTTTCGGGTCCATGTTTCCCGCGTGACAATAGGGCCTTCCAGCTTATGGCTAGTAGGAATAATTCGGTATGTATGCTTTCTTCGGCTACTCAAGCCATAAATGATAGACATAATGATAGATATGCTCAAAAAGCGAAGCAGATACTAGGTAGCGGAAATCATAAAGTAGCGATATTAGGCATAAGCTATAAACCATATACGGGAATCACAGAAGAATCGGCGGCACTTAAAATAATTAAGGAATTGACTGTAGGCGGTGAATGTAGGTGTGATATACGGGTATACGATCCAATGACAAAATATGAAGGGGTAGGGAAACAGGTTGGTATAGTGGAGGAAGCATTAAAAGAGGCTGACTTAGCGATTATATGTACTCTGTGGCCAGAATTTAGAAACATTAGCGCGAACACCTTCAAGACGCTAATGGCAAAGCCTAACGTATTGGATTGTTGGGGAATTTATGATATAATAAAGATGAAGGGAATAAAGTTATACACTTTGGGAGTAAATGATGGGCGTATGGAATAAAATAGATAAAGTGTGGAACCGGGGAGAGAAGAAAGTTAAAAAAGGCATCAAAAAAATGAATGATTGCTGTCAAGAAATTGATGATGATATAGACGGTAAACCAAAGAAGCCTAGAATTGTGGATGGTGTTAAGCGATGAAGGTGATTTACGCATGCCCGTTCGCGCATTACTCAGGGCATCACCCACATGTAGCAACAGTAGAACCAAGAATGTTAAAAGAGAATGGCATTGAAGCTATTCTAGTGACATTCTGCGGAGTAACGAATAATCCAGATGTGGGGATAGAACACCATAAAACTATTCCTAACTGCTGGATACTAGACAAGATTAGAAAGTTCGCCCTTGCAAGATGGTTCTTAATGTTGTTTGAAACTTTTGCGACATTAGGAAAGGCTTTAAGGTTGTATTACTCCAAAAAAGCAGATGCTATTATAGTAAGAGATGGAGAGCCTTTTTTATTTACAAGCTTCCTTATTTCTTTACCATTCCACAGCGTTAGGTGGGTAATATCGCTTACTGCTGCGAACTTGGTTGCGCCTAAAGCCTCAATATCTCAGGTAAAATCTAATCCATTTTTGACAGCCTATACGTTAGTAATGAACTACTTTGTTAATAATCCTCTGTGGAAGTATTTATATAGTTATGGGATAAAGAAACAGAGGTATATATTGTGTCCTCAAAATGAGAAGACGAAAGACGAGTATGCACAGTATATGGATGGAGTTTTCAAGGATAATCTGCAAGTAATAGAGTGGGGGATACGTAACAATGTAGAATTAGTAAGCAAAGAAGAAGCGAGAGAACACTTAGGAATTCCTCAAGATGCTAAAGTGTTGTTATCGTTTGGCGCACCCCATTCAGGTAAAGATACAGAGACGATGTTTAAGGCATTAGCACAACTACCTGATATTTGGTTAGTTCATGGCGGAATTCAAGCGTTTTCGTTAGGAACTTCGCCAGATACATTAGCCAAAAAGTACAATGTCAAGAACTGTAAGATATTTAATGATTACATACCAGAAGATGAGAAGAAATACTTTTTTTGTGCGGCTGATGCGGCGATTTTATCCTATTACAAGATATTTAAGTCTACAAGTTCCATGCTTTGGGAATGCTCGCAGTATCAATTACCCGTTATATCCTCAGATGCTAATACCCTAGGAGAAAAGGTACGGCAATGGAATTTGGGGATGGCATTCGAGGCGGAAAACCACGAATCTCTTATTGTATCTATTAAGATGTTCTATAGCGATAAGTTTAAGTTTGCAGATGTTATAAAAGATAACCAAAAGAAATTCATTAACACATATTCAGGAGTGAATTGGGCAAATAATTATAGAAAGGCAATTGAAACAGTAAATGCGTAATTTTATTCGGCAACAAAAAGCGGGAAAGAATGGTAAAATAATTGGAAATACCTTTAATATTATCGCACAAGCTGGCATTCCTTTAATGTTGGTGAATACACTATTACTAATTCCTACGGCAAGCGCATCGTTGCAGAACAGGGGAATTAAAGTAACCGCATGGGAAATAGGATTAGCAGTTGTTTTTGTTATAATTGGATATTGTCTATTTTATTGGAAATTCATAATGCCAAATTTTTATAGTGCATGGGCAGATCAGTTCTATAAGCATGGGAGTAATCCCATGACTGAAGACATCAAGGAAATAAAAGATAAGTTGGATAAAATTTTAAGTGGAAAATAAAATGACATTTGCCAATGTATTGGAACGTATAGACAAGTTAGATATAAGTGATGATGCAAAACTCATGATGAGAACTATGATAGCGTGTGGATGCATATTTGGCATAAGTATTTTAGCGTATTATTTGGAAAATGAACGAAAAGAGATAGATGAGTAAATTCTTTTGGTTAGCTAAATTGAGTTGGTGGACACGAGATATAGCGATTGCTATTGTATGCGTGGTAATGGCGGCTATAGGAGCTTATGTATTAAGTGAAGTTGCCTATATTTTAACCATAGTAACCATTTTTTCTATTATAACTCTCATTGCTATAAATAAGGCACATAATCTCTCAGTGTGGGTATGGATGATTTCCGCATCGTTAATTCTCAGTACAACGATGTTAGGCCATTATATAGTAGGGTCAGATATTCACGGGGAATACCTTGTAGCTAATCAAGGGTTTGATATATCTCTAAAAAACACTAATAATACCTCTGTTCTTTTGGCCTTTTTTTGTCCTGCATTAAAGTGGATAGGAATAAGTGTTGTGTGGCAGTTCAAACTTCTTTTTCCTCTTCTGTATTCATTTGTGCCCGTTATCCTTTATTTCGCTTTTAAGAAACAAATAGGTGGGATAAAAGCGTTTTTTGCCTCTTTATTCTTTATAATAGTGCCGATGTTCTTTATAGAGATTGTCCAAATAGAAAAAAGCATGATTGCTGAGATATTCTTGGCACTGATGGTTTATGTGATTGCCTCAAAAGAGATTAAAGGGTGGAAGAAACATTTATCTTTAGTTTCTTTTGCTATCATGGCAACTTTGTGCCATTATACGATTGGGATACTTGCTACTATGATTTTAGTTGGGTATTACATAGTACCTTTTGCTTGTAACGTAGTAAAGATTAAAGCCATACGATTACCTTACCAAAACATAAAATGGGCCACAGTACCGATTGTAGGGCTTTCAGCTACGTTCTTTATATGGTTTGGAATGATAGGGGATGGATTTATGCTTACCTATTTTAATGATGTGGCGCATAATACTGTAAGCTATGCTCAAGTTCCTTTTAAGGATGTTACTGTATCACCTACTGTAATTGACTCGATAGTGAAACCAACAGAAACCCTTATAGTTACTCCAACTGTTGCACCAAATGCAACAGTTCCCCAGGCCACTATTGAGAGTATAGGATTATCTTATATGGATAGACAAGAGCCATTAGTTAGAACGGCGGTAGGGTTAGATTTTTTTGACTCATCTTTACAAGGAAAAATGTTTAGGGTGGTTCAATATCTGACTCAGGCGTTAATAGTAATTGGATTTTTGTTTTTACTATGGAAATATAGAGAGTATGATTTTACACCAGAGTTCATAGGTTGCACGGCAACGGCATTTGCTATTATTTTATGTGTGGTTTTTGTCCCTTCATTTTCTAGCTTAATAAATGCTAGTAGGTGGTATCAGGGCATGTTGTTTTTCCTTTCGCCCATGTTTGTAGTAGGGGTAGATCAATTATGTCTCCTAAAAGAAAATCAATCTATATAACGGCAGCAATATTATCTATCTACCTAATGTTTACCTCTGGATTGGTATTTTTTGGCATGGGAGGGCAGACAGATAAAATAGATACTCCATATGCGATAGCATTAACAAAGGATGATAGTATAGTAGGAATTTATACTAAGAATGATGTAGAATGCGCTAAGTGGATCGCTGATAATCATGGGAATGAAATGATTTACGCAGACTATAATGGGATTGCGCTTCTGATGGATCGTATAAAATTGGAGTACTTGATATACGGATCATTAGAAAGCTATGAACCGCCTTATTATGTTTTTCTAACTGAATGGAATATAGAGAATAGTAAAATGGTTGTAGGATATAGTGCCGCATTAAGGACCTATGGGGAATTACCTGATTTATCGAATGCGGTAGAGGTTTACAGAAGTAGCAATGCGGTTGTGTATACAGTAGGAGTAGCATCTCTAACTACAAGTGCTGCTACCAATGTAACGAACACGACAGCAACACTTAACGGGACTGTTATTTTCTTTAATGGGGGAGGGGATGATAGTGGGAGAGTTGAGCTAGATGTTTGACACGCAGCCAAAGATGTGTTATAATGTACATGATGAACACATATAACGTATCTGAGTTTTCCAAAGTGGTAGGGGTATCGGTTCACACACTTCAGAGATG
>Ga0172381_10007598_pt1 | contig 10695 bp, 32 predicted proteins | sample Leawel6488metaG_FD_119754 | JGI IMG/M metagenome (GOLD analysis project Ga0172381, IMG submission 119754) | Leachate microbial communities from a municipal landfill in Southern Ontario, Canada - Leachate well 64-88 metaG | ecosystem: Engineered > Solid waste > Landfill > Unclassified | place... | reverse complement strand
TTCAAGACTTAATCACTGCAACAGAATAACGGAATATACAGGCAATGTATACATGGTTAAAAGTGATAAATTGCATATATCTGAATATTATCCTGATGTTAAATCAGCATATGCAGCCATAGCAAAGCATGAATTTGAGATAAAAGAGAGTCTACGCAAAGCATTAGAATCATTAGCAATTCAAGAAAATAAAACGGATGATGAGATTGTAGCATTCTATGGCAAATGTTCAAACTGGCAAGGCGTAGAACATGAGCGCAAAGTCATTGCAGATTGCAAAAAGCGCAACATTAAATACTGGAATTCTGATTTAACCATTAATCAGGTTAAATAATATGGAGCAAATGATCATGATAAACACTGATTACAAACTACGGCCTGCTAAATGTTGCTTTTACTGGCTAAACGGGTGCAAACATAAGAATAATCCTGATCATGTATGTAATGGCAAATGTAGCGAATATGTCAATAAAGATAGAGCTACATTTAAAAATCTACAATTTGCAGTAATAAAAATATAAGGACGGTTAAATTATGAGTAATAAGTATATGGCATTATTAATCAGCAATGATGGCAAGGAATTTGTTACAGATTTTAGCGAATTTCACTGCAATTCAATTAATGACGTTTGGGAATATATAGCCAATTTTGGTAGTAAATGGTATTTTTATCCTATTCCGTTTGTAATAAAAGCTAATGCATTCACAGGTACAAATCAGCGTATTATTGATATACCAGATAACATGATACATGACGGTTTCGATATGCGGAATAAGTCTATTAAATCCGTTATGCAATGGATACAGGATAATCAACCTTATATAAATATGATATTGAGCTAAATAATAATAGGACGGTGTTATATGAATATTGATATTAATGAGTCTCGTATTATATTAATGGCATTTTTAACAGTAGTATCTGAATACTCGCTAAAAGATAGTGCTATTAATATATGTACTCGTATATTTAATACATATCCAGAATTAATAAAAGAGTATGACTTTTTAGCTGGATATTGTGGAATACATAAATAAAATAATAGGACGGTATTTTATGAGATATAGGCATATGACACGTATGCAACATATGGAATTTAAAAACCTATGGACTGCAAACTCTAACCAATACGACTTTTACGAATTGGCAAAACGCATTAATCCAAATATCACATTTCAACAATTCGACAAGGGATGGCAATATAGAACGGTACTTGATCCTAAGCTATCAATTGCTAGAGAAGAGTTTTTAAATATTCTAAACGGTTGCTATTGATTATCATTATAAGGAGTGAATAAAATTATGAGTAATTTGAGTGAATCAAGGTTATATTTACGTCAAACAGTTTTAAAGCGCAATGAGCTAACAGGGGAAGTATTTACTGCAATACGGCATACTTATGAATCAGTATCATCATTATACGATATTGACATATTCCCTAATAATAGCGAACGGTTAGCTATTAATGGCAAAACAATAACAATTATTCCAGATAAAGATAAAAAGTATTTTGACTTTATACGTGAACATATATCTACGCCTATGCAATCCGAACCATATAATATGATAGATAAAATAAGTGATAGCGAATTACAAGATGTAATTCAAGCTAATACGTTTTAACAAAATATAATTAATAGGAGATTAAAGAACATGAAAAAATTCAATCACATTGACATCATAGCTAAACGATGGTTTCAACGTACCTATGGCAATACATATCACAGCGTATCAATTACAATAGATGGCAAATTTTTAGACAAAGTTGACTTTACATATGGCTATGATTCTGCATACATGCAATCAGCCCATAAGCTATTAGCCAAACATGGTTTTTTTGACTGGCCGAAAACAACGGAAAACGTACCAGTATATAAAAATGGCAAGGTTGACTATTATACGCCTCAAGAATCTATTAACCAAAATGAGGCATACAGCCAATTTATACAGGATACAAGGGATAATAGAAATAGGTACACAATAGTTGTAATGGACGTAAACCGCAAAAAAGATTTATAAGAATCATTATCATAATAAAATAAATATATAGGAGAGTAAAGTAAAATGACAACATTAACTAAGACAAGGATCGCCACTATCATACTTAATACTGAAAAATCCCGTCAATGGATAGACGAAAATATCTGTGTAGAGCGTAACCAGTGGACAAAAGACGATGATACAGGATGTATAGCCTTTAGACTTGACAGGATTTTTCTTGATGAGCTTCTGGACGAAATGGCAGAAGACTTAACACAGGATATTGATTTTAGTGTGAGGTAAAAGTAATGAGTATACCAATGCAGATAACATTAACAAATAGGGAAGCTGATATATTACTGTTTGCAATCAACTTTTTAAAATCAAACCTTGATGAAGCAATGGACGGCATAGATGAAGGTACAATTAATGAGTCTGAAATAGATTCTTTAATAGACACCTTAGAATATTAGGATATTGATTTTACAGTGAGGTAGAAAGAAATGGAAAAAGCATATTTTAAAAAGAAAATTGATTCAATGATTCCCGACCTTATAGAAGGAATACGTAAAGAATGTAAATAGGAGATTAAAATTATGGCAAATTGGATTTACAAACTACCATTAAAAGACATATGGAATAGATCAGAAACAAAAGATGGAGATATGCCTATTGAGGAGCTATCTAAGGAAGTGGCAAAAAGACTTCGTAATCTCAAACTGCCGGATGACTTCAACGATGAAAAAGATGAACTGGCAGACCGTTTTGAAAACGAAGTGGAAGATGTTGAAGAATTTGATAGTGTACTTTCTGCACTCTATGACCTTGCAGATACACCTTTACCTACTCCTAAAGGACAAATGCAACACAAATTAATGTGGATTGAAACATTCTAATAGGAGATTTGATTATCATGGTAAAAGAGAAAATTAAACCAAATATTGACTTCTGCGATGGATGCAAATATCTACATGGCGATGAAGATGGAGAAAACTATTATCAATTCTGTGAACTAGCAAATGGTTGCTCTGATCCTAATACTTGGATAAATATCAATGATTTATCAAGTTGCCCTAATCCTAATCGTTGCCCTAAATGCGGAGAACTATTTTTCGTACATAATGATGATGGTTCTTGTATAGAAAATTAATAGGAGTTAGTAAAATGAAAACCGGATTAACTCATATGAAAGCTGAAGGTAAATACAATACATCAAATCATACAAATCATACAAAGCATACATGGTGGCCTTTATGTGATAAATTGGAACGTGGCGACAAGATTGCAGATCATATTGATTTTGTGACTTGTCCAGTTTGTAAAGCTAAACAGAAGGGAAAGTAAGATGGAAATTACAGGACAGATGTTAAGGGATGCTTTCAAGAAAAACCCTTCTAAACTTTGTCATGTTTTAGGTGAAGCAATACGTGGCTTTGGGTATCCTGATATAACAGACAAGGAAGTACTGGAAATCACACGGCAAGCGGTCAACGGAAATGTAAGAGAAACAGACCCAGTATATCTATTAATCAATGACTGGTTTACTAATGGAATGTAATATCATTATAAGGAGTGAATAATATGCGGAACATTTTAAAATGCCCTAAATGTGGACGAATCGTAACAAAGGGAACTGCTATTAAGAACATGGATTATTGGGTATGCCATAACCCCAAATGTGAAATTAAATATCTTAAAGCACCTGTATGGGCTTTGCCTCAAAAGAGGCACTTGCCTCTAAAGTCAGTCACTTGCCCCAAAAGTGGTATCAGTATGCCCAAAAAGTCATATCATATACGATTATATGGGGGGGGTAGGTAGATGAGTAGGGGAAGCATAAAGACCTACCGAGATTGGGCACCTTCAAGAAGTACACAGATAACATTTCTTATAGGGTTAACCATTGTATTAATAGGATTATTCCCGTGTGTAATGATGTGTTTAGGCGTTATATTTATGATTTTGGGTACATTCTGGAATAAGTTAAAGCATATTCAATATTTATCATGGTTTGATGCTGTTGAGAATTACTTCAATTATAGTAGCCAACATGATTCCAAGCCCAAGAAATATTACCCAGATTGCGATATCAGGAAAAAAGAATTGGCAGATAGCTCCACCAACCAATGCAATCCCAACACCAATAAAAAATACAGTCCAATTCATAATACCACCTGCTATAAGGATAAATTATGATTACTTATCTACGTATTCTCATGCCAAGCCAAATAAGAAAAAGTCCACCAAGTATTGTGAGTACAGTGGGAATCCAACCACCCTTTATCACCGTTCCACCCATACATACCATTGATATCCCAAGTATTAGTACCGCAAATCCTAGTATATTTAGAATTACACCTATAATAACACGTAATTCACGCATGATTAAGGCTATTTTATCACTGATTAACTGCATGTCAATACCTATTGATTGTCGTGATAGAATAGGTGTATGGGAACTGCCTATAGTTGTCGGATGGGTATATAATTGGACAGCCATATGTTGCATAAATGTTTTTCTAAAATATCTTTGGCGGAAATTGCAATATACGCAACAATATTTTCGTTTATGCTGTCATTCGTATCAATACTTTTTGCCCTTTTATTATTTACATTCTACTATGCAGCCAACTATGTTTCTCCGTTGGTTGACGTATTTACATGGCTGCGGGGAAATACTATGTTAGTCCAGTTTATTGGATGGTCATTTGTTCTTGTACTTGCAGGGTTTATAATTGCGATTATATTAACGATATATGCTTTCATATATATATTGCGTGAGTTATCTACAAGAATAAAAGATGAAAATTATAGATTGGAACAACCAGTTACACGCAAAGAAATGGACGATGTGATTAGGAAATATCTACAACCATTTAGTAAACCAAATGGTTCAAAGTCTAAAAAAAAGAATAAGACTTAGGTACACTATAACGATGGCTATTTATTTCACAGCCGATTTACATCTACACCACAGTAACATTCTGCGTTACTGTCACAGGTATCCATTTTTCAAGAACATTGAGGATATGGATAAAGGATTAATAGCAAACTGGAACAGCGTTGTTTCAAATGCTGATAAAGTCTATCATCTTGGCGATTTCTGCTTTACTAAAGATATATACGATTACAGTACAATGATGCACAAAGTCAGCGGGCAGGTAACATTTTTAAGAGGCAACCACGATAAAGGGCTACAACAGGCTAACTACTATATATGTCGGAAAATCGAAGGGATGAAGATATTTATGCGTCACTGGCCTCCTTGGGATCATCCTTTAATGCATAGGCATTCATTCAAGATTCCTGATGATATAGACCTTATCCTATGTGGTCATGTCCATCATAAATGGAAGTATCGAGTACATAAGTCAAATGGCCGAAAAATACCTGTAATTAATATCGGAACAGATGTTTGGGAATATAAGCCAGTTAGTTCAGATATGATAATGGAGGAAGTTGAGAGGATGGTAAAGTTAAAGCATGGCTGAGGTAGAGAATGGAGACAAATGAATTATATGTGTCCATAGACGTAGAAACGGATGGGCCGATACCAAGTGAATATTCAATGCTATCAATTGGTTCTGCTACGTTTGATTCAGACGGTAATATTATTGATAAATTTGAGTGTAATCTTAAAGAATTGACACATGCTGAACAGGATAAAGAAACAATGGATTGGTGGGCTACTGAGCCAGAGGCATGGAAATATTGTAGAGAGAATCCAATAGAACCTAATGATGCTATCATAGAATTGCAGACTATGAATGAAGTACATGAAGCATTAAATAAATTGATAGAACTGCATCCGCACAGTCCCTATACAATATCTATGTGCAGTTTCCTTCTAGGTGTCTACATGGGACTTCAATATCATAATGTTAAAAAATTATTAGGGGAGTAGAATAAATGAACGATTACCGTATAATACCTAATCAGGGAAGCCCCTATATAATAGAGGCAGAAAATCCCGACCACGCACTTGAAGTATTCGACTCTATCCGCTCTCAGTATGGATTAGACTACCTTGCTGACTTCAAGGTACTTGATGTAGAACTGGTAGAATTGGAACGCCCTGTACGTATACTTAATGGAGTAAAGGTTACGTAAATAGCTATTGATTATGATGTTATAATCTGTTATAATAAAGCATTGTATTGGAGGATTAAACAATGACAAATAAACCTGAATGGATGCTAACACAAGAGGAGCTACACGATGTTGAGCCACAATGTAGTATTCCGTGTAGTGAGTGTTCCCCTAATGCAGGGCTTTGCTCTTATAGGCAAGTGGCTATTTATGCCCAAACTAAACTTCTGGAATATCTAAAAGAAGATTTATACCTATCGGATGCAGACAAAGATAAACTCGAATCCATGCTTGAACAGATAGCGGAGGTAACACAATGAGCGATAGACTATTGACACAGCCTGAAATAGACTTCATCGATAAGACGGCCATTGAAGGTGACATTGTTCCGTATCTTGAAGCTCAGGACACTAAAACCGCCAACTACTACGAAACAGTAGTCATCCCTGAAATCAAGCATAATGAATACTTGCGAGGGTATGCTGATGCTGAACGGATAGCTAAAGACCAAATCAAACAGGCAAAACAGGAGTTGATTGAGGAGATTGAAGCAGGGAAAGAAACGTGTGATTCATTAACCTATGAAACTGGCCGTAGTATCTGCCCGCTTCAACAGGATGATGATTGCAATAATTCCTGTCGCTTCATGGCTGATAACTGTCGTTGGTGGCAGCAACTAAAACAGAAGCGAGGTAAATAAGGATGAAATTGTATTGGTTTATTTTTGCAATCGGGACTGTATTAGTAATCACATCTTGGTTTTTACGTCAGTATAACGAGTGGCTATTTATTACTGTGAATTTAATAGGAGTGTTTATTTGGATTGTAAACGCATTTTACGATAAATCTAAGCGAGGTATTGAGTAAATGGAAAATGTAAATATACCATTCCGTGATGACATGAAATTGGCTGTGTTAAATGGCAAGAAAACCTGTACCAGCAGGAATAAACGCTACGGCTGTATTGGAGATCAGTTTGAAATAGGCGAACGAAAGTTTGTACTTACGTGCGTTAGCCATGCCAATCTTGACTATGTGGCTCACGACAGGTACAGACAGGAAGGCTTTGAATCTCCTGCACAGTTTATCGGGGTTTGGAATCAAATACATCCACGCAAAGGATATGCCCCTGAACAAGTAGTGTGGCTGCATGAATTCAAAGAGGTGCTGTAATGGAAAATGTAATATTGAGTGATGAACAGTTAGAAGAATTGAGTGACGGCATGCAAAAAATCTACAAAGAAGAGGTTTCTTTGGATTATAATTCCATTTATGATGGGATGCTTATGAAAGCCGAAGCTCGTCATCTTCTCTGCATACTGAAAGAGCCATGCCCACGAACGCAACATGAATCGCCTATAGGTACACTTAAATTCAACTGCCCCGAATGCATGAAGCAAATTGAAAAGGAGATAGGATGAAAGCACTCACAGAAAAGGAATTGCTACCCGAACTTAAACGCAGAATAAAAGGTGCATTAACAAATATCAAGGAATCTAAAATTAAATCAGATTGGACTGTATTAAATACTACACATACCATACACTTCGAAATCAATAGTGGAAACTATTTGATAAAAGGCACTGCCACGAAAAGAATCTACAACAAAGATGGTACGGAGATTCTTTATTAAAGGAGATAAACCAATGAAGATATTTAGAAAACTGTTAATCCTTGTCCTCTGTAAGTGGCTGCGTATTCACTGGATAACAACGCACATTGAAGATTACGATGATGATGGTACTCCGTTCCTTGACCGTTGGTGCAACCTCTGTTTCTACTGGCCTGGGATAGATGACTCTGACGATTATGATTATTTTGAGGTGCTGAAATGAAGAAACAGGAGGGTAAAGATGCCTGATTTTAGTAAAGGTAAAGGCAAGAAGATGGCAGGCAACAAGGAACGATTAGCTGAAATAAGAGAAAAGATTATCAGATTATATCGTGAAATAGACAAACTTGAATCCGAAGAAGTTAAGATACAAGACCAGGAGACTAACCAATGCCAAGAATAGTTAAGACTGATGCTCAAGAATATTGGGCGACTGATAGATATGGGTATCATAAATCTGACACCATCGAAATCAAGAAAGGCTGGAGGCCGGAGGATTATAAGAATCCAACGCCAGCAGTTATTTTGCCATCAAATGTAGATAATCCCTACGGCGAAGATGCTTTACACGAAGCTTTTGAAGCTGGTTTTGATGCCTGTATAGAGGCAATGGAGAAGGTGAAATGAGTGTAGATACATACTGGTTATTCATAATAGCAGGTTGTAGCATGGTGAACACGGTTTACATGGTATTTATGTACTACGTAATATTAAAATGTCTAAAAACTATGGAGAAGAAAAGCCATGACTAGTGAAATTGATATAGCGTTATACGAGCGTTCTTGGTCACTGTGGGGCGCACAATCGCAATACGCCATGCTTGCCGAGGAATGTTGTGAATTGGCAAAAGCTGCATTAAAGCGTAGCCGAATAGTGAACGGGTCATCAGAGATGCAACTCATAGAGGAAATAGCCGATGTGGAAATAATGATTGATCAAGTTAAGCATTGCGCTCAATTATCTCTTGATGATATAGACACGACCAAAATGCGCAAAATGAATCGTCTTGCCAATATCCTTTATAAATCTGAACATAAGGAGCTTTAGCCATGACTGAAAATGAAGAACTATGTTTACTGGCAGGGTTTGAACAACTTGCATTTAATGATAGACCCGATGAGCCGTCTGGTCTATGGGTAGACCCTACGGGGACTAAAGGCGTACTATGTCCCGATCTTTTCTCTGACCTCAATGCCCTTGATAAATGGGTAACACCGGTACTACCAGATAAACTTAAAAACCAGATTAGTTTCATCACAGTAGGCGAACAAACAGGATGCTATCTTGGCAAAAAGGTATTTGCCTTTGCGCCTAAATATAATTTTGCCGCTGCCTATGCCTCTGCTGCCTTGAAGTTTTTACGGGAAGGGAAGAAATGAGTGATTATAGAATATTAGTAAATCAAGGTTCAGATTACATACTAGAAGCCACCGATGGTAATAATGCCCTTGAACAATTTGATGTAATACGTCAGCTAAGAGGATTAGATAACCTAAAAAGATTCCAAGTAATTGATGTTGAACTTGTAACAGAAGAACGTCCATACCGTGAATTAAGTGGAGTTAAAATACGATGACACCAAAAGCATACCTTAAACTTGGAATAAAATGCCTATTTTACCTGTCATTGAATATCATTATGTGGACTTGCCTTGTGCTGTCTAAGTCTTTTTATTTTCTATCAGTAGGATGCGATTTCATCCATTTAAAGACCGCATCCTACGTTAACGAAACTATCAATTGAGTTTAGATTTAATGACCTTTGGTGTGTAATAATCTTGAAAATCAGCACCGAAGGTCATTAGTTTAAACCACCGTGTATCAGATACAGGGTCTACCAAGTATATTGAATCGTCACCCACTATTGTCATGGCGTAAACGTCCCATGACCCACTATATGTTCCATAGTTTCTTTTTATGGCTGCACTCATGATATTTTCATCAGTTGTGTTACAAGGGAACATACTAAACCAATACCCCGATTCCCTTGCGTTACGCATTAGATTTATACAAGCTTCTGATCCATATTCAGAATCAGCAAAAGCTATATTAGTATCATCTGAATCAAGAAAGCGTTGTAACTCTTTCTCATTGGCAAAGGACTTCAAGTTTACTTTCTGTATAAGAACTGAGTTATCTTCTAATAGTTTGGAGTTCTCTGATTGCAATGTTTTAACATCATTATACGAAACTTGTAATTTTGCAGTCTCATTCTGTGTTGCAAAAATAAAATAAACCAAGCTTATTCCAAGTATTACTATAACAAAACATAATCCTATAATATATTTCTTATCACTCATATTCTTCACCTCCCCTCTATTATAACATATTATAGCTTATATTTGAAAGGTGACTCTATTTTCATATGAGTTTTACCTTTAGCTCTTTTATAACATGCAGAACATAGTGTAGACCCTTTATAGCGTGGTTTTACCTTGCCACAGCGGACGCATCTTGCATTCATCTTATCACCTCATCTGCCCTACTATTGGACTTGTTGATTTTGCCATTGGTTTTTGTACATAAGTTGGCCTCTCGTTGGGCATAGGCATAGGCACAGCTTCTACTCTTTCTTTGGCGGTAGCACCTATCATTTGGACTTCTTCTTTAGTTAATCCAAATTTCTCACCAATACCACTGTTTACAACCTGATTAATTAGACCATCCATATCCTTTGGTTTCTTTATTCCTGCTGGTACATTAGCCTGAATATAACGTAGGGCTTCATCTAATACAGGTTGTACGTCTTCTCTCGTCAGTGTCTCAGATAATCCCTTAGCCTTTTTCTCAGCACGTATTCTCTGTATTTTACCCTTGAAGTGGTTTACCACCATTGGATATTCGTCTAACATAGCTGATAAATTCATTTTTTACTCTCCCATTGAACTCACTGATGGCTCAACTTTTTCACGTTTTCCTTTACGTGTTTTTTCTTTAGTATATCCTTTTCTTGCACCTACATAATTAGGGTCAAGCTTATAGCGTACTACTACATCTTTACCATAACGGTCTTT
>Ga0172381_10007597_pt1 | contig 10695 bp, 7 predicted proteins | sample Leawel6488metaG_FD_119754 | JGI IMG/M metagenome (GOLD analysis project Ga0172381, IMG submission 119754) | Leachate microbial communities from a municipal landfill in Southern Ontario, Canada - Leachate well 64-88 metaG | ecosystem: Engineered > Solid waste > Landfill > Unclassified | place... | reverse complement strand
GAATACGAATGAAAATTTGCGCGAGGAAGAAAGAATAAGACAGGAGGAGAAAAAAGAAAGGCAATTTGTTGAACTGATACTGTCTGCGTATAAAGCCGAACCGCTTGATTCTTTCAAATGTTTCGTTGGCAAAAGGCGAGACCGTTTAGTAGCGGTAGGACCAATTAGCACACCAGTTACCAATGACTTTTTAGAAAAGGCAGCTGGCGAATGTCTTGAAAAGGGGATTACCAAAGCCGATGTTTTGGGGTTTGATTATGAAATGGGAGTGGATTTTACCGTATTTAAAAAGCGGGGAATTGATATGCAATTCAAAATCATCCCACGGGAAGTCTTTGACAAGAAAGCGGTGGAAAAAGGACAAGTGAAATTTTATGATGTTGCCTATGTTGAGTTTAAGCCGATTGTTGGAGGTAGGGGCAATATTAAAACCCTTTCGGTGGAACTGACGGATTTCTCGGTGTTCTACAATCAAGAAGATTCCGGCGAAGTGGAAGAGAACCTAAAAAATGGAGGAAGTAAAATCGTGATTGAAAACGGACAAGTGGTAAAGATAAGTAAAGACAAAGAATCTGGCGTAATTGAAAAAGAAGTTCTGACTAAGAAATGGACAGATTGGATAGATTATTGGGCGGTGGATTTTGATTTCGAAAGCAAGAAAGAAATCTTGCGGGTTCCTAAAGTTGATGCCGTGCAGATGAAAATCGACGGTTCGTCCGACTCTCGGCAAGTATCGCTTATAGATTATGAAGAAAAATGGACAGGCTCTTACATTTTCGAGAATGAATGGCAATCCTTCCGCACCAAGAAAGACCGCACACTTGAACTTATTTCCGCCGAGAAGGAAGTTTCAAAAGGAAAATACAAAATCGCCGTCAAAATCGTGGATATTTTTGGGAATGATACGACGAAGGTTATAGAAGTTAATATATAAAAGTATGCGAATAAATTTTTATGAGATTTTTAATGTAAATGATGACGGTAGTATCTCATCAAAAGAAAAAGTAGTAAGGATTGGTGGCGTTCAATTTGGTCCAGGAGCCAGATTTAAAAATGTTTCTTTTAGCGGCATAGATTTGTCTAGATTCATTGGTAGGGATCTAGAAGTGCGCGAGGAAGAGAATGTCTATATAATAACTGGAATATACTAATATGATCGAAGAGAAACCAACAATTAAAATACCCGAAACAGGCGGTGGAATTACGCCAGAAGATATAAAAAAAGAAGCAGATTCTAAATTTAAAGATGTCAATTATATTTTGCTCAGCGTCGTTGTAATCTTATTGGTGATGGTAGCAACATTGATTATTGATTCTTTCCATATAAACTCAGTAACATACAAGGAATACTCAGAAAAAACAAAAGATACGGAAGTCATACAAAAAACAAATGAGGTTTTATTAAAACAACTTCAAGATTTATCAAAGCAAAATGAAGATAATCAAAAACTGATTATTGATTTGCAAAAGAAAGGCAATTGAAAAATTACATAATTTGGAAATTTTTGAAATATAAATATTTTTTAACCCTATGTTATATAAAGTTTTTATAGACGACAGCGGTAGCAAGGACTATCCTGTGCCTTATTCCAGGGATTTCATAGAAAACCCTCCTGCTTTTGAAAATTATGAAAAGTTTTGGAGGGACAATTATTTTGTTTTATGCGGAGTTAGGATAGCTCAAGAAGATTTGGGTGAAATCAACGCTGTTATAAATAGATTGAAAACGGAGTGTTTCGGAACTCATAAAGTCGAGTTAAAATCTGATTGGTTTCGAAATCCCAACAGAAAGAATAAATATTATCTAGACAGATACAGCGTGACTGAAAAAGATTTAAAGCGGCTGACAGATGGAATCTATGATATGATCTCAAATTACGGTGACAAATTGAAACTGATTGCCGTTGTATTTGATAAGCGTTATTATGGTGACCAAAAAAGGCAGGGCGGCGAGGGAAATCCGTTAGCGAAAACATCTCAAATTATATTTGAAAGATTGCAATATTTGGGAACTTATCACATCGCTGTTTTTGATCAAATGGATTCATCTTTGAAAGTGGATAAAGGAGACAACGGCAAGATTTTGGAGGTTTTACAAAATAATAAGGAAATGGAAAAAATCTTTGTTCAATCTTACGATAAGATAATCGACATAAAATTTGCCAAATCTTGCAATGAAAACTTTTTACAAATTGCCGATTTATGTGCTTATAATGTTTATCGTCAGTTTGTGCATTATGGAAGAGAATGGTCTGGGAAAAGAAAAAATGATAATGGAGACAGCATAATGGACATGTACGAATATTTTAACAGGATAAGATGCAATTTCTTACATTTACCGCAAGGCGTGAAGAAAAAAGTTTGCGGCGTAGGAATGGTTTGTATTCCTGATTTTAATCACTGTGATTGGGATCTAATGAAGGGGTGCGATATCAACAAAAAAACTCCATCAAAATGAAGTTTTTTTGAGGACAGTTTCCTTGCGGATATCCACATCGTCGAGAGGTGGACTAGATCTAAAAGATCAACTATCCACTTTTATAGTAACGTCAAACTATACATCTGTCAAGAAGTTGTCAACATCCTGTCAATTAGCGATTTACCTTTTTAATGATATAAAATTATAAAACAATGGCACTGCACAAAGATTTTCCCAGAGATAAATTTCAGATATTGGATCCGAGCATCCGGTGGTTTCCTGCTGACGAAGATTTGCGCGAGCAAGGGTATGAAAAACTACTTCCGCCTTTCGTGCCGGAACTCCGCAAAGAAGTGAAGAAGTGGCGGGACGATAACTATCAAGGCGCGAGCGAGACTTCTAAGGCACTTTTGAATTGGTGGTTCAAAGAGCCGCATACGATTTATGGAAACGACGGTGTCAGTGTTTCTTTTCAATACTATTTTGCACAGAGAGAAGCAGTGGAGACAGTGATTTGGTTATACGACATGAAGAAAGTAGAAAGCAAATATGATATGCTTCGATTTGATAAGTTGGGAAGAGTGAGCCCTAATATGTTCTCGGAGGACTGGCTGAGGTTTGTGATCAAGATGGCAACCGGAAGCGGCAAAACAAAAGTGATGAGTTTGCTTCTGACCTGGTCATATTTTCATAAGCTTTATGAAAAAAATTCGCAGCTGTCGCGAAACTTTCTTTTGATTACTCCGAACATCATAGTTTTGGATAGGATCAAAAGTGACTTTGAGGGGCTTAAGATATTCTATGAAGACCCCGTGCTGCCTGACAACGGCTTCGGTGGTCAGAATTGGCAGGACGACTTTCAAGTCAAGCTTCATTTGCAGGATGAAGTCGGAACGATTTCAAAGTCTGGAAATATCTTCCTTACAAATATCCACCGCGTTTACGAAAGCGATGTCAAAGAGCCTGGTTTTCAGGATGAAGATTCATCGGATTATTTCTTGGGATCAAAAGTGACAGGTAAGACTAACGACTCCAAAATCGATTTGGGGGAAATTGTGAGAGATATAGACGAACTGGTTGTTATTAATGACGAGGCGCACCATATTCACGATCCTAAGATGGCTTGGTTCAAGTCGATTGAAGATATAAACAACAAACTGCTTTTGAAAGGAAAAAAGCTGGCGCTGCAAATTGACGTAACTGCTACACCGAAAAACAACAAAGGAGAAATCTTTGTGCAAACTATTTCTGACTATCCTTTGGTAGAAGCAATCCATCAGAGAGTAGTCAAAAACCCGGTACTTCCAGATGAGGCAAGCAGAGCAAAATTACAGGAGAAACAAAGTTCGCTTTTTGCGGAGAAATATGAAGACTTCTTGCGTTTGGGGGTGGAAGAATGGAGAAAAGCATATAAGGCACTAGAGCCTACCGGAAAGAAGTCTATTCTTTTCATAATGGCGGATGATACCAGAAACTGCGATGATGTCGCCGAGTTTTTGGAAAAGAACTATCCTGAACTTAAGGGGGCGGTTTTGACCATTCATACCAATAAGAGCGGTGAAATCTCGGAAAATGTGAGCGGCAAAGATGAAAAAGAATTGCAGGAACTACGCAAGAAAGCGAATGACATAGATAGCTTGGAAAGTCCATATAAAGTTATCGTGTCAGTATTGATGCTAAAAGAAGGCTGGGACGTTAAGAATGTGACGACTATCGTCGGGCTCAGGCCATATGGAGCGGACTCGAAGATACTTCCAGAGCAAACTCTGGGAAGAGGGCTGCGTCGAATGTTTTTTGGACAAGATGTCGAGGAATATGTGAGCATTATTGGAACTCCAGCATTTATGGACTTTGTGGAATCAATCAAGGCGGAAGGAGTTGAACTTGAAAAGAGAAAGATGGACAGATCGGGCAGTCCGATTACTCCGACCGTTATTGAGGTTGATAATGAAAACGTAAAGAAAGACATAGAAAGTCTGGACATCGAACTCCCGATACTGACTCCTAGGATACAAAGGGAATTCAAAAATCTGAAGCTATTGGATGTTACCAGCTTTCAGAACGCGAGAGTAGCCATCAAAGAATTTACTGAGGAAGAGAAGAAAGAAATTGTTTTTAAGGAAGTAGTGGAGGATAAGATACATCACAAGATTATATTGGACAGCTCCACGGAGCCGGACTATCAAAGCATTGTCGGTTTCTTTGTGCAAAGGATTATGAAGGAGTTACGACTATTTGGTTGCTATGATGTCCTGTTTGAAAAAGTGAAGGATTTCATCGACAACTATCTCTTTGAAAAGAGAGTCGATCTCAATGATTTGAATACACTGAAAAATCTGTCCGAACTGGAAGCAAGTAAGACTATTGTTGAAACTTTCAAAAAAGCCATAAACGATCTGACTGTGCAAGATATGGGAGATACGGAAATTAAGAACTTTATCAAGATTAGCAGCGCCAGACCATTTGTTGTGAACGATGCAAAATACCTACTTCCCAAGAAAAGCGTTTTCAATAAGATAGTTGGGGATAGTGATTTTGAACTCGAGTTTGCGGATTTTTTGGAAAGAGCTGATGATGTTATCTCTTTCGCCAAGAACTACCAAGAAATTCACTTCAAAATCGATTACAAGAATGCTAGCGGATCCATATCTAACTATTATCCGGATTTCTTCGTAAAGATAAATAGTAAGACTGTTTACATAGTCGAAACTAAGGGCAGGGAAGATTTGGATGACATTGAGAAGATCAAGAGGCTTAAGCAGTGGTGCGATGATGCAAGCGAGGCACAGTCCAAAATAGAATATAAAATGCTCTATGTGAAGCAGGAAGAATGGGGAAAATATAAGCCTAAGGACTTCGGGGAACTGGTGAGGATGTTGGACGTAAAATAGAAAGGGTTGTTATTACTTTTTAAAGATTGTAATCTTATGCAAAACAAACACGAAAAAAGATCTCCTCTAAAAGCTCTGCCGCTTAGACATCCCGGGCAGTCGCTTGAAGAAAAGTTTTACGACACTTTATATGGAGAAATAATGTTACGTGCTCTTTTTATCTTTTTTATCTTCACGATAGCCGTTTATGATTGGTCGAGAGTATATCTAAATGCTCGTCCTCAACCTCTGTGGTGGTTTATGATTGGCGTTATAGTGACTGCTATCTTTTTCAAAGATTTTAAACGTTACTGGCGAGAGCTTCGAAATCTCCAGCTAGGGATTGATGGCGAACAAATTGTGGGTCAGTCGCTGGAAGAACTGGTGAAAAAGGGGTATAAGGTTTTTCACGATATTGTTAATGAAGGATTCAATATCGATCACATTTTAGTCGGTCCGGGCGGAGTCTTCACTATCGAGACAAAGACCGCCAGAAAATCGTTGAAAGGCAATCCATCTGTTTCCTTTGATGGGACTAAAATCAAGATTGACGGATTCGCTCCTGATAGAGACCCGATAGCTCAAGCAAGGGGGCAGGTATATTGGCTAGAGAATTTTATTACTGAGAATGCCAAGATTAAGGTAAAAGTTAGGCCTGTGGTAGTTTATCCGGGTTGGTATGTCAACCAGACTTCGCCAAGCCCTGATATATGGGTATTGAATGAAAAGGCCTTATTTTCCTATCTGGGAAACGAGAAAACGTCGATTAACGATGAGCAGATCAAACTTATATCAAGCCACCTTGAAAGCTATATAAGGAGATATAAAGGCAAAAATGCATAACTATTCAGAGCATGTTTTTAAGTTCAGTACTTCTTAATATATACAAAATATAATCAAAAACTTATGCCAATTTCTAAAAGAGAAGTGTTCGGAAGGTATCTGAAAGAGGCCCTTATTATTCTAAAAGAGAAAGGAGGGGAATATCCTTCTGCCGATTTGATAGAGGAGCTCGAAAAACGCCTTGTATTGTCTCAGGAAGAACAAGGCATAAACAATTCAGGACAGCCTTGCTGGGTTACAGATTTTCGTTTTAGTTCCATCGGACTAGTTAAAGCTGGATGGATTGTAAAGAATCGGCGCATATGGAAACTGACGGCGGATGCCAAAGATTTCGAGCATATGTCTCCCGAGGATGTCTATAATTTTAGTTCTGAATCATATAACAACTGGAACAATAATCGGCTGCGGCAATGGAGGGAAGAGGAGGCTGAAGTAGTGGAAGAAGCTGAGGAGCCGGAAGTGTTTATGAAGGTAAAACCCGATGACATTACGTTTCGCGATCTCATTTCGGGCATAGCCTCATGCAGGATACAAATACCGCCCTTCCAGCGCTCTTTTGTCTGGAGCGCCAACGATATTCGTTATCTTCTTGATAGCATTTATCGAGGCTTTCCAATAGGCAGTTTTATTTTTTGGAAAACAAGCCGTAAGTTGCCTCATACAAGAAATATAGGTGACATAATCTTGAACGATAAGGATATATCTTCCGGCACCGAAATCGCCTATGTGCTTGATGGACAACAAAGGATAACTTCCTTGTATGCAGCAGTCGAAGGATCTAGGATTGAGGATGAACATTTCCGCTTCTTATTCGATTTAGCCGGGAAAAAGTTCATTGTCAGCAAAACGGAAGATGAAAACGATGGCGACTGGCAAGAAAGAGACGTGGAGAAACTGCAGATTCCTATCGGAACGATCTTTACAGAAAGTCGCGCTTCGTATAGTCAAATTATACGCAAATACCCTGAAGAATATGCTGAAGTGCTAGATAATCTTTACGATCGATTTGTAAGTTATCGTTTCTCAGCAATAAATGTTATCGATCAAGAATCTGCGGACAGCGAAACGCAGAAGAAGAGTGTTAAACAAGTCGTTGATATGTTCTCGCGTATAAATGAGACAGGAAAGAAACTTACTGTGGTCGCTAAAATGGTAGCCCGCTGTTGGGGCGAGGGATTCGATCTTAGGGAATCACTGGACAATTTCTTTGAACAGAACGAGGAGCTTGAAGCAATCAGAGAAGAGACCTATCTGCAGGCAACTTCAGTTATATTGAACTACAGAAAGTGCCAATCGAAAGTTATATGGGAAAAAACCGACATTCCTAAATTGAAAAAAGAATGGGATAATATTAACCAGGCTTTCCTACTGGCTATCGATTTTTTAAAGACCAAGCTTCATATAAGAAAGTTGGACTATGTCCCTTTTGATGCGGTTCTGGTACCTCTTACGTACCTATTCTACAAGAAGCACGAACTGAATCACGAACAGACGGTAATCGTAGAACAATGGTTCTGGCTTGCGTGCCTTTCTAATAGATACAGTGCCACTGTCGAATCGAAAATTGAGAAAGACTGCGAGTCATTTGATGAACTCTTGGAAGGGAAAGTACCAGAATTCAAATATTACATAGATTGGGAAACGCTCAAGGCTCGCCTGATTGAGCAGGATTACTATCTCCGCAACGCTTTCGTAAAAACCGTGCTCTCTCTCTACTCCTATGCCTGTCCAAAGAATCTGGTTGATGGAAGGGATGTTTCACTGGAAGGGGTATTTTCGGGATACTCGAAGCATAATCTTCATCATATTTTCCCCCAAGCTTATCTAAGAAATAACAAGCCTGAGGACAAAAATTTCTTTGACAGCATCGTCAACATTATGTTTATTCCGGCAATTACCAATCAGGGAATCAAAGATAAGGCGCCGAGCGCATATCTACCTGATCTCAGAGGTACAAATGCTGAATTCAAGGACATTTTAGACCATCATTATATTCCAAGCCTGGAAAAGTCCCGGCTGTTGGAAGATGATTTTACGGGATTCTTGGATTATCGCGCTGACCAGATTTTCCGTGCTTTTCGCGTCTGTACCGGAATTGGATCCGCTTCGGAAGAGCTTTTTGAAACTAATCCCACAAAGCCGGTGGACCGCGCCGAGGAAAGCATACGCCATTTTATCCATGAGAATCTGAAGAGGGAGGATGGTAAATCATACTGGAGACAATGCATAGTTTCGGATATACAGGAGGCAGTCGAAAAGAAGGTCCAGGAAGCCATCAAAAGGCAGCCCTACAAAGCTGAGGAACTCAGGCAAGATGAGGCGCGGATTGGATTTTTGGATATTATGGACTACTGCAAAATCATAACTACCAATTGGCAGGTCTTTGAAAAGTGTTTCGTAAGCAAGAGCGAGACAGAGAAGCACTTCATTGCGCTTAAAAATTATCGCAATGCCATAAAACACGGCAGGGATTTGGACGAAGTGGAAAAGCGGAACGGCGAAGCGGCCGTATTATGGTTAGAAAATATATTAAAACAAGGTGAAATACATAACAATGCCTAGGAAACAATCTGGATACTGGTTATATTATTTCTTTATTATTTAAACAGATATGAAAATACTGGTTGCGGGTCCTGGAACAGGAAAGACAGTAGGTATCGATAGGATAATTTCTGATAACGGTGGTGGTTCAAGATTTTTGATATTATCTTTTACTAATGCCACTGTTAATGATTTACAAAAGAAACTAACAAAACAAAAAATTACCAGCAAAAATTGTATGACCCTGCACAAATTTGCCATGAAGTACAATCACGACAAAACTAGACATCTTTTACTGCCGAAAGAGGTCGATGAACTGAAAACGATTTCAAAAGGGACCGGAATAGATTTTGGCAATTTATGCGACTTTCTCGCCTGTACTACTTTCGACCAAATGATCGAGAGATTCATCGAATATGCAAAGATAAACCCCTTATATCTCAAGGAAAAACTGTCTGATTATGATGCTCTGATTGTTGATGAATATCAGGACTTCAGCACCCACGAGCAAGCGCTAATTGACATACTTGTCGAAAATATACAGGATTCTTACATTTTGGGAGACGATGATCAATGCATCTATGATGGTTTTAAGGATACAACATCAGAAAAATTGATTTTTCTCTATCAAGATGACTTGAATGAAAAAATACCACATGAGCATATATGTTACAGATGTCCAGACAAAGTTGTAGAGCATGCTACATGCTTGATTACTAACAACAGAAAAAGAATCCAAAAGGAATGGAAGAAATCCGGGAAATTAGGCAAAATAGAATATTCCCAGCTCGAAACATTTGATGAAGTAGCAAATGCTATATATGAAAAGGTAAAAGATATAACAGTGGAGAGCGTTTTGATACTTGCTCCAGTGAAGTTTGCCGCAGAGCCTATAATGAAGAAGCTACAGGAGAATAACGTAGAGTTCTCAAACTATTTTGCAGAAAGGATATCTCAGATTCTTATAACAAAATCGTGGGAAATAAAGTCAATCTTTGGAAAATATAAGTACACTAACCTTATTTTCCTCGGATATTCAAAATTGTCGAATAGGAAAAAATTTTACGGACTTATCAAGAACCATTTTGATACAGGGCAAAAGTATGAGGAGATGTATAACTCATTGCTACGATTTTTGCCCGACCAGATAAAGGACACAACTTTAGATCTAGAAACATTGTTATCCCAAGATTGTTTTTGTGACATCTTGGATTTATATCAAAAAGCCGATGGTGATAATTGCGATGACAAATTAGAAAATATCTTTAAGAACGGGGAAGAGGAGAGCGACAAAGATATCAAAGTCATGTCCATACATAAATCCAAGGGACTCGGAGCGGATCATGTTTTTATAGTTGGTTTAAACGAGGGAATTCTGCCAAATAAAAAAGACGGGAATGACAAAATAGAATCGCAACGAAGACTACTGTATGTGGGAATGACAAGAACACAGAAACAACTCTATCTGTTTAGCAGTATATATATCCCTGGAAATCTAACTAATAAAGTGAACGCTTGCGATTTTAAGTATGATTACAAGAGAAAAACTATGCGAGGCAGGGCATCAAGCTTTTTAAGTGAACTGAAATTGCCCTAAGGATAGTTTGATAGATAGGCTTTAAGATAGAGGTAGGGCCTGTTTGAACCTGTCTTTATCGCACATAGGCTTTTTGGGGCAATCCTCTGAAAATAGGTTGTTATGGTTTTTAAGAAATCCTGCTCTTGATATTTCTTAGAATATGTGATAATCTGAATTAGTAGTTAATTAGTGCTACGTTTCGATGCAGTTTGTCCTTATTTAAGGATATTTTCTTTACCCACCAACGAGCGTTAAATAGGTCTAGAAAACTGTATGTGTTTTGAAAAAAAAATAGCGATTTATCACTATAATAAGCCGAAAGTTGGGACGACAGGCCCTATTACTTTAATGGTAAGGAATAGGTCAGCAGTCCGAATCTGCTCAACGGCTCCAGAGAGAGTATATTTATTTAATTATAAGAAATATGTCACAGGATAATCTGG